>Ga0209517_10001672_pt1 | contig 32946 bp, 26 predicted proteins | sample PeaSoiMetSII2010_FD_187695 | JGI IMG/M metagenome (GOLD analysis project Ga0209517, IMG submission 187695) | Peat soil microbial communities from Weissenstadt, Germany - SII-2010 (SPAdes) (version 2) | ecosystem: Environmental > Terrestrial > Soil > Wetlands > Peat | place: Germany... | reverse complement strand
GGGCACCGGGGCCGAGAACGGAAAACATCGGCCGCATCCTCCTCCGGAGCCCGCGCCACGCTACCGCCGCCATGATCGCGGAACTCCCAATCGAGGAGGGCTTACCGCGAAGCGGTTTAGTTCACTGGCGAAAACGGCCAATCGCGGGGCATGGCGATATGGTTTGTTTTCAGGTCTTTATGCCAGCAAAACTGAAGTGCCGCTTCCTGAACGGCGTCCGGCGAAATCTGCGATTGGATGCACGTATTGCCGGGGAAAGAGGGCAGATGCTTGCGCACCCGCCCCGGAAGCAAATATGCTGAACCACAGAACTAGAACGTCAGGCGCGCGCTGACCTGCAGGCGGCGTGCCTGCGTGCCATCGGGGAAACCACCATCGCTCGATCCCACACCGAAGGCTGTCGGCGTGTAAGTGAGCACACCCTTCGCCTCGGTGAATTCCTGCGTCGTCAGGGCAGTAGGCGACCAGTTGTTGGCAATGTTAAACGCCTCGAAGCTGAGACTAAGCCGCACGCCCTCGCGGGGCAGCGGAATGTTCTTGGTCAGGCGGAAATTCTCCTGTTCCACCCACGGCGTGTAGAGGCTGTTCACCGGCAGGAACGGCACACGGAAGTTCCCGTTAAACCCATCCAGAGCGTCGGCGCTGTACAACATGGCGGTCGGCGTGTCGTTCATGTGGATGGACGGGCTTCCGGTCGGACGGCCGCTCGCGAGGGTCGTAATGCTCGAAAGCTGCCAGTTGTTCACCACGTACTTGGCGAGAGCGTTGTCCGAATGCATAAAGGTAGGAGACCACACAAACTCGTAGACAAACCTCTGCCGCTGATCCAGCGCGCCGCTTCCTTTATCGAAGCGATACAACCCGTTGTACGTCCAGAGAGCGTCGCTGAATCCGAAAATCGCGTTGGTGGCAGCGCCCTGCCCGTCGTCGATTTCGTGGGCCCACGAGTACGACGCCTGGGCCTGGAATCCATGCGAAAACCTCTTGTTGAGCGTAACGGTGAGCCCGTCGTACCAACTGCTGATGCCGTTGGTTTGTTCATAGATGGGGCCAAAATTCGAGTTGGGCCGCGCACCCGAGTAGACCTGGGTGGCGTAGGCCGATGGATAATTGGCTGGCGCGCCCGAGAGGGTGTAAGTGAACGGCGCACCCAGCCCGGGAGCGTTGATGTCCTGCGTGCCCATGAGATTGACTCCCCGGCTGAAGATTCCGGAAACGGTAAGCACCATCTCTCTTGCGAGCTGCCGCTCTACTGCAATCGTTGCCTGTTCGGAATACGGCGTCTTCAAGCCCGGCGCCATCACGTCAAGGGTTGAAGCGCCCGACGTGATCCCAGTGATTGGCGCGGCGAGGGCGTGCGGGAAGACCGGGCCGGCAGCCAGCAGGGTGGCGTTCGAGGACGTCAACGAGTCCGATATCTGATAGATGCCGTTGCCGGTGTAAACGTCATCAAGCAGGCCGCCGACCAGGCGCCCGAAGAACGTGCCAAAGCCGCCGCGGATTACCGTTTTGCCGTTGAGCCGGTAGGCCAGTCCGACGCGCGGCATCAGATTCACGGCGCCGGTGGGAAGCGGCGCTCCGGTCAGCGGGTACAAGGGATTGGTGGTAGGCGGCGGCGGGGCGAAAGTATGCTCGTACCGCGCGCCCAGAGTCACCGTCAGGCGGCTCGACGCCTTCCACTGATCCTCGAGATAAAAGGCGATGTCCTTGATGACGTAATCCACCAGGGGATTGCCGAATGTCTGGCTGTACGCCGACCAATTCTTGAGGCCGGTGGTGTTGCCGGTGTAGTCCTGGGCAAAGGAGGTCACCGTCGGATAGGTATAGGACCCAAACCGGTTGCTCAGATAGTTGACGTTGTCATTGACGTGCTCGAAGCTCATTCCAACCTTGATGGTGTGCTTGCCCCTTGCCCAGTTCAGGTCGTCGGCGAATTCGTGGCGGGTTTCCATGGGTTCGACGCGTGGCAGATAGGTTGCCGGTCCAAGCTGGACGCCGGCCACCGACACATCCAGATAGCCAAGGCCGCCCCCTAGCTCCGCCTGGTCGAAGCTGTCCGCCTGGCGGTCGGTATCGAGGCCGTAACGAAAGGAGTTGACCAGGTTGTTGGTAAACGTGGAGGTCCAGGTAGCCCTCCCGTTGCGCACGGTCACGGTGTCGTCGCCGTTGCCCGTGATTCCCGCGCCGGTGGTGGAAGAAAGACCCGTTTGGATGCCGTTGGGCGACAGCCAGCGCAGGAAATTGAAACTGGCGCTGAAGGCGTTGCGGCTGTTGGCCTGATAGTCGACCCTGCCGAAGTACAGGTCATTGTCCGCCTTGCGGGGAATCTGCCCATAGAAGCGCGGTAGCAGGGCGTTAATCGCCGAGCACTGGGCGGGCGTCGCGGGCAACCCGCACCCGACCCAGACCTGGTTAACCGTGTCGAGGAAACCGACCTTCACCTGGCTGTCCACAAAGGGGAAGTTCCGGCGCGTGATGTCCGTGCTCAGGAAGAAGAACAGCTTGTCCTTGACAATCGCCCCTCCTACCGTTCCGCCGGTCTGAACGCGGTGTTCGGTGGGGTTGAAGGCGGAAAAAGGATCGTGGGCGTCAAAGCCTGTGCTGCGCAGAAAGTAGAACGCGCTTCCGTGAATGTTGTTCGTGCCGCTCTTGGTCACCGTGTTCACTACGCCGCCCATGGCCCGGCCGTATTCGGCCGAAAAATTCGCCGACACCACCTCAAACTCCTGGACCGCGTCGGCGGAGATCTGCGACTGGATGCGGGTTCGTCCGGCGTTCTCGTCGTAGAACTGCTCGGTATTGTCGTTGCCGTCCAGCAGGAACGAGTTGTTGCCGGCTACTCCGCGGAAAGTGAGCAGGCCGAAGGTGGCGTCATTGGTGACACCCGCCGTGTTCAGCACGAAAGAGTCGACGCGGCGTCCGTTGATCGGCAGCTCCATAATCTCGCGCGTGCCCACCACCTGTGAAATATCGGATTTCGTGTCTTCCAGGAGTTGAGCGCCCGCGGTCACCTCGACGGACGTCGAGGTCTGGCCAAGAGCCAGCGAGATGCTCATATTCAAATTCTGGCCAACCTGCAAATCGATGTCGCTGGCGACATACTCGGCAAATCCCGCGGCGCTCACCGTGACCTTATAGCCGGGGCCCGGTATCAAAGAGGGCGCCGCAAAGATCCCGGAGGTATTGGTCTCGATCGTGCGCAAGATCCCACGCGAAGCGCTTGAGATAACCACCTTCGCATTGGGGACCACGGAGCCGGAGGGGTCTTTGACCTCTCCCGAAAGTCCGGCAACGCCACCCGCGGACTGCGCGAAGCACGATGCAGCCCCTAACAAGAAAAACGCGGCGGCAAAACGGAACGTCACTGTCTTCGATTGCATAGACTTATCTCCTCTTGCGATTCAATAGCCCGATCCGGGGATCAATGCCTGAGCGGCGAGAACTCCAGCGTGGTTGGCCGTCAGGCTTCGGGCAACGCCTTGGCCTGCGCTCGAGATCACCACCTTGCGATTGGGCGCGACCGCACCGGACGCGTCCCGGACGACACCGGAGATGCCTGCCACGCCGCCTGCGGATTGCGCAAACACGGGGACGCACGCAAATAGCAATAGCGGAGCGATTGGCTTCAAATTCATGAGTTAACCTCTTCGATTTCGGGTGCTGGCATGAGGATACCAGAACCCTATTACGGTTTAATGACCGATTTTCCTGCGATCAGTATACACCCAACTGCCTCCGGCCGACCCCTTCCAGTACGATTTTACACAATTCCAGCCTGCCCTGCGTCTTGGAACGCTGATTTGTGGGGGGGTAGCCGCAATTCGAGGGAAACGTGGGGCGGGCGCCCCCGCCCGCGACCTGTCTTTATTTCATGTTTATTGCAAAGCCCCGTACTCTTTGCGGGCTTCGGCCAGTATAGACAGGTCGGAGTCGGCGTCCTTCCACAGGGCGAGGAAATCCTGGTAAGCCTTTTTGGCTTTGCCGGTGTCGCCGGAGAGTACGGAGGCGCGCGCCAGACCGAGGTGAGCCAGCGGGTAGAGCGGCCCCCAGTAGGAGCCTTTCCGGTCGAGCATTTTCCGGAATTCGGCCGCGGCTTCCGCGCCATGGCGGGCGCGCAGGTGAGCCAGGCCGAGGAGATAGACTGTCTCCGAACCGTACCCGCGTTCATAAGGGGCGGCGGAGGCAAGCAGTTCAATGGCCTTGGCCGGTTGGTCGCGTTTCAACTCGACGGCGGCGCGTATGGAGGGGAGAAACACCGCGTTCCAGCCCGTATCGGTTGGGGACGTCTTCGAGATCTCGCCGGCAATTTTCTGGGCTTGAGCCGCGTCGCCGCAGAAACCGAAGGCGATGGCAGCCGAGCCCGCGGCGCCGGCCGTGTCCTGATCCACCAAGGCAACCGCCTCCCGTGCCTGGGTTCGCGCCGAACCGCAGTCTCCATAAATCGCAGCCAGCCATGCTTCCCCCGCCAGGTAGCCGGCGGCGACCGCTGAAAGATTCCGGCGCTTCGCCAGGTCGACGGCGCTCTTGCTCAACTCTTGTGCCTTCCGGCGCTGGCCCAGGTAATACGCATTCTCGGCCTGCAAGCTCACAAGGGAATACTCTTCCGCTCTGCCCGCCGCCCACTGAATCTGTTTCTCCGCAGCCGCACCGTCGCCCTGGATGTACGCCAGGCGCAGCAGATCGTAGTGTATGCTCGGCGATTCCAGCTTCTGCGCGAATGCCTTCTCAGCGATGGCCTTCGCCTCGTCGTATCGGTCAAGAAAGGTATATGCGCTGACCAGATTGCTATAAGCGGTGGAGACGCGAGGATCGAGGCGGACCGCCTCCTGATATTCCTGGATCGATTTTTCGTACTGGCCGGCGTTGGAGTACTGCACCCCGAGATTGACATGAGGGGTGATGTCGCGAGGGTAGGTGCGCGCGTACAACTGGTACGTTTCGGTGGTTTTTTCGAGGTCGCGAGTAACGTAGTTGTTGTACTGGCTGGTGATGTAGAGTCTTTCCTTTTCGGTGACACGATCGAGCAGCGCGTACGCCTTCTTGGTGTAAGTGATTCCCTGCTGCCTTTCACGGGCATTGGAATACATCACCGCCATGCGGGCATACGCCATGGCGAAGTTGGGATCGAGCTCCGTGGCGCGCCGGTAGAAGGGAATGGCGGCCAGCCACAGGCCCTGGTCCCTCTGCGCCTCTCCCAGCCCGTAGGCCTGAAACGCTTCGAGAGACGCGGTGGTGGCCCGCTCGAAGGGGTAGTTGAGCTTTTGAATCGAAGCCAGGGATTCGCCAAGTTTCGCGCGCAAGCCGGTGGCGGCGGCCGCCACGGCCTTCAGCACGTGCTCCTTGTCCTCGGCTTCCACCTGCTCTCGCGCCAGCGTCTCACCGGTATGGCAGTTGGCCGCCTCGATCGAAATCGCGTACGCCTTGCCGAGGCTGGCGATGGCGCCGCTGATCATCGCCTTGTCGCCCTCCCGCTCGCAGATTTCGCGGGCGATCTGGCTGGTAATTCGCTCCTCGGGCGAGCGCCCCGAAAATACCAGGCCGGACCGCATCGTCCGGTCGTCCATAATTTTCAAGAACGGCGATTGTTCGAGCTGGATGGAGAGCGCCGCCCGGAGCGCGCCATCGAACATCCCGTCGCCGGTGGTATTGGCGAAATCGGCGAGCACCACCACGTCCTTGTCGGTGAGCGGCCTGTTCTGGCTTTTCTGCCACCACCAGACTCCACCGGCGATCAGCACGAGTGCCGCGGCCGCAATCGCGACCCGCGGATTCCGCCGCCGCGGTTGGGGCGCCGCTGCAACGCGGCCTGAACCGCTGCTATCCCTCTCCACCCGCTTCAAGTCCGTTCGCAAATCGGCGGCGGACTGGTAGCGCAGATCCCGGTCCTTTTCGAGCGCCTTGGCGATAATGCGTTCCAGCTCCGCCGAGGCCTTCGGATTCCGCTCGCGCACCGGTGTTGGCGCCTTGCTCAACAGAGACTCGAAGATCACCGCGGAGGTGGGACCTTCAAAAGGCAGCTTGCCGGTGACCATTTCATAAAGGACCACGCCGGCCGACCACAGGTCCGTGCGGGCGTCCACGGCTTGCCCGCGCGCCTGCTCCGGCGACATGTAAGAGACCGTGCCAAGGGTCGAGCCCGGGCTCGTCAACAGCTCCTGGGTGAGGGCTTCGGTGTCGCCGGATGTGGCTGTGGCCCCCTGCTTCGCCAGGCCGAAATCGAGCACCTTGGCATGGCCGCGCCCGGTGACAAAGACATTGGCCGACTTGATGTCGCGATGAACGATACCCTTGGCGTGCGCAGCGTCCAGCGCGTCGGCGATCTGGATGCCCAACGCAATCGACGTCTCATTATCCAGGGGTTTGCCATCGATCCTCTCGCGGAGCGTTTGCCCTTCGAGCAGCTCCATCACCAGGTACGGCCGGCCCTCGGATTCACCCACGTCGTAGATGGCGCAGATGTTGGGGTGGCTCAAGGCCGAGGCGGCACGAGCCTCGCGTTGGAAGCGGTCCCGCGCGGCGTCGTTGGCGAACACTTCCGGAAGGACCTTGACGGCCACCTCGCGATGCAGCCGCGGGTCGCGGGCCTTGTACACTTCGCCCATGCCTCCCGCGCCGATGGCGGCGAGGATCTCATAAGGTCCTAAACGGGTTCCCGGAGAGAGAAGCATGGCAGTTCACCGATTGTACACCAGGCTCGATTCCCACGCTATTCGCCGGCGCGGTTTGTCGGCCACCCTCCGATTATGCCGGGCTCCTGCCAGATGCAAGGCCCGGCGCGCTGCCGCTCACCGAAACGTACTCGGCATAAGGCCGGTCAACTGTCCAACCTCTGGACAGGCGCGTTGCGGCCGGCTTTCGAACAGCAGGCTGTCCCGATTGCGCTGGTGGCCGGTGGGCCGGCATCCGCAGGCGTCGATAGCGATCCGCGTTTCCGCGAGATCGTGAGAGAATTGGGTCTGTGACGTCTCCGACCGACTGGGAGCAGCACGGCATTCGCATCGTAGGCGCCGGTGAGCTGGACGGCAACACCCCGCAGACACCCGGCATGACGCGCGCCGCCGCGATCACTTATGCGCGCGCCGGGGCGCGGAAGCTCTGGGCGGGCACGGTAGTGGTCGAACCCGATGTGGCGACCGGGCCGCACCACCATGGCGAGCTGGAAACCGTGCTCTACATCGTCCGCGGGCGGGCGCGGTTTCGCTGGGGCGAGCGGCTGGAATTCGCCGCGGAGGCCGGCCCCGGGGATTTCATTTATGTTCCCCCGTTCGTGCCGCACCAGGAGATCAACGCGCTGCCGGACGCCGCGGTGGAGGCGGTGGTGGTGCGCAGCGGGCAAGAACCGGTGGTGATCAATCTGGATATCGAGAGCCCCGAACCGGGACCCAAGACGGTGGCTCGCGACCGCTTTCACCCGGGGTCCTAGAATGAGACTCCCTGCCATGAAGAAGCGATATGCCCTGAGCCTGTTCCTCGCTGGTGCATCCCTGCTGTCCGCCGGGGGAGGACTGGATGTCTATGCGATCGACGTGGAAGGGGGGAAGTCCACGCTGTTCGTTTCGCCGTCGGGACAGTCCATGCTGGTGGACACCGGCTACGGCGGGTTCCGGAATCGCGATGCGGATCGCATTGTGGCGGCAGCGAAGGCCGCGGGCGTGAAGCGGATCGATTACCTGGTGATTACGCACTATCACCGGGATCACGCCGGCGGGGTCTCACAACTGGCCGCTGAGATCCCGATCCGCAACTTTGTGGATCACGGGAAGAACTTCGAGCAAGCCAAAGACAATGCGGCGGTGTACAACGCGTACGTCAAGATCAGGAACAAAGGGAACCATATCGAGGTCAAGGCTGGAGACCGAATTCCCATCGAAGGGATTCAGGTGGAAGTCGTCACCGCGTCCGGCGAAGCGATAGCAGGGTCGACGTGTACCTCACCACGCACCACGGCAAGAAGACTTCGGGCTCGCCGCAGATGGTCTGGGCGCTTCATCCCAGGGTTGCCATCATTGAACAACGGACCGGCGACCGGCGGCTCGGCCCAGGCCTGGCAGACGATACACGATTCCCCGGGGTTTCCGGATCTGTGGCAACTGCACTACGCGACCGCGAACGATTCGGCCCACAACGCGCCCGAGAAATTCATTGCCAACTATGGGGAGCCGTGCCAGGGTAATTGGATCAGGCTGTCGGTCCACGAAGACGGCGCCTTCACGGTGCTGAACGGCCGGAACCATTACCAGAAGACTTACGAGGCGTCTATAAAGTCCAGCTCAAGCCCACGGTAGGGATGAAGTCCATTAACCAACCTCCCAATGTCATTCCGGGGGCCGGAGCAATCACCTTTTGCGGGAAGCGGGTGATCTGATTCTGGAAGTCCACGCGGGCCACGAGTCGGGCCCCCAACCGGTACTTGAGGCCGCCGCCGATTGCCAACATGGGCTTCCATTCGGTGGTTTGCGTCAGGTACCCATACTGCATTAGGGGACGGTATGCCGTTTCCGCGCCGGTCCCTCGAAAGACCTTGATGCCGCCGCCCACGGTCAAGTAGGGTTGCAGGCGCTCCTTTCGCGGGCGAATGTGGAACGCCATGTCGTATTGCAGGACGTGGGCCTGGCCGGAGAAGCTGGCCGAGACGCCGCCTGCCGTGAGGCGCGGGTCTCGCTCCTCGAACAGGTAGCGGATTTCGCCGCTCCAGCGCGCGTAACGGTCGTGGCCGAACACGATTCCGGCGGCGGGCCCAGGACTGAAGCCCGCGGAGACGGAGGCCGGAGCGCCCTGAATCGGGACGCCGTTCAGAAAGCCGCCACCACCCAGAGCGCCGATCTCGAACTGTTGCGCTCGCGCCGCACCCAGCCAAACGAAAATCAGAAGAACTCTCATCGAATGCACGGAAATCCTCTCCACCAAGGCAACCACGTTCAATCCACCACCCTGACCATCACCGATGCGGTCACGCCGGCCTGCGTGACGGTCAGAGCTACTTCCGTCCCCGCGGGCGCCTTGGCGGGGGCTCTGGCATTGATCTGGTAGACGCCCACCTGGCCGGGCGCCAGGCCGGCGTAGCTTACCGCCAGCGGCACGCCGCCTAGACGCACGTCCGGCGCGATTAACGCTAGCGCCAGTGGCGACGATGGCGAAGAAGCACCCGCCGCTACCTCCGGCGAGGTCGCGCCCATGCCGGCGGCGTAGATCGAAATCTCGTCGCCGGAGTGAATGGGATTGGAGGGCGTCACCAGTTGCTGGTTGCCGGCCTTGACCACGACCGGGATGTTCGTCAAGGGCCCGGCCGTTCCGCTGAGAAAGATGGCGGGCGCGGCCGGCAGCAGGTCCAGATAGTAGTCGTCACTCACGCCTCCGGGAGTGTACAGAGTCAGAGGGACGTGTCCATCGACGCGCACGGGAAGTTGGGCGTTGATCTGGCCCGGCGAGGCGAAAAACATGGGAATGGCGGAACCGTTCACCGTGAGGCACGATTCGCCGATAGCCGTGGGCAGAGGAATCTCCCGGGTGGCCACGTTGGTCGGGTTGAGGTTCGTGCCAAATACCGAGATCAGGGATCCCGGGGCGACTGCGGCGGTGAGATCGGCGGCGTTGACCACCTGATTGATGGTGGGAGGGACGACGGCCGAATCGAAGCTCCAGGCGAGCGCGGTGAAGCCGGAAACCGTGAGGGCGATCAGGGCATTCCGGTTGGCCAGGGGAGCCAGGGTGCGGGTGAACACGGAGATTGCCGCGGAGGCCGGCGGCTGCTCGGCGACACGAGTCGGGTGAATGGTGTCTCCCGTGCCAAGGTCGACCCGCTCGATGGTGCCGCCCGAGGGAACTGTGAGCGGCGGACCAGCCAGCAGGACCCCCTGAGCATCGACGAAAGCGAAGCCCGAAGAAAGGTCCGGCCATCCGCCCACCGGCACCAGCGAGGCGTTGAGCAGCGTGTTCCCCGCCACATACTGGCCGGCACTTGACGCCGCGAAGGCGCCCGTCAGCGCGGCCGGCAGCGTGCGGGAGACGGTGAAGGTGTCGGCGCCGGCATCGTAGAGCATGACGTTGCCGTCCGCCGACGCGGCCAGGATCGCGCCCCCATTGGGGGTGGCTGCCAGCACGGTATCGACGTTGATCGAATTCTGAAACACGCCCAAGCTGGGGAGCGTGGTGGCCGTGCCCGAGAGAAGGTCGATGCGATCGATCGTGTGCGTGGGCCCGGAGCGGGTGGCCGCCAGGATGGCGTTCCCCGAGGCCGCCACCGAGCGTGGGTAGTGGCCCAGCGGCATGGCCACCGGCGGCAACTGCTGGAACGTATCGAGGTCGTACACAAAGATCAGTTGCGAATTGTCGTGCCCCACCAGCAGGTATTTGCCGTCGAACGTGATGGCCATGCGGGTGGGCGTGTTGCTGGTGCGCAGCGTCGAGAGCAGAAAAAGGCCGGAACCGTCGAAGACCAGCACCTGGTTTCGATCCTGGCGGAGGACATAGAACCGGTCGCGGACCGGATCGGCCAGCAGGTCCGCCAGAGTGCCCGGAACGTCGGTGGTTGCGCCGCTTTCGTCCGGCCGTTGGTTATTAACGAGAAGGCGCACCGGCGGAGGCAGGTTCACGGCTGCCGCAGAGTTGATGGTGATGGACCCCGTCACGGTGCCGCGGCGGTCCTGGAAGATCGCGGGATCGACCGTCACCCGCACGGCCGCGGGCGTGCGGCCGGAGGAGGGCGAAATGGTCACCCCGGCCATGTCCGAACTGAGCGAGAATGCGGTTTGTCCGCCGCCCGGATCGACAATCTTCAGCGTCTGGGCGATGGCGCCGTGCTGGCAGAAGCTTCCGTGGAACACCAGGTCTTCATGGTCCGCCGCCAGCCGGGGGAATTGGCCGAGCGAGCCTACCGGCAGCACCAGCACCCCACTGTCGGACACCGCATAGAGGGTGTCGGCCTGGGCATTCAACACGGCCCGCCCTGCCAGGTTTTCGGGGAGACTCAGAACCTCGCGCACGGTGAGGTTGTCGGCATCCACGATGGAGAGGACGGGCGGCGACGGCGTGGTGGCCGCTGTCGCGGATGCGACCTGCGGAATCTGGGCGTAGATAATCCCCGCGGCGGAGTCGATGGCCTGCGATCCCACGGCCAGGGTCCCGGCGGCATCGCCGAACTGCGACAGCAGTTGACCTTGCCGGGAGAACAACCCCCATCCGGCGGCATAGTACGAGCCGTCGCGCGCGGCGCTCACCACGCGCGGGCCCAACTGCGGCGAAGAGACATAGCCGATCACTTGCACCTGCCGGGCCGAAACGTCGTACAGAAACCGGATCGTATCGGCCAGTCCGAAAACATAACGGCCATCGCCGGAAGCCGTCATGGCGGCCGCCACGATCTGTACCGGCGGGGTGCCGGGCGGGGCCGGGAGGCTGGTTTTGGCGGTCACGTTGGCCACCGTATCCACCAGTTCGGTCCGGCCGCTGGCCGGATCGAGCAGCAGAAACTCGCTGACCGTCGCCACCAGCGCCATCCCGTCGGCCCCGAAGGCCACGCCCAGAGGCGCGCTATCCAGGGAGAACGTCTGGCGCGAGCCGGCCACCAGGTCCATGACGGTTATGGCGTTGGCGGGAGAACCGGGAGGCGCCACGTTTCCGTAATGCGTGATCACCAGGTATCGGCCACCCGGGGAGAGCGCCAACGAGGAGGGCCCCGCCGCTACGTGCATGGAGGTGCTGACGGCAAGGTTAGCCAGGGACAGGACATCGATGCGGGCCGCGGTGAAGTCGGCGATGTAAAGCACGCCGCGGCCTTCGTCCAGCGCGATATCCGCCGCCTGCCCGCCAATCGCGACGACTTGGCCAAAGGTGGCGCCGCGGGCCGGTCCGGGGACGCCGATCGAACCCGCCGCCAACCAGATCAAGAGCCAAAAGATGACGCGTTCGCAGCGCATAACATTCTTATCGACAGGGCCGATAAGTTTCAGTAGAGTGAACTGCTACGAAAGAAGCGGAATCGGTCCGGGCCACCGGGCCGGGCGGCGGCCGCACCGCGGTGTGTGGTGGGCCGGACTGCTGGCGGCGGCGCTTGCGCGTTGCCTGCCGGCGCAGGATACGGGGGTCGTGACTCGCATTTCGGCCACGGCCAAGGATGCGGTGTTCCTGGTAGATGGCCAGGTGCTCGGCGCGGCGGCCGTCTTTACCTGGCCGGCGGGCAGCAAGCACAGCCTCGAAATCGCTCCCTGGCAGCCGTCTGTTTCCCAGACCAACACCCGCTATGCCTTCGAACACTGGAGCGACCCGGCCGGTCCCTTGCCCGATCCCTCCAACCTGGTGACGATTACGGCGGACCCGGGCATTCCCTGGTACAACGCCGACCTGACCACGGAATACGCCGTTTCCCTTAATTTCTACCAGTGCCCGGACGGGGGGTGCGCCCCTCCGGGCACGATCTGGTTGAACCAAGTTGCCTACCAGCAGAATACGGATGTCTGGCTGGCGGCCGGGTCCGCCGTGGCGGTCGAGGCGTCGCCCAATCCCGGCTATGTGTTTGCCGGTTGGGGCCAAAACGGAGGAACGCTGGCGTCGATCTACACGTTCGTGCTGAATGCGGGGACGACGCTGTACCCGCAGTTTGCGGTGGCGCGCGCCATCCAGTTGCTGACCGTTCCCGACGGGCTCCAACTGCTTGCCGACCGCGCGCCGGTTTCCACGCCGGTGACTCTCGAATGGGGGTGGAACACCAGCCATACGCTGGGCGCCGTATCGCCGCAATTCGACAGACAGGGACGCCAGTGGATCCTGCGTTCCTGGAGCGACGGAGGGGCCCTCAACCACACGTATGTGGTTCCTCAGGGCGCTTCGACCGTCACGTTGACCGGCCAGTTTGTTCCGGCGGTGGCTGTCCAACTGCTCACCGATCCCCTCGGCTTGCCCCTAACGGTGGACGGATCGAGTGGCGTCTCGCCGTATTACTTGACCTGGGCTCCCGGAGATCGGCATACGGTCACCGCACCGGGGAAGGCCACGGACGCTCAGAGCGGCCCTTGGGTGTTCCGCCAGTGGTCCAACGGGGCACCCAATCCGCTGACGTTACAGGTCACGGATGGCGAGGCGGACACGGGCATCCGGCTCACCGCGGCATACGATCCGCTGAGCCGCATCGGTGTGGCGAGCGTCCCCAGCGGGCTGGCGGTGTCGGTGAATGGAGCGGTTTGCCATACGCCCTGCGAAGTCCAGAGGCCGGCAGGCAGCACGGTGCGGCTGTCGGCGCCGCCCACGATCGGAGTCGCCGACGGTGTGCGGCTCGACTTTTCGTCGTGGGACAGCGGCCCTTCGTTCCCGGCCGTGGCCGGGTACCGGAAGGTAACGGCATACTACGAGACGACCTATCGCCTGGCGCTCAGCACCGCGCCGGCGGGCGCGGGCATCTGGCGGCTCTCGCCGGCCAGCGCCGACGGGTATTATCCCGCGGGAAGCCTGGTGAGCATCGGGATCGGTGCGGCCAGCGGAATGAGATTCCACGGGTGGGCGCAGGATTTGAGCGGAACGGCCGATCCGCAGAGTCTCGCCATGGATGGTCCGCATGCGGTTCAGGGCAGGTTCGACCAGCTTCCCGACACACCGCCCCCGCCGCGCATCGGGAATGCGGCCGGCGATACGCCCGCGGAGGCGGTGGCGCCCGGTTCGATCGCGTCTCTGTTGGGGAGCAATCTGGCGGACTTCACCGCCACCGCCGATGCCGCCATGAATCCGCTGCCCCAGACCTTGGCCGGCGTAACCCTGCTCTGCTCCGGCCACCTTCTGCCGCTGCTGCAGGTTTCGCCCCAACAAATCAATTTTCAGGTTCCGGGCGGTCTGCAACCGGGACTGTACCAGCTCGAGTTGCAACGCGCAGGCAGCCCGGCAATCGAGGTGGACCTGGATCTGGCGCGGAACGCTCCCGGGCTCTTCCTCGCGGTGCACCAGGACGGTTCACCGGTCACGCCGGATTCGCCCGCCGCCGCGGGTGAACCGGTGGTGCTGTATGGAACCGGTTTCGGACCCTATGCGCCCATGCCCCTGGATGGATTCAAGGTTCCGGCCACTCCCACGTTCCAACTGGCGGATCCGGTGGTGGTGGTGGTACAGGGCCGCGCCATTTCTCCCGATTTCGCCGTCGCGCAATCGGGGGCTGTGGGCGTGACCGTGGTGCAGTTCCGGATACCAGCGGACCTGGGTCACGCGACTCCGGCGAGCGTAGCGGTCCAGAGCGGCGGAGTTGCCAGCAACGCTCTCGCGCTGCCGGTGAAATAGGGGAATCGAAGCGGGAGGAAAGAACGGGCGCGGGACATTCCAGTCGCCGCGCCCCCCAAAAAGCCGCATCCCGGCTATTCGGTTTTGCTGCGGCGCCGCATAAAAATCAGGACCCCGATAACCAGCACCAGGGCGGCGCATGCGATTCGAAGTGTCGTTCCATCCATGGCTATACTCCTTTCCGCATTACTTATCGGCTGTTTACATGTTTTGGATCATAGGGAGAAGATCCCGCACCATGCGCGTCACTACGGGGCCGAGCGTCACCACGAACAGGGACGGCAGGATGCAGAAGAAGATCGGAAAAACCAGCTTGACCGCCAGTTTGGCGGCCTGCTCCTCAGCCCGCTGCCGGGCCATGACGCGCATATAGTCGGCGTGCTCGCGCAGGCTTTGGCCGATGCTGGTGCCGAAGCGATCGGTCTGGATCAGCACGGCCACGAGCTTTTTCAAATCGTCCACGCCGGTGCGGTCGGCCAGGTTCCGAAGGGCTTCGGCGCGGTGTTTGCCGGCGCGCAGCTCGAGGTTCATCACGGCGAATTCTTCACAGATCTGGGGGTACGCAAACTGCAGTTCCTTGGCGACTTGAATGGTGGTCTGGTCGAGCCCGAGACCCGATTCCACGCACACCACCATGAGGTCGAGCGCGTTGGGCAGCCCTTTCTCGATGGCATGCTTGCGGCGCCCGATGCGGAACAACAGGTACCGCATGGGGGCCATGTAACCGGCCAGCGCGGCACCGCCGGCGGTGAGCAGAAGGTTGCCGCTGGCGGTGTGGTTGCGCAGACCCAGGGCCAGCGCCGCAAGCGTGAAAACAACCACCGAAACGCCCCTGGCGCCGTTGAAAACGAGGGGCGCGGTGGGATTGCGGAATCCGGCCCGAAGGAGACGCTTCTTCAGCCGCGGCAGGTCCTTCGGCGATGCCGGCACGAATGCGCCCACCCAGCTCACCAGCTCGTGCCAGATCAGGCCCGCGGAAGGCAGATACGGCGTCACGGTCTGGCCGCGGGGAGCGATCCGGTCCACCGCGCGAGCCCGCCAGTCCGAAAGGCCCAGGCCGAGGAACGCGGTGAAGGACGCTACCATAACAAAGATCAGGACAGCGACTAATCCAAGCACTCTAGACCTCAATCGTTACGATCTTCTTGATGATCAGGTAGCCGACGATGAGGAGCCCCAAGGCGGCCGCCACCAATTGATGCCCGATGGGATCCACTACGAAGAACCGGGCATACTCCGGATTCACCATGAACATGAGAACGGCCACCCCCACGGGGATGAGTGCCAGGACGCGGCCGGACATGAGCCCCTGGGCGCTGATGGCGCGGATGCGGGCCCGCAGCTTGAAGCGCTCGCGAATAATGTGCGCCAGCTTGTCCAGCAACTCGGCCAGGTTGCCTCCGGTGCGCTTCTGCAACAACACCGCCGACACAAAGAACTGGACATCCATGGAAGGGATGCGGCGCGAGAGTTTCTTGAGCACGATTTCCAGGGGCTGTCCCAGGTTTTGCTCTTCGAAGGTGCGGCGGAACTCGCTGGCCAACGGCTCGCTGAATTCGCGGTAGACCATTTCGAGGGAGACCGAGAAGGCATGGCCGGCGCGCATGGAGCGGGAAATGAACTCCAGGCAGTCCGGAAACTGTTCCTCGAACCGGCGCACCCGCCGGGTGGCCTTGCGCCTCACATAGAGAAGCGGCAGGGATGCGGCAAGAGCGCCGGCAGCCGCCGCCGCGGCGATCATGCGATTCTGCGTCAGGAGGGTGACCAACGCGAAAGCGGCCAGGAACGCTCCCACGGATCGGTGCAACAGCCCGGCAGCCCCCCACTTGAGCGCGGCGGTTTCCAGCCACCCCTCGGCACTCTGTTTGAGGCGCAGGCGCTCGAGGATACGGATGGCAAACCGGCCGCGGACCGCGTCCGTGATCTGCATCAGCACCGGCTGGGCGGAGCGGCGTACGGCGGCCAGGGGCAGCTCTTTCCCGCTAAAGCGGCGCAGCACGGCGGTGCGGGCCCGCCGGTCCATCCATCCCGACACCAACAGGTAGGAGCCGACGCTGGCGAGGAAGGCGACGATGAAAATCGATAGGCTCATGCCGGTCAAATGCACACAATCTCGTCAAACAGATCCACGGGCAGTTGGATTCCCGCGGCAATCAGCTTCTCATTGAACTTGGGCAGGATCCCGGTGGCCGCGAATCGGCCGAGTACTTTCCCTTCCGGCGACACGCCGCGCTTCTCGAAGACGAAGAGATCCTGAAGCGTGACGATATCCGTCTCGATTCCGGTCACCTCCGTGATATGGGTGACGCGCCGCGTGCCATCGCTGAGCCGGGTGGCCTGGACGATAATGTGCACCGCCGAGGCGACCTGCTGCCGGATGGCCATAAGGTGCATGTTGGCGTTGGCCAGCGACACCATCACCTCGAGCCGCGAGATGGCATCTCGAGGGCTGTTGGCGTGCACCGTGGTCAGCGAGCCGTCGTGGCCGGTGTTCATGGCCTGCAGCATGTCGAGGGCCTCCTCGCCGCGGACCTCTCCCACGATGATGCGGTCCGGCCGCATACGCAGGCAGTTGACCAGCAACTGGCGCTGGCGCACGGCGCCTTGCCCCTCCACGTTGGCGGGACGGGTCTCGAGGCGCGCCAGGTGGGGCTGCTTGAGCTGCAGCTCGGCGGCATCTTCGATGGTGACGATGCGCTCCTTCGGGGAAATGAATACGGACAGCGCATTCAGCAGCGTCGTCTTGCCCGCGCCCGTGCCTCCCGAAACGATGATGTTGAGCCGCGCCCGGACGGCGGCCTCGAGCAGGCGCATCATGCCGGGCGTGAGAGAGAGTCTCTGGACCAAGTCCTCGGGCATCAGCTTGTCGGTGCCGAAACGGCGTATGGAGAGCAGCGGGCCATCCACCGCCAGGGGAGGGATGATGGCGTTGACGCGCGAGCCGTCGGCCAGGCGCGCATCCACCATGGGAGTGGATTCGTCCACGCGCCGGCCAACCTGCGAGACGATGCGGTCGATGATGCGCAGCAGGTGGCCGTCGTCGTGGAAGCGAACGCTGGTCAATTCCAGGAGTCCTTTCCGCTCCACGTATACCTGGCGGTAGCCGTTGACCAGGATGTCCGAGATCGAAGGGTCCTGCAGCAGCGGCTCGAGGGGACCGAGTCCGAAGACTTCGTGCAGGACCTCCTCGCTGATCTGGCGCTTCTCGGTGGCGGTGAGGGGGGTCGGCTCGGTCTCCACGATGGTCAGGACGGCCTGGCGCACTTCGCTCCGGATATGGTCGTTGTCGATGCTGGCGAGCGCATCCAGATTGATCCGGTCGAGCAGCTTGCGATGCAGCGTGAACTTGAGCTCCTGGTACTCCGGCTTGAGTTCGGCCTTACGCGCGGCGTTGCGCAGCAGGCGCTGGTCCCAACTCAATTCCTCGACGTTTTCGGCTCTCGGTTCGGCAATCATTTTTCGGCACCACCCGGTTCTGCGGCAGCATGTTCCGCAGCACCGCCCGTTTTTGCGGCACCGGGTGCGGGCTTTCTTTTTTGCTCCGGCACCAGCGGTGGCAGGAACGGTATGGGCATGGGAATATCCCACACGGCGCCGGATGCCGGCTCCGCCATTTCGGGAGTCACGACCACCACCAGCTCGGTCTTGGTTTTGGTGACCGACCGGCTCTTGAACAACGCTCCCAGGATGGGAATGTGGGCCAGCACGGGGACCTGCGAGAGGTTCTGAATGACGCGGTCGTCGATCAAGCCGCCGATCACGAAGCTTTGACCCTGGCCCAGCTCGATATCGGTCTCCATGCGGCGCGTGGTGAGCGAGGGGATAGTGATCCCCGACACGGTAACGCCATTGGCCGCATCGATGCTGGAGACCTCCGGTTTCACGTGCAGGCGAATGGTGCCATGTGCCGTGACCTGCGGCAGGAAGGAGAGCTTGATGCCATATTCTTTGAAAATCACGGAAATGGCGCCGCTGTTGGCGCCGGCCTGGGCCACGGGGATGGGGAATTCGCCGCCCGCGAGAAAACTGGCCTCCTTTCCGTTGGTGGCCACCAGGTTCGGCTCCGCCAGAATCTGCAGCAGCCCGCGCGTCTGGAGGTCGCTGATCAAAACGCCCAGGTTCAGGTCCGGACGGAAAGCGAAAATATTGAGCGCGTCGGAGAGCGAAAAGCTGGTTGGGGTTCCGGCGGCCAACTGGCTCGGGTTACCGGATGGAAACTGGCCCGAGGTGATGCGTCCCGGTGTGTTGAGAGCTCCGGTGGAGAGGAAGTTGACACCGAACTGCGAGGCGGCGGTGCGGTCCAGCTCGGCGAACTTCACGTGCAGGACCACCTGCTTCTCCACGCCCACGGGAGGGACCTTCAAATTGCTGACCGCGCCCTTCACCGAAGCCGAAACCAGCGCCAGGGCGCGATCGGCCAGGGACTGGCTGCTGACCTTGCCCACCAGTGCGAGCGAATCGCGCGAGCTGCGAAGGTCGATTTCCTCGTCGGGGAACGCTTCATGCACCAGCTTGCGCAGCGGTTCCAGGTTGGGCTCGACGGTCACCTCGTAAACCTTGCGATCGCCGGCTTTGGACCAGATAAAGAGCGTGGCCTGCCCCAGCGCTTTGGCATGAAACAGGACCTCCTGGCTACTGGCCGCCACCGCATCCACGGCTTCGGGGTTGCTGGTGGCCACGCGCAGCACCCCTTGCGGGCAGTCGATCACGACTCCCCTCCCCACCGTCAGGAGGATTTCCGAGGGTCCGGATGGCAGCGGCTCGATGGCCGGCGCGAAACCCGCGAGGGCCAGTAGCAGGACCCACGGACCGATTCTCGTTTGGTATACGAGTCGCATATCAATTCGCCATTTTCCTGGGGGCCGATTCGACAGTTTTCTGATTTCCCCGGATCATGATGACCTCGTCAGAATGTTGCGCCAACGGGTTTATTGCCGGAGCCGTGGGGACTCGGACCGGCTCTACGCGTTCCACAGCGGGCTTTCTGGGGCGCGGGGCCTCCGGTGGGGCGGGCTGCACTTCAGGGCGGGCTCCCAGACCGTACAACTCGCGCAACTGCCGGCCGCCCGTTTGCGCAACCTGCTGGTCGGTGCCGTTCCGCAACACCAATTGAATGTGCCCCTCGCTATTGGCCAGCGTGAGGGCCTCGGCCTGGGGCGGCGTCACCAGCAACGTGACCACGGCGGCGCTGATGGGCTGGCCCTTGGCATCCGTCTGAATCGTCTGTCCGGCGGAAAGGACCAGGATATTCTGCAAGACCGTGTTGGTCATGATGTCGTCGCGTCCCGGAGGACGTCCCGTCACGAGGACGTCCACGCGCATTCCGGGCAGCACAAACCCAGCCACGCCGACCACATCGTTGACGCGAACCGAAACGGCGCGCAGACCGGGCGGAATCATGGGGGCCAGGCCCACACCGCTGCCTTTGGCGCCGATGCGCGCTTCCACGATCGGTTCATCCGGCTCGATGGGGCTTACGACGGGGCGCTGCAGTACGTCTTCCGGACTGGAGAATGCCCCCTTGGGAAAGAGATTTTCCGGCACCTGGACGATCTTGACCGAATCGGGAGCGATCACCGACCCGAGCGGCAAGGCCTGAGCCGCGACCACCAGCGCCTTTCCAGCCGCGGTCCCCGTACGGCCCCGGCCAAGGGTGGCCACGCGGTAGAAAATGGCGGCCACCAGGAGTGCCCAAAGGAGGCTCGATCCCACCACGATGGCGAATCTGCGATTCAGGCGCATATTTTACTTTCTTTCACCCACAGACTTACATTCGGCGGTTTCACGGGTTTCCTTTAGGGCCGCGTCACGGCGGACCAGCAGAACCGAAGAAGAGTCGCGATCCACCAGGCGCCAATCGGGGTCGTTTTCCAGGACCGCGCCCAGCGGCCAATCAAGCGGCAAGAGGGCTATCTCGAAGCGGTAACGTTCCAGCGCCTGGCGCCACCCGCGCCCGGCCGAGAACAGCGACTGATAGTCCGTGCCGATGCCCGGGCCGTAGAAATCGCTGCGCCCGTCGAAGAACACGCGCTGCCGGGGATAGAGCCGGAAAATCAGATAATCGGCCCATTGATCCGACGTCAGGATGCGCGGCATAGCACCAGGCGGACGAAGCCGGTCGAGATTTCGCGCCACGGCCGCGACGGGGAATGTGGGTTCGGGAAAGTCCGCGAGCCCGGCCGGGGGAAGCGCCATCCACAGAGCCAGTGCGCCCAAGGCGGGGGTCCAGAGACTCAGGCGCCGCGACCTGCCAAATTCCTGGGATAACTCCCAGAGCATGCGGATGGCGGAGCGCGCGGGCAGACGGTGGGCCGCGAGGGACCACCATGCCGCGCATTCCTGGGCAATGAGCGGCGCCGCCGCCACGGCATAGAGCGGCACGTGGCGCGCGGAGCGCAGAGCTGCGAAGGCCCACGCCAGCACCAGCACACCCTCGAACCATTGTCTGCGCGCGAACGCCCGGGAAACCAGCGCCACGCCGAAAAGGAGCAATACCGCGAAGACCTGCATGTTCTCGGAACGGATGCGCGGCGACTGAAACTCCTGCACATTATCCAGAATCCAGGACGATCTCAGGTACGCGAGGATGTGCTGGTGCAGCCGCCAGACGTACGGATTGAGCAGTGTCGCGGCCGAACAGAGAGCCGCCAGTGTAGCGTAACGCCGGAGCGCGGGCCAGTTGCGCTCGAGGCCGCAGATGGCCGCCAGCAGCGCCACAATCGCCAACCCGCAGACGAAGCCGCCGTGCAGGTTGGCCCACAGCGCGGCGGCCGGCACGAGAATCCAGAGCGTGCGTCCGGGGGTATGTCGATCCTCATCCAGGAGCCACAGCGTCAGGGTCACAAACAGCAGGGAAAAGATGTGGGGCCGCGCCAGGTAGTGAATGCTGGATGCGCTGACCGCGGCCAGCGCCACGGGCAAGGCAATCCACAGGCCGGCGCCGCGCCGCAGGAGCCAGTGCAACAGGCACACCGCGGACAGCGAGAGCACGACCGCGGAAAAGCCCGCCACGGCTTCCAGTCCGCGCCAGCGGTGGAGGAGAGCAAACACCACATCCCCGAGCCACTCCCAGGCGAACCAGGGTTGACCGGGGCGAGAGAACGAGAAAAGATCGTGGAGCGGAACGGTGCCGGTTCGCAGGATGAAGTCGCCGGTCCGGATATGCCATCCCGTATCGCCATCGGCCAGCAGTGCCTGCCACGCCTGGGAGCGGCCAAAGGCGGCCAGCAGCAAGGCCGGAAAGAAGAGGTCAGCGAGAGATGGTTTCGCCAGATTCCAGCCGCGGCGGGAGGAATCGGGGGCAGTGGAGAGATTCCGCATTAGGCCCTGTTAAGCAGATCGGCCAAAATGTGGAATGCTTTAGGGCAGGCGCGCCACAGGGCAGTGAAAATCAGCCATATCGGGACGGCCATCGGCGCCGGTATCGGCGCGGCCGCTGGCTTTACCGCGGGGGTGGCCGAGAAATTGTTCGGCGTGGAGTCACCGGAGAACGAAGCAAAGCGCCTGGTGAAACAGCTTTACTCCATCAGCATCGACACCTCGATGGCGAAGCAGATCGCCGGCATCGCGCAGCAGAAGTACGCCGCGCATGTGAGCATCGCGGTCCGGGATCCGGACGGCCGCAAGATGCTGATGCTGTATTCGGAAGGCCACTGGCCAGAAGATGCCGCTTTCGGCGACGACCGCACTCGGGCAGCGTGGCCGAGATGGGCGGCAAGCTCTACCAGCAGTCGACGTACGTCAGCGGCATGCCCGTATACGTTCCAGAGCAATCTGCCGGTCGCGGGCGGGTACGCCACGGGCACCTACCCGACCCCCGGTCCCATGATGTTCCAGGTGAATGTGGTCGGCCAGGGCGCCGCGCAGTTCGTGGCTGGCCAGGTGGTGACGCCGGAGTTTGTGCAATCGCAGTGGTCGAGCGCGGCGGCGGGCAGCAACGGGCGACTGCAGAATTCGGCAATCATTCGGCAGCCGGGACTGGTGGTCGTCTGAGCTGAAAGGAGAACAAGCTTTACAGTGTTCGGTCAGGCGTGAAGGAGGAAGGACACATACACGTCCACGCCTGGTCCCGATCTTCGAGCGATTGGCAAGAAGGCATCCCCAGGCTGCTCGCAATCGGAGCGGGCGGTCTTATGGTTCGAATCGATGTGACACTGCGGTGTAATCGGCGGCACTTAGCTGAGTCGGAGGCCACCACGCCAGAAGCCCGGCCTGCTGACGGCGGAGATGAATTCACCACACCCGGCACACCGATTTGCGCACCATAGGCTGTCCCACCCGGCAACCAAACGCGCTTTGGAAACCGGGCATGTTCTGAACCGCGCCGTTCACACGAACTTTGTGCGGTGAATGGTGGTCCGGTTGAGCTCGCAGGCGGAAAAACTCCTCCGTAGCGTTTTGACACCAGACCTGCGCATACGATATAAAGAACCTCTTCTCGGGACTGAAACCGTCGATCTCCGGCATGGTTTTGGTTGCGAGGTCCTCCATAAGCGCCATATAAGCTACCCGCAAACCGCCGTTGTCGGCTATGTTCTCGCCAAGGGTCAACTTGCCGTTAACCGCCACATCGTCTACTGCCTTGAAACTCGAATACTCTTCCACAACGCAGACTGGCGCGTTTCTCAAACTCCTCGGCGTCCCGAACCGTCCACCAGTCGCGAAGATTGCCTTTTGCATCGAACTTGCGGCCTTGATCGTCGCGTGTTTCCGCACCTGACGCACAGGCCCAAATGCAGCAGATCGCAGGAGGGGCAGCGCAACCGAAGTTGGGCATCGACAAAGTGCTTGACGTAGAAATTCCGCACAGTTGAAACTGCCATTTTGGGGTCGGCGTGTGAGTCTAGCGCTAGTTGAATGGGTGTTGTGGGTGGTTGAAGAATGCTGCAATAGGCGATAATACTTCCACGACCTACGAAGGTTGGCGCTCTGGATGTGTTTGATTTAGAGGTGGTTTATTGGTGGACGGCGGGGGACTTGAACCCCCGACCCCGGCGTTGCGAACGCCGTGCTCTCCCAACTGAGCTAGCCGCCCACGCGAAATCGACGGTAATTACAATATAACAAATGACGCGGCGGGAGATCACCAGGCAGGCCCGAAAAATGCGCGAGGATTGGGACCGGCGTGCCCGCGAGAACGCGCGCTATTACGTGGCGACGGGGCAGGATGAGTGGCGGGAGGAGGAGTTCTATCGCAGTGGGGAAGTCAACTTGAAGGACTTCGTTCTGAACGACCTCGGCAACGTCTGCCAGGGCAAGGATCCGAAAGACATGAAGGTGATCGAGATCGGGTGCGGGGCCGGGCGGATCACACGTGCGCTGGCGGGCTTTTTCGGGCGGGTCTACGCGGTGGACATCAGCCGCGAGATGGCGCGGCAGGCACGGCAGGCGCTGGCGGAATTTCCCAACGCGCGGGTATACCGGAACAATGGCAAGGATCTCTCGGTGGTCTGCGACCACTGGTGGCAGCGATTCGGGGTGGGCGAGAGTCTGCAACTGGATTTCGCCTTTTCGTATATCGTCTTTCAGCACATCCCGAGCCGCGAAGTGATCGAGAACTACGTGCGCGAGGCCGGGCGGCTTCTCCGGCCCGGCGGGCTCTTCAAATTCCAGGTACAGGGATCGCCTCTCGCGGGGGAAAGCCCCAATACCTGGGAAGGGGTTCCGTTCAACGAGCAGGAAGCCAGAGAGATGGCGCAGCGCTGCGGGTTCGAAATGCGACACCACAGGTCGGCGGGGGACCAGTATTACTGGCTCTGGTTCTTCAAGAAAGGAGGCATGGATCGGAACGAATGGGAGGAGCGCCGCCGCATCGGAGAACTGGATCTGAAACACCACATCCTCAGCGACCTCGACAACATCTGCCAGGGAATGGATCCGAAGGACATGAAGGTGCTCGAGATCGGGTGCGGCGACACAGGCATCGCCAGCGCGATGGAGGGTTATTTCGGAGAGGTCTGTGCGATGGATCTGGGGCTTGCGGCGGCACGGCCGGTGGTGCTGCGCGGACGGTGGTGGGAGCGGCTCGGATTCGGCCGGAAGCGGCGATTCGATTTTGCGTTTTCGCAACACGCTTTCGAACGCATGGCGAGCCGCGAGAAGATGGAGAGCTGTCTGCGCGGCGTCCATGGAGTACTGCGCCCGGGCGCGCTCTTCAAATTCCGGGTACCGGGATGGGGAGCAGTTTGGGGCGAGCGGGAGGCGCGCGAGATGGCTGAGCGTTGCGGGTTCGCCATGCTATACCAGGAAAGCGCCGGCGAGCGGGATTACTGGCTCTGGTTCTTCAAGCACGGGGGGGCCGGGCAGGCTGCGCGGGCGGCGGACCGGATCGGGGAGCTCACCGTGGAGCACCACGTCCTTAACGACCTCACCAACGTCTGCCAGGGCAAGGATCCGAAGGAGATGAGGGTGCTTTTCGAGGCGGGGCGCGGGGAGGACGGCATCACGCGCGCGCTGGCGGGCTTCTTCGGAGAGGTGCGGGCGGTGGATGCCGGCGGCAAGAACCTCCTGGCGGCGCGCGGCGGGTGGCGGGACCGGCTGCGGTTGGGCAAGAAGCGGCAAGCAGATTTTGCGTTTTCGTATTCCGCTTTCCAACAGATGGCGAGCTGCGAAGGGATCGAGAGCGCGGTGCGCGAGGTCCATCGGCTTTTGCGGCCCGGCGCGCTTTTCAAATTCCGGGTGCGGGGATGGGAGGGAGAAGCGGCCTTCAGCGAGCGGGAAGCGAGAGCGATGGCCGAACGCTGCGGGTTTGAAATGCGATACCACCACGGCACGGGCGAACGCGGCGCAAGCGAACACGGCGCGGGCGGGCAGGATTACTGGCTCTGGTTCTTCAAGAGGGCCGGCGGTAAAGGGCGTTAGCGAGCCTTTCCCTCCTTGCCCTGCCGGCGGTTCTCCCAATACTTCTTCATCCGCTCCGAAACCTCTTTGCGTTCGCCGGAGCTCATGGACTTTCGGCCCCGATGGCCGGCGGGCTTGGGCACCGGGGGAAGGGCACTGCCGGTCTTATGTAACTCCTCCAAGGAGGCAATGACACGCTCGAGTCTTTCCTTCTCGGCGTATAAATCCTGAATTACTTTATAAAGATCCATCGAATCCCGTTACATCGTTCGATCGCGCATCGAGTAGCGACCTATCCGATAGTAGCGGGTTTGAGATGTAAATTCTACCAATTATTTGATATCAGCGAATCAGAAAAGGCCAATGTGGTACTAGTTTGTATCCGAATCGGGTTATAGCCATGTATAGCACTCCCGATACCAGCAGTAGTACGGCAACCGTGATGAGGATGGCCTTCCGCCAGGGGAATTTGCGGCCTTCCCGGTGCAAAACCAGCAGGTAGCTGCCGAAGATTCCCACGTAGAAGAGCAGGCACATGGGGGTGGCGAACAACATCAGGTTGAAGACGTCGGGAGTCGGCGTAACGATCGCGGCAATGATAAAGATGGCCAGGATGGCGTAGCGGCTGTGGTTCAAGAGGAATCCGGGGCTGACAATTCTAAGCAAGGTCAGAAAAAAGATCAGAACCGGCATCTCGAAAACTAATCCGACCCCAAGAATCACGTTAACGAAGAGATCGAAGTATTCGGTCATGGAAACCATGGGCTCGACATAGTTTCCCTGGCCGATGCTCAGCAGGAACGTAAGGCCATAGCGGAAAATCACGAAATAGGCGAAAACACCGCCGGTAATGAAAAGGCCGGCCGAGCCGAGGATGAACGGCGCGGCCCAACGCCGCTCGCGGCGGTAAAGACCCGGAGAAATGAAGGCCCAGACCTGGTACAGGATCCATGGCGAGCTGATGAAGATCGCGCAGATGATGGGCATCTTGAACCAGATGATGTTGAAGCTCTCCATGGGTGTGATCATCTTGAGCGTCTGCGGGTAGCCGAGAGTCTTGAGGGCGGTTGCCGCCGGTTGGCAGACAAAGGTCCAGAGCGGACTGCAAAAACTCAGGCTGAGGATGAAGGCCACGGCGACACCCATGAGGGCCCTGAAGATGCGGGTGCGCAACTCTTCCAGGTGCTCGAGGAAGGACATGCGGAGCATGCCATCCTCTTCCTCGTCGCCATCTCCGGGCGGGCGAGGCGGAGGGGGAGGCACACTCCCCCCTCCCAAGGCATTACGGACCTTTTGCAACGCGGTTCCGGGCGAAAGAATGGAACCGGACCCGGGAGCGCCGGCTCCCGTAGACCCTTCAAATGTGCTCATCGGTTATGCGCTATGTTCAGTCGTCGTGGAAGCGTGATCCGTGTGCCCGGCCGAAACGGGATCGTCGTGCGAATGCCCGTTCGAGCCGGAACCGTCGTGAGGCACGGTTCCTTCCGGCGAATCGGCTGATGGTGATTCAGCGCCCTGAGGTGCGGAAGCGCTTGCGGTGGATGTCGTAGCAGCAGTGGAGTCGTTGGTTTCGGAGCCGTATGCACCTTCGTAGGTGGATTCATACGACGAATAATCGTAGTTGTAGGTATCGTACTGATAGTCTTTGGTGACTTCCTTGAGCGACTCGGTTTCCTGCTCCAGGCTTTTCATTTCGCGGTCGAACGTGGCCCTTAGCTCATTCGATGCGCGGCGGAATTCGGTCATGGCCTTTCCAAACTGACGCCCCAACTCCGGCAACTTCTTGGGTCCGAAGAGGAGCAGGGCCAGGATGAAGATAAAGACCATTTCCTGCATGCCTAGCGTCCCGAACATTCCATCTCCTCCAACAACGTGATCTGCTTCATCATAGCACGGGGGAAAAGGGAACAAGGGGTTGGGGGAAGGTGGCTCGCTTCGCTCGCATCTTTCTTCGCGGCCGGCCCTAATCCATCTTCGAATAGTAGCAGGTGTATTTGCTGTACAGTTCGGAGGCGCGGGCGCCGTTGGCCACGATTCCCAGCACGTTATTCTCGCACAGCGACTGCATGGCGCGGGCCACGTTGTCGAAGGTGGTCGAACCGATCTTGACCACCAGAACGGTTCCATCGGCCATGGTGGACAGCAGATTGGCGTCCGCGGAGAACAGCAGCGGCGGCGTGTCGAAGATGGCCCAGTTAAAGACGCGCGGCAACTCCTCGAACAGCACCTTGGTCTGCCGCATGTTGAGCAGTTCGAGCGCGTTCTTGACGGGGGAGCCGGCGGGCAGGAAATAGAGATTCATCCCTTCCACGCGGCGCAACGCCTGGGAAAAGTTGCACTGGCCGGTGAGAAAGTCCGAAAGGCCGGGCGAGCGCTCGATTTGCAGGAGTTTGTGAATAGCGGGCCGCCGCAGATCGAAATCGGCCAACAGGACCGAGGTTTCCGCCAGGTGCGATTGCGCAACCGCCAGGTTGACCGCCGTGAAGGTCTTGCCTTCGGCCGGCGAAGGACTGGTCACCACCACGGTGTGCAGCGGCTGCAGGGTCTGCAGGTGGTTCAAACGCGTACGCAGCGTCCGAAACTCCTCGGCGGGGGTCTCGTGCGAGTTGTTCAGATCCAGGAGATGGGATTGCTCCGCGGGGTCGTAAGGCGCGGGCAGGGCATCGCCGAGCATCCCCGCATGAATGTTCAGGCGAACCGGCGGCAGGCTGCTCTGCGGGCCGTTCACCGGAAGGAGTTCGGGGCTGCGGCCCGAGGGCGGCTCGCCGGCGGGCGACATCCCGGCCTGTTCCGCCCGGCGCAAGGCATCGTGCACTCGGTTCATCTCGACTCCCTTGCCGCGGCAACGTCAGGCATTGATCAGGTAGTAGCACACCGAGCCGCTCATCAAAATGACGCCGGCGATAGCGGCAGCCGACCATGCCAGCCAGACCGTGCGCCGCTTCCTGCGAACCAGGAGATTGTTCTCCAGAATGGGGATGCTCGACAGCACGGGCAAGTTGGTATAGGCCCGAACATCCTTCAGATTCTTGAGAGACGTGTTCCTCACTTCCTGGGCGGCGGCCAGCACCAGGCCGCAAAGCAGGCCGATGAAAGAGCCGGCGCCGGCCCAGATCCAGCGATCCGGCTCGATGGCCTTGTCGGGGACATTGGGGCTGTCCAGCATTTCGAGCTGCTCGCCGGCCTTGTGCTCTTCCACGTTCTGAGCGGTATCGGAGGCCTGCTGGCGCTTGACCTTCTCGTCGTAATCGGCCTTGGCCAGGTTCAGGTCGTTGAGCAGCGAGGCGTATTTCTGCTCGTTGAGCGGCGCCTCTTCCATGCGCTTCTGGTAAACCGTCATTTGCTTTTCGACCTGCGCCTTTTGTTTGGCCAACTCCGCCACTCCCACCTGCTTGGAGGCAATCTGGGCCTGGATTGTATTCTGCTGCGATTGATATTCCTGGAGGGCCTTCTGCGCCGCCGGATCGATCGCTTTGCGGGGGAAGGCAACGGCGCCCGCCGGTTGGGCCGGGTCCTGCTTCTCGAGCTCGGTCTGCTCGCGCTCGAGGGCGTCGATCTGGGCCTCGGTGTTAGCGATTTCGGGATAATTGGGGCCATAGACGCGATTCAACGCCGCCAACGCCGACTTGAGGTTAGTGATTTCCTTGTTCAGGTTGATGAGCTTCTCGTGGCGGACGACCACCTGGCCGCCGCCCACGGTCTGCTCCAGGTTGGCCGTGGCGGCATTTTGGCCGTTGCGCAGATTCTGGAGTTGCGTCTCCAGCAGCAGCGTGTCCTGCTGGTCGCGAGCAATCTGCTGGCCGATGTTCATGCCTTGTATCTGGGTTTGCATGAACGCCTGGGTGTTGGCGCCGGACTCGGTGGGCAGGCGGCCGGGGTTTTGGATTTCGAACCGGGTGAGCGCCGCCTCCCCCGCGTCCTTCTTCCGCCTGGCGTTATCGACCTCGTCTTTTAAGATGCTGAGGGTGAGGTTGCTCTCCGTGTGCACGCTGGTGGCGCTCTGCTCGAGGAAGCGGTTGACGATTTCCTGCACTACGGCCGCGGCCTTGTGGCGGTCGGTGTAACGGAACTGAACGATGAACGCCGAGGCCAGGCGGCGGTCGCCCGAGGGATTGTTGTAGGGTGCGATCTTGAGATCCCTGTTCTTCATGTTCTGGATGACATCTTCCAGGGGAATCCTGGACCGCTCTTTGGGATACAGGTTGAGGGTGGACTTCTGAACGATCTCGGAGAGGGTGGTGCGGCTGACGATGTCGGTCTGCATCTGCTGGAGCCGCTCGGCCATCTGCGAGGCGCCGATGAAACTGGGAATCAGCTTTTCGGAGACCTGCTGCGGCTTGATGGTGAGGACGGCATACGAAATGAACGTGTCGGGCGTGAGGAAAGCCGCCACTACCGCGATCACCAGCCCGGCGAACATGGGGCCGGCGATCCACGAACGGTAACGCCGCAGCATGTCGATGTAGTCCTCGATATCGGGCAGACGGCGGGAAATACTCGGGTAGTTCGGTCCGGTTCCCATGGCGTCAGTATCTTGGTGCTTTTCGAGAGCTACTCCTCTCCAAAACTGTGACTGTTCCGGTGATGACTGGGCCGGCTACTTGACCCGGTTACTTGACAATGATCAGGTCGCCCGGCTCGAGGGGGATGTTCTGCTCCCGGTTTTTGCCGGCGATCACGCGTTTGTAGTTGAAGATGAAGCGCCAGTCGCCGCGCTGGATGACGATATTCTTCTGGTTGGCGAAGTCCTTAAAACCGCCGGCGTTCACCAGGGCCTCGAGAACCGTGGTGGGCACCACCAGGTTGAAACAACCGGGCTTCAACACCTCGCCCACGATGCATGCCTTCTTGCTGTTCACCTGCTGGACCGCGACAGTGACGCGCGGCGACTGCATGAAACCGCCGTCCTTGAGGCGGGTGGCGATCTCGGTGGTCAACTGCTCCGGCGTCCGGCCGGCGGCTTTCACGTCGTTGATCAGGCCCAGGGTGATGACGCCATCCGGCCGGACGGTGACCGTGCCGCTGAGGGGCGCATTGCCCCACACCAGAATGTTCAAGACGTCTTCGGCCCCGATGACGTAAGTCTTGTCGTTGACCGGCGCGGCGCCGGGAGGTCGGGCTCCGGCGGAAGTCGCGGGAGCGGCCATTTTGGCGGGGTCGGTCTCGCCGGGAGGAGTTGCTGGTTTGGCCGACTGGGATAGAGCGCCCCACACGGGGAGGACTGCCAGAAGCGCGGATAGTATCGCCGTTCTCATGAGGTGCCTCTGAGAATTCGATCGGGCGCCTTCATTCAGTGTATCGCACGCGGCGGCGATTCCCGCTGTCCCCCGAGTGTACTAATGGGTCCCGTTATCCTTCCTCAGGGGCTGACGTATGGCCCCGGGGTTGGCAGGCGGAGGCGCCTCCCGCAGCACCACGCGGCCGGTACGGTCATACTATGATGGTGGGCGTGTGCAGACTGATTCTCGCTCTGCTGCTGGCGGCGCCTCTCTTCAGCGGCGATTGGTATCTGTTTACGTCGTTCCGCCGCAATGGCGAGACCGGTGTGTTTGCCGCGTTGAGCGGCGACGGCCGCCAATGGACGGCGTTAAACGGTGGGCAGGCGTGGCTCAAGCCGGAGCAACCCGGGATGCTCATGCGCGACCCGTGGCTGGGCGAAGGACCCGACGGCACATGGCACATGGTCTGGACGTGGGGCTGGACCAGACAGGAGACCGGCGGCAGCCTCCGGATCGGGTACGCGAGCTCGAAGGACCTGGTCCACTGGTCGCCGCAACGCGCCATCCCCGTAATGCGGGATGAGCCCGCGGCGCGCAACGCCTGGGCTCCGGAGGCAGTTTGGGACTCGGAACGTAAAGAGTGGATCGTGTTTTGGTCCACCACCATCCCCGGACGGTTCGCCGACACCGAAGCCAGCGGGGACAACGGCTACAACCACCGTGTCTACGCCATGACCACGAAGGACTGGGAAACGTTCTCGCCGGCCCGCCTGTGGTTCGATCCGGGCTTCAACTGCATCGATGCCACGGTGGCCCATGTGGGCAATCGCTGGATCTTGGTCTTCAAGGACGAGCGCAAGACGCCGCTCATGAAGCGGCTCCGGCTGGCCTTCGCGGACTCTCCGCGCGGTCCCTGGCGCGATGTCACGGAACCCTTCACCGGCGACTGGGTGGAAGGGCCGTCGGTGGCGCAGATCGGGCGGGAGTGGTGGATCTACTTCGACCACTATTCGAAGCCGCAGCATTACGGCGCGGTGCGCACCACGGACTGGAAGAAGTTCGAGGACGTGACGGAACAGGTAAGTTTCCCCGCGGATCACCGTCATGGAACCGTGGTGAGGATCCGGGAGAGCCTCGCGCGGCAGTTACAGAAGCCCATCGCTCCCTGACTAAGGAGCTGTGAAAAAATTGGTTGGCAGGCGAAAGCGCCTGCCCCACCGCGGTTCCGCCAGAGGTAATGCGCTTTGAAGGGTAAAGTACTCATCATTACCGGGTCGACCGGAATTGGAGCGGCCTTCGCGCGCCTGGCCGCCGGCGAGGGCGCGCGCCTCGTCATCGCCACGGGGGACGAGCGGTCCGGCTGGGAACTGGCCGAGCAAACCGGCGCCGAGGTGTGGGCCGGAGATCTCACGCGCGCGGAGTCCGCCGCTTCGGTGCTGGCGCAGTGCCTGTCGAAATTCGGCCGGGTGGATGCGCTGTTCAACGCCGCTGGTCTGAGCGGGCGGCGTTTCGGAGACGGGCCGGCGCATGAGTGTACGGACGAGGGATGGGACGCGACCCTGGCGCAGAACCTGGGAATCATGTTTCGCATGTGCCGCGCGGCGATCGGGCGCATGCTCCAGCAGGAAGCCGGCGAAGACGGAATCCGCGGCGCGATTCTCAACATGGGCAGCGTGCTGGCCGAGGCGCCGGAGCCTCGCCATTTCGCCACCCACGCTTATGCCGCGGCCAAGGGCGCAGTGGTCTCGATGACTCGCTCCATGGCGGCCTACTACGCGCCCCACAAAATCCGCGTCAATGCCATCGCGCCGGGCTTGGTGCGGACGCCCGCGAGCGAACGGGCGAACGATCCGGAACTGATCGAGTTCATCCGCAAGAAGCAGCCGCTGACCGGCGGCATGGTGGACGCCGAAGACATAGCGCGTGCCGCGCTCTTCCTGCTGAGCGAAGAGGCGCGGTCCATCACCGGCGAGGTGTTGGCGGTGGACGCGGGTTGGCGCGTCACCGGGGTCTGAAATCGGAGGATTCTCATGGTGGTTTTAGGGATCGATATCGGGGGCGCGCAGATCCGCGCCGGGATGGTGGATGAAGAGGGCGCCATTTTGGCCTCTCGCACCGTTCCGACTCCCAACGACCTGGATGGTTTTCTGCCGTCGTTGCAGGATGCCATCCGCTGGCTGCTGGAGGCCACGTCGCTGCCCGCGGGAGTGGGAGTGGGCTGCAAGGGAAACATCAATCCGGACAGCACGCTGGTCGAAACGCTGATGGGGCCGCTGCATTTTCTGGAAGGGCTGCGCCTCGCCGACCTGGTCGGTTTGCCGATGGACGTTCCGGTTTTCGCGGACAATTACGCGCGGGTTGCCATGGCGGGCGAGATGGTGTGGGGCGCCGCCAAGGGACACGACGACGTGGTGATGCTGACCCTGGGGACGGGCGTGGGCGGGGCGGTGATCGCCAACGGCCATTTGCTGCGCGGCCACTCCGGGGTGGCGGGCCACCTGGGGCACATGACGATCGATCCCGATGGGCCGCTGTGCTCCTGCGGCAATCGCGGATGCCTGGAGACGATTTTCTCGGCGCGCGCCATGGAAGGCGAAGCCTGGGCCGCGGTGCACCGCGGCTGCACGTCGAC
>Ga0209517_10001670_pt1 | contig 32973 bp, 28 predicted proteins | sample PeaSoiMetSII2010_FD_187695 | JGI IMG/M metagenome (GOLD analysis project Ga0209517, IMG submission 187695) | Peat soil microbial communities from Weissenstadt, Germany - SII-2010 (SPAdes) (version 2) | ecosystem: Environmental > Terrestrial > Soil > Wetlands > Peat | place: Germany... | reverse complement strand
TTTTCTCAGTGCCTGTTGTCTTCGAACAACGACATCGTACCGAGAAATAGGAAACGCCTCGTCTGTTTGGTTGCGGCTATGCTGCTCTGCGGGGCAGGATGGCATCCTGCGCGCCGGTTGCCAACCGGCGCCGGCCGGCTGGTGTCCACACCCGCCCAGGCAGGTTGCCAACCCGTTCAAGGCCGCCCAGTCCACTCACCAATCCAGTCCAAAAACTGCCGATACCACAACAAACTATTCTGCGGCTTCTGCACCCAATGCCCCTCATCCGGAAACAGCAGCAGCTTCGAAGGCACCTTCTGCATCTGCAAAGCAGTGAACAACTGCAACCCTTGTCCGACCGGCACCCGATAATCCTGCTCCCCATGAATCACCAGCGTCGGCGTCTTAAAATCCTTCACAAAATAACTCGGCGACCACCGCTCGTAAATCTCCGGGTTGTCCCAAGGCATCCCCTTGAACTCCCACTGGACAAACCACAGCTCTTCGGTCTCCCCAGCCATGCTGCGCAGATCGTACACGCCGGCGTGAGTGACCAGAGCCTTGAACCGGCTAGTGTGGCCCAGCAGCCAATCCGCCATGTAGCCCCCATAAGAACCTCCAGCCGCAGCCATGCGGTTCGCGTCCACGTACGGCAGCGTGGACACCTGATCCACCACCGCCATGATGTCGTCGAACACCTTGCCGCCCCAGTCGCCGTTGATGTCGTCGATAAACTTCTGCCCGTACCCCGTCGAGCCCCGCGGATTGGGCATCACCACCACATACCCCGCCCCCGCGAACACCTGAGCGTTCCAGCGGTACGTCCAACTCTCGCCCCAAGATCCCTCCGGCCCGCCGTGGAGCAGGAACAACACCGGATACCTGCCCTGCGGACTAAAGTTGGGCGGCTTCACCACGAAAGCATGCACGCGAGCCTTCTCCGCCCCTTCGGCGTAAATCTCTTCGAGCGGCGTCAGCGCCGAACGCGCCAGCAGCGAATCGTTCAAGTGCGTCAGCGCCACGCCCGTGCCGCCGCTGGAGGACACGCGAAACAATTCCGTGGGCCGCGACCCGCTCTGCTCGCTGTAGATCATGGTGCGCCCGTCCGAGGTGAACTGCACGTCGTCGAGGCTCGACGGTCCGGAGATGATAGTGCGCGACCCGCCCCCGGTCACCGGAATCATCTGCAGCCCCGTCCGCCCGCGGTCTTCCACGGTGAAGAACAGCCGCGTCGAATCGGGCGACCACGTGACGCTGCCCACCCATCGATCCAGGCTTTCCGTAAGGTTCGTCGTGCGCCCCGTCGCGCGTTCCAGCACCATCAGCCGCCAGCGGTCGCTCTCATAACCCGCCCGCGCCTGCGAGCGGAACGCGAGGTACTTTCCATCCGGCGAATACAGCGGCGCGTCATCGCCCCCGGCGCCCGTGGTGATCTTCTTCAAATCGCCGCCATCGATGGGCGCCACATAGATATCCGAGTTCGTACTTGTAGCCAAGTTCTCATCGACGTTCATCGTGATCGCCACCTCGGTGGAATCCGGCGCAATCGCGTAATCATCCGTACCGCCGAGAGAAAACGGAGGCGCCTGGCGCGGCCCCGGCGTCAGATCCCGCACGCCCTTGCCGTCCGTGCCCATCACCATCACATGCTGTCGCCGCTGGCTCTCCCACGCATTCCAATGCCGGTAGAGCAGGGAAGTGTACTGGCGCGCCTTGACCTTGTTCTTCGCGTCCTCGTCGAGCTTGCGCTGGTTGCAGACGTCGTCGTCACCGCACTCCAGATACACCTCCGACAGGAACACGATCTTTTTGCCGTCGGGCGAAATGGAAATCCCCGACGCTTCCGTGGAAAGGTGCGAGATCTGGCGCGCATTCCGTCCATCGATGTCCATAGCCCAGATCTGCGACGAACCGCTGCGATTCGAAACGAAGTAAATCGTGCGCGAGTCAGGCGCCCAGCGCGGACGTTCGTTAGTAGCGCCGTCGGTCAAAGATTGCGTCAGCGGCCGAGGCGCTCCGCCCGTAGCCGACACGATCCAGATTTGCGTGGGCTTGGTGTTCTTCTCGATGTCCGGCGTCTGGACGGTAAACGCCACCTGCCTGCCATCGGGAGAAAGCGCGGGCTCGCCAATCCGCTGGAGTTGCAACAGCGTGTCCACAGTGAACGGCTGCTTCTGTGCAAACACTGCCGGCAGGCCCATTGCAGCAACCCACGCGACGACAGTAAGGGAACGCGCCATGAACCCATTTTACGCGCTCCAGCCGCCCCCCGCCGTGGAGCACGCACTTTTGCGTGCCACGTCGGCACTCGTGCCGACGCTTGGCAGGTTTGAGCAGCTCCGCGGCGTCGCGATGAGTCGCGACGTGGCGCGTCGCGGCGCTGTCAGCGGCACCAACGCGACGGAGCTATAACCCCTCCGTGAGAGCGGGGATTCAGTCATCAGAGTACTGATAACAATCCCGGAGAGTACATTCACCACCGAGGTCTGTTTCGCCCGCGCAGACCCGCGCCCCGGCGGGGACAACATTGAGGATGCGCGCCCCCCAGTCACAACCGAATTACTCCCCTATTCCCAACACATTTCCCCCCAAATCCCCCGCAATATTAGACTCCCCGGCGTACTCTAAAGCGGAGGCAACCATGCCCAGCAAAAGTCAATCCGCAGCATCCCGCCAGAACGGCGCCAAATCCCACGGACCTGTCACGCCCGAGGGCCAAGCCCAATCGTCCCAAAACGCCCTGCGTCACGGGCTCACCGCGTCAGTCGTCGTACTGCCCCACGAGAACCCAGCCGAGTTCGAGCAACTCCTCAACAACTACCTCCAGGACTTCCACCCCTCCACCCAGTCCCAGCTCGACCTGGTGGAAACGCTAGCCGCCGCCCGCTGGCGCATGAATCGCCTGGTGTCGCTCGAAACCCGCCTGTTCGAACAAGAGATGTCCCGCCACGACGAGACCATCGAAAAAGAATTCACCGGCCTCGACGACGCCGGCAAGCTGGCCTGGACCGTTAACAAAATGTGCAACACCAGCACGACCTTGGCCCTGCTGCAACGCTACGAAGGCCAGCTAAACCGCACCTACGACCGCGCCTTCAGGCAGCTGAGAAGTCTCCAGTCCGCCCGCCAAGCCGCCCTCCCCCCGCCCGCGACCGCACCGGCGCTCGTAAACCCCACCACCCCAAGCCACTTACCAGAATTACGAAACGAACCCGCCAAACCCGCGTTTTCGCCTTTCCATCCCCATCCCACAACCCCTTCAGCCCCCACCCAGCCCGAAGAAGGAGACGAGATTCTAGCCGCCTAGCCCCACCACCCCACACGAGAACTCCGCCCCACACGTTCAGTGTCTCGACCCGGTGCCGCCTCCCCAAAAAAATCGCTTGACAGTACGTATCAGTTCGTACTAAAAGATTAGTATGCGCAAGGGATTCACCCTCACCGGCCAGGAGCTGGAAATCATGAAAGTGGTCTGGCAGCTCAAGACCGCCACCGTCCGCCAGGTCTACGAAACCCTGCTCCGCCATCGCAAGATCGCCTACACCACCGTGATGACCATGATGAACATCCTGGAGCAGAAGGGCTTCCTCAAGAAGAAGGCCGCCGAACGCGCGTTCGTCTACGCGCCCAGCCGCCCCGAGCGCCAGGTGATCCGCGCCATGGTGCGCGAGTTCGTCGACCGGGTCTTCAACGGCGCCGCCGAGCCGCTGCTGGTGCACCTGGTGGAGGATGAGCAGCTCACCGCCGAGGATCTGGAAGAACTGCGCCGAAGCATCCGCCCAACGGGAGGCAAGAAACTCCAATGACACCCGCTCTGCTCGCGTCCAATCTGTGGTCCTGGAGTCTGGAAATCGCAGTTTTGGTGGCAGCCGCCGCGCTGGTGTCGCGTCTGCTGGCGCACCCGGAATCGCGCCTGCGTTTCTGGCAAGGCGTCATCGTGGTCGCGGTCCTGTTGCCTCTCGCCGCCCCGTGGAAACAGCCTGCACCGATCGCGCGCGTAGCGGACGGGGCGGTTTCGATCGCCACCCTGTCTTCCGATGATGTCTCCGAAGCGCGCCCGCCCTTGATGGGCAGCCGGCACGCGCTGGAGCTAGTGGCCGCCGGCGCGGTTCTCCGGCTGCTGTGGCTCGGCATCGGCTGCTATCGCCTAAGGCTGCTTCGCCGGCTCTCGACGCCGCTGGCCTCAGCGCCATTGGACGCCTCGCGCTTCGGCGCCGCCCGCGCGCGATGGTTCGAATCGGGCTCGATCACCGGGCCCGTCACCTTCGGCTGGCTGCGCCCGTCGATCTTGCTGCCCCAGCGTGTCCAGGAACTGCCCGGTCACTTGCGAGCCGCCATCGCCTGCCACGAATTGGTGCACGTCCGCCGCCGCGACTGGCTCTTCGTGATCGCCGAGGAAGTGCTCCGCAGCCTGCTCTGGTTTCATCCCGCCATCTGGTACGCGCTGGGTCAAGTTCAGTTGGCGCGCGAGCATGCCGTCGACCGCGAAACCGTCGCGCTCACCCACGACCGTGACGGATACCTAGACGCGCTGCTCGCCGTCGCAGCCCACAAGCTTCAGCCGGACGTAGCTCCGGCGCCGCTGTTTTTGAAGAAACGCCAGCTCGCGTCGCGACTGGCCGCCCTCGTGAAGGATGGTGTCAAGGAGACCAATATGTCCGCCTCTCGTCTGTTCGCCCGTGTCTTCGCCGCGATCTCGGCCGCCTGCGCGGCCGCCGTCCTGGCCGTATGGATGTTCCCGTTACAGAGTCCCGCGCAAGTGCTCGCCGACGATCCCGGCGTCACAGTGGATGCCGGCGCGAAGCTCCTGCACCGCGCGCCGGTGCGCTATCCCGCGGGAGTGAACGCCGCGGGGACAGTGCTGGTTGAGGCCTCGTTGAACACCAAGGGCGAAGTAATCGACGTGCGCGCCTTGAGCGGTCCGGACGAACTGCGCAAGCCGGTGCTGGCGAGCGTGCTGGACTGGCACTATTCGGCGGATGTCGCGCCGCCGCCCACCGTGCGGATCGCTGTGAAATTCGATCGCGCCCCCAGCGGCGCACCAGCCCCGTTCGTGCCACCACAGTTTCCGCAAGTGAAAGGCGGCCTGCCTTCAGAAGCGGCGCACTGGACCGGCACGATCTCCGACATTCGCTTCACCGGCCTGAGCTCCGAATTGCAGCAGCAAGTGGAGAGCCGCATACCGGTGCACAAGGGAGACGCTTACACGCAGTACACGTTCCCCTCAACAGTAGCGGCTTTGAATGCGGTGGATCACCACCTGAATTTGACAGTTCAGATAGATCGCGACGGCGGGCCCGTGATCCTAGTAATCGCGCTGGCGGCCGCACAGCCAGCCGCTCCTCCGCCTCCCCCTCCCGCAGCCACGCCGGCCGATGCATCGACCCCGCCGCAGCGCATCCGCGTCGGCGGCAATGTCCAGTCCCAGAACCTGATCACCAAGGTGACGCCGAACTATCCGCCGCTCGCGAAACAGGGGCGGATCACCGGCACCGTCAGCCTGTCGGTGACCATTACCAAAGAAGGCACGGTCGACAACATCGACCTCATCAGCGGCCATCCTTTGCTGGTCCCATCCGCGATTGAGGCAGTCAGGCAGTGGGTCTACCGGCCGACTCTGCTCAACGGAAACCCGGTGGAAGTCCTCACCCAGGTGGACGTCAACTACACGCTCGCCCAATGAAGACACTCCTGCTGGCCGCGGCCGCGATCGAACTAGCGACCGCGCCCGGACTGCGCGCCCAAACCGCGCCCCGCCCGGAATTCGAAGTCGCGACGGTCAAGTCGTCGCCGCCGCCGTCCGATCCGACTCGAATGTCCATTAACATCGGTACGGCGCGCAATGGGAAGGTCGCATTGACCAACGCCTCCTTGAGCGACTGCCTCAAGTTCGCCTATGGGATCGTTTCCGACGATCTGCTATCGGGCCCGGATTGGATGAGGACCTACGGCGTGCGTTACGACGTGGTTGCGCAGGCTCCGGTCGATACCCCGCGCGACCGACTCTTGCTGATGCTCCAGACGCTGCTTGAGGATCGATTGAAACTGGCGATGCATCACGAGCAGCGGCAACTCCGCTACCTGGCGCTGGAAGTGGGAAAGAACGGGCCCAAAATCCGCAAGGCGCAGGTCGACATTTCCAGTTCAACGTCTCAGCCCCAGCTGCCCGGCCGCATCGCCGGGATCATGCCCCTGAGCACCGTCGCGACCCTGCTCTCGCGCTTCGAACGCGAAACGGTTGTGGACCTGACAGGACTCATGGGGCCATATGAGATAGCGCTCGAATGGATGCCCGAGGACCGCCGCGCCATTTCCGGCGACGTTACGGCAGCAACGGCCCCGGCAGCCGACGGTGCGTCAGGCGCTTCGCTGTTCACCGCCGTTCAAGAACAACTCGGCCTGAAGCTGGAATCGCGCAAAGGCCCGCTGGATGTCCTCGTAGTCGACCACGCGGAGAAGGCGCCCACCGAGAATTAGGCCGGCGGTTTATCCTGTAGTGGATGCTTAGCGCGTTCGGAGAAACCACCGGATGAAGGTTTCCATTCTCATCCCGGTGTACAACGAGTTCCTGACCTTGCCCCTGGTCATCGAACGCGTGGTGGCCGCGCCGCTGCCCGCCGGCTGCGAGAAGGAAATCGTGCTGATCGACGATGGCTCGACGGACGGAACCACCGACCTTGTCGAGCGCTACCGCAACTCGCCGCTGATGCGGGTGCATCAGTCCGTCGTGAACTTCGGCAAAGGCGCGGCTTTGCGTGTCGGCATCGCCAAAGCCACCGGCGACATCGTGATGGTGCAGGATGGCGACCTGGAGTACGATCCCCGCGACTACACTAAGATCCTTCAGCCCATTGTCGACGGGCGCTCCGAAGTGGTGTACGGCTCGCGCTTCGTGAACGGAGTCCACGGCATGAAGCGCCGCAACTGGATCGCCAACAAGATCCTGACCCTCGCGGCCAACGTGCTCTTCCGCGCGCGGATCACCGACGAGGCCACGGCCTACAAGGCCTTCACGCGCCGCGCCCTGGAGTCCGTCGATCTGAAGTGCGTGCGCTTCGAGTTCTGCCCCGAAGTGACGGCCAAGCTGCGGCGCCTGGGCTACGCCATCGCCGAGGTGCCCATCTCCTACAACCCGCGCGGAATTCTCGAAGGCAAGAAAATCCGCTGGCAGGATGGCGTCGAGGCCCTGTGGACGCTGATCAAGTATCGCTTCAAGAGCGTGCATACCTTCGACCGCCGCCACGTCCCGATACGCCAGCGCGCCGCCAGCGCCGGCTTGAACTGACCGGTGCCTCAACCCACCAAGCCCCTCACGGTCCGCCAGTTCTTCGGCAAGACCGGCTTGCTCTCGCAGTGGCACGCCAACTACGAATACCGTGCCGGGCAACTGGAGATGGCCGAGGCGGTCGAGCAGGCGCTCACCGAAAAGAAACACCTGATCGTCGAGGCCGGCACCGGCACCGGCAAAACTCTAGCCTACCTGGTCCCGGCGATTCTCTCGGGCAAGCGCGTGGTGATCTCCACCGGCACAAAGAATCTGCAGGAGCAACTGTTCTTCAAGGACGTTCCGTTTCTCGAAAAGCATCTGGGCGTGCCGCTGCGGGTGTGCTACATGAAGGGCCGCGCCAACTATGCCTGCCGCCAGAAAATCTACGATGCCGAGAAGGAGCCGGTCCTGCAGGGCCTGGAGGAAGTCGCCGACTTCGAGGTAATCCGCCGGTGGGAACACACCACGCAAACCGGCGACCGCGCCGAGATCAAGACGCTTCCCGAGCACAGCTCCGTGTGGGCCAAACTCGACGCGCGCTCCGATCTGTGCTCGGGCCAGAAGTGCCCTCAGTTCGAGCGCTGCTTCATCACCTTGATGCATCAGAAGGCGCAGGAGAGCGACATCGTCATCGTCAACCACCACCTGTTCTTCGCCGATCTGGCGGTGAAGGGCGACGAGCGGGGCGCGATCATTCCCGATTATGGCGCCGTGATCTTCGATGAAGCGCACGAGGTCGAGGACGTCGCCGGCCAGTATTTCGGCGTGTCCATTTCCAGCCAGCAAATCGAGGAGCTGGTGCGCGATACCTCGGCACTGGCGCGCCGTAAGGAGTTCGGCAGCCAGGAGCTGGATCGAACCCTGATGATGCTCAGCGACCGCGCCGCGCATTTCTTCATGCTGTTCAACGCCGCCGACGGCCGCACCGGATTCCGCGCGCACGAAGCGTTCTTGGAAAAGAACGAGGAGCCCTATCGCGACGTGCTGCACGCACTGGAGCTGGCGGCGCTGCAATTGGAATTGCTCCGGGCCGCGCCCGATGAGGCCATCCCTCTGGTCACTCGCGCCCGCGACATGATGCGGCGTCTGGAATTCTGGATGGAGAGTGGCGACAAGTCCTACGTGTATTGGATCGAGTGCCGCGGCCGGCGCACCTTCCTGCAGGCCACGCCCATCGATGTGTCGCAAGTGCTCGACAAGCGTCTGTTCGACGCCATCGACACGGTGGTGCTGACCTCGGCGACGCTGGCCGTAGCGGGCGGTTTCGAATACACGCAGCAGCGCTTGGGCTTGCGTCACGCGCGCACGCTGATCGTGCCGAGTCACTTCGACTACTCGAAACAGGCGCTGTTATACGTCCCGCAATCGCTGCCCGATCCGCGCAGCCCCGCGTTCGTGCAAGCCGCTGCGCGCGAGATCATCGAGCTGCTGCTCCACAGCCGCGGACGGGCGTTCGTGCTGTTCACCAGCTATCAGCAGATGCGCCAGGTGTACGATCGCGTGTCGCTCGAAGTCCCGTACCAGACGCTGTTGCAAGGTACCGGCCCGCGCAGCGCGCTGCTCGAAGAATTCCGGTCCACGCGCAACGCCGTGTTGTTCGCCACGTCGTCGTTCTGGCAAGGCGTGGACGTGCCGGGCGAACAGTTGAGCTGCGTTATCATAGATAAGTTGCCGTTCGCCGTGCCCAGCGATCCGGTGGTGGAGGCGCGCATCGCGGCTATCCGCAGCGATGGGGGCGAGCCCTTCAGCGAGTATCAGGTCCCGCAAGCCGCGATCGCGCTGAAGCAGGGCTTCGGGCGGTTGATCCGCAGCCGCTCGGACCGCGGCGTGCTGGTGTTGTTGGACAATCGAATTTCCAAGACGCGTTACGGCCAGATATTTTTCGATAGCCTGCCGCCCTACCGGTTTACGACGCGGCGGGAAGACGTGGAGAAGTTTTTCGGGTAGCACAGGCTTAGCCTGTGGGCGGGAGTGGAATATGTTTGAAGTATCCGTGGAACAAACCTTCGCGGCGGGACACGCGCTGCGCGACTACAAAGGCAAGTGCGAAAACGTGCACGGCCACAATTTCAAAGTCCAGGTGACCATCGAAGGCGAGCGTTTGGATGGGACTGGGATGCTGGTGGATTTTATCGACGTGAAAGACAAGATGCGCGAAGTGATCGCCAAACTGGATCACCAGTTCCTGAACGAGGTGCCGCCCTTCGACGTCCAGAACCCGTCGGCCGAAAACATCGCAGTGTACTTCTGCGGGGAGCTAACTGAGGGCTTACGCGATACTCCCGTGCCCGTGCGTATCCGCGAGGTCAAGGTGTGGGAGACGGAGATCCAGAGCGCGACTTACCGGCCGTAGCGCCTGCTACGAGAGTTTGGCGAGTACTTCACTAAACAGCCGCTCGCAATTAGGCGCGGCCTGCCTGACTTTGGCGGGATCGAGACGCTCCAGGATGTGCGGACCGTGTTTTGTCTTGTGATACGGACCCTTCTGAGTGTGCCTGGTCGCATCTCTCAGGCGGCCCATCACGTCGGCCTTCGGAATCTCTTCAACTCGCGAATTGTAGGTTCGCGCGAACGGAATGCGGTAGTAGTCCTCCAGAGCCTCGGGATCGGCAAGAAACCAAGCCTCCATGAGCTCGACCATCCAGAACTCAGAGTCCTTAGGAGGATTTGGGACTTCCACGCCGTCGCTGTCCCGCAGCAGGATGTTGAGCGCGTCTGGATGCTTCTTCAACGCAAGCTGGTAATCCTCAGTTGCGGTAGCGCCGCAGGGCCGGAGGTGAAATTTGATTCGCTTGTCGCGGGCCCGTTCGACGATCTCACTTAGAAACCAGTGAAAGCCTTCGCGCAGCGCATTAGCGCCTTCGACGTAAAGCCAGATTTCGGTCACCACCGATTGCCGCCGATTTCGCCTTTTTGCCATAGCTCGCCGAGCGAGTAGCGCTCCAACCATGCATCGAGATCGGCGCTTTGTAGCCGTCGGAATTCAGTGAACCCGTCGAAATCTCGCTCGCACACCACAACTGATTCGGGTTGATCGGAGAGCGCGTCGACGAGCGCGGGGGAGTGCGTGGTCACGATGAGTTGCGTTCTGGAGGAAGCTTCGACGAGCAGGTCTGCAATCATCCGAATAGCGTCTGGGTGCATGCCCATTTCTGGTTCCTCAATGCAGACGAGCGGTGGCGGGGTCGGACAGAGTAACGCTGCGAGAAGGCAAAGTAAGCGTAGTGTGCCATCCGAGAGACTGGCCGCGGCGAAAGCTTCGGCGACGCCTTCTTCGCGGACGTACAATTGCGTGATTCCGCCCCTGGTTGCCGGGACCACATCAGTCAAGAAGTCGCAAAATCGGTGCAGGACTTCATTCACACGCTTCAGGCTGCTCTGAAGGTTGAGTTCGTTCAGTACTAAGGCAAGATTGCTTCCGTCCTCTGACAAGAATTCCGCAAGCGCGCTAGCGTTGATCCCTAGCCGAGCCTGCGTGCCGGGACCGGTTTTGAATTCACGGTAAAGGCGGATACCATCGAGCAAGCCTGCAAGCGCTGCGATCGGCCGGCCCGGAATTCGAACTTGTGTCAGAACGGACTGCTGGGACGAGAGAAGCAGCGCAGCTAGCTTGGCCTCATTCTCCAGATATTCGTGCAGATTGAAGGTCTCGCGGACACGCGTTCTCTCGGCGAGATCCGCATCGGGATTATTTCCCGGAATATTCAGCTTGCCGAAGTCTCGGCGGAAGACCCCCGGTGCAAATTCTTCCACGATCTCGTACGTTTGGACCGTCACCTTAAAAGCCATCGTGTACGAAGCGAAGCCTTCAAGCTGCGAGAGTGTGATTCTTGCAATTCCATTGGTCTTCCGATTGATCCACGCCGCTGGACCTCCACCGTCAGAGATTTCCTTTTGCATGTCGCGCGGCAACGACTTGACCAAGCCGAGTGCGCGGATGAGGTTTGATTTGCCCGAGGCATTCGCGCCGATCAGGACGTTGAGGGGGCGGAGTTCGAGCTCGGCATCCTTGAACGACAGGATGTTTTCCAGCTTGATTTTACCGAGGAACATTTTTACGGAGGCGCAGGGCCTACCGCTATTCTAGTGGACTCCGCTCCGTAGGCCGAGGGCATGGGTCGAGCGGCTAAGTCAGCGTCCGAAATACGTGGCGTTCTTCTGCGCGTAGTCGGACCACTTGGCCGGCAGATCATCCAGCGCGAAGATGGCCGACACCGGGCAGACCGGGACGCACGCGCCGCAATCGATGCATTCCACCGGGTCGATGTACAACATCGTCTCGGCCTCGAATTTCTCCGAGTCCTTCTTGGGGTGGATGCAGTCGACTGGGCACGCGTCGACGCAGGCCGTATCCTTGACGCCCACACAGGGTTCCGCGATTACATAAGCCATAAGTGAAGATCCAAATGAGCTAGCGCTAGAGCCGGTCCAGCGAAGGGGTAACTCTTACGATAACATGGGCTGTCCGCTGCGGCAATTACTGGGCCGCGGCATTACCGGCCCCAGCACTACTGGGCCGCAATCAGAGAGGCCAAGTACGCCACCACGTCCGACAACTCCTGCGAGCTGAGCTTTCCCTTATAACTCGGCATCGTCGAGTTTTTCAAAATCGCGAACTCCTTGAGCGACGACCTTTGCAACGCCCGCAATTGTTCTTTGCTATCGATCAGCTCGACTGTAAAGGTATCCCAGTTCAGCAGCCGTCCCGTTACCACTGTGCCGTCTTTCATCACCGCGCGCACGCTCTGATGGTCTTCGGTGACTTCGGCATCCGGGTCCAGGATCGACTTCTCGATCTCCGCCGACCTGCGCAGGGAGCCGATGTCGTTCAGGTCCGGGGCCACGCGCGACCCGACGCCCCTCGCGCGATGGCAACTAGTGCACGCGCCCTTGCCTTCGAACACCACTTTCCCGCGAGCGGCGTCGCCGGGAGGCGCGGCGCTCTTGGCCGCGTCGGCCGCCAGCGACCGCAGGTACGCCACGATGCTCGCGGCTTGTTCGTTGGTGAAATTGCCGGGAGGCATCGCAGTTCCCGCGATCCCGGTGCGGATGATCTGGATCAGTTCCTGGTCGGTCGAGGCTCGCTTGAACTTGTTGTGTCCCAGATCCACGCCCGGCACCAAGTTTCCATCCGGACCGTGGCATCCGGAACAAGTCGTGCGATAGAAGCGCGCGCCGCCCTCCACTTCCGTGGGATCGACTTCGTGCTGCGCCCACGCCGCCACTGCGCTCGCGAGCAAGATCAGACCGGCGAGATTTATTCGGTGGAACATCGTCTTTGTCTTAACAAGGTCATGCTATCAAACCCGAAGCTGATATCCAGCCGCTTGTATCCCCTCGATGATGCGGCTGCGCACCGCGCCCACTTCTTCGGCGGCGAGTGTCCGGTCCGGCGCGCCGACTGTCAGGCGGTAGGACACGCTACGATTTCCATCCGGCAGAGCGAACTCCCGCAGAAATTCGATCGAGAGCAGCGCCTCGCCCGCCAGCGCCTCCAGCGCCGATTGCACGTCGCCGATTAGCACCCGCGGCCCCGCAACCACCGACAGATCGAACGCGCTCTCCGGGAAGCGCCGCAACGGGCGATAGCGCGCCGCTTCGGGCTCGAGCTTCTGAACCACGGCCAGATCCAGGTCGAGCACCGCTGCGCGCCCGGCCTCCACCATCTTTGGATGGAGCTCGAACAGACGGCCAACCGGCGTGTCTCCATGCAGCAGGTTGGCCGCACGCTGCGGATGCTCGTAGTGCCGAATGTCCGTGGCGGGGCGAACCTTCACTCCGGGGAGCAGGCATTCAGCCAGGCGCTTCAGTTCGAACAATCCTGCGGCGCCATCGTCTTTGGCGTAGATGGCTGCGGCGAAGTGCGGGACTTCCCCGTCCGGGTGAATCTGGTTGCCGATCTCGAACAGCCGGAAGGAGTCGAAGTGCCGCGCGTTATCGGTAACGTTTTTCCAAATCCCCGGCAGCAGACTGGAGCGCAGCAAGTTCTGATCGGCGGCGATTGGGTTCAGTACTTCCACGTGCGCCGCCAGGTCCAGTGCGAACACGCGCACCATCTCCTCGCTCACGAAGGAATAATTGAACACTTCGGTGAAACCTTGCGCCGCAGCCATTTCGCTCACGCGATGATGGAACTCGCGTTCCGCGTTGTGATACGGCACATGCGCCGGAGTCAGCGGGGCCGTGGGCGTGATCGACGCATATCCCACCATGCGTCCGACCTCTTCCACCAGATCGTCCTTGATGCCGACATCTTTCGTCGCACGCCAACTTGGCACGGTCACCGAGAATGTGCGCGGCTCGATTTCTTCTACATGGAATTCGAGCGCTTCCAGAATCCGCTTCACTTCAGCCGCCGGAACGGCACGGCCCAGCTTGCGATCCAGCCAGTCCAGCGGCAGCCGGATGGGCGCGGCGGCCGCGCGCAGACGTTTCGCGTCGGCGAGGCCGCCCACCAGCCGGATGCCCGGCGAAACCTGTTGCAGCAATTCGTAGGCGCGCTCCAGGCCCCGCACGGTGTTGACCGGGTCCTGTGCTTTTTCAAACCGCATGGACGCGTCGGTGCGCAGCTTCTGCCGCGAGGAAGTCTTGCGGATGCAGGACGCGTTGAAATTCGCGCTTTCGAGCACGATGCGCGTGGTCGCATCGGAAATCGCACTGCCCGCGCCGCCGATCACGCCTGCCAGACCGATCGCTCCGTCCGCATCCGCGATCACCAGGTCGGCCGCATCGAGCGTATAGCTTTCGCCATTCAGCGCCGCGAACGATTCCCCCGCGCGCGCCGGCCGCACGCGGATCTCATCCCCGTGCAGTTTGGCCGAGTCGAACGCGTGCATGGGTTGTGCGATTTCCGCCATCACGAAATTGGTCACGTCGACGACGTTGTTGATCGGATTCAGCCCCACGGCTTCCAAACGATTTTGCAGCCAATCGGGCGATGGCTGCACCTTCACGTTCGAAAACACCAGCGCCGAATACCGGGGGCACAGAAAGTGATCGTCTACGATCACACGCACCGCCGAAGGTTGCGACGGGAACTTCACCGGCTTCACCGGGTCGAGCAGTTTATGGCTGAGTATGGCGGCCACCTCGCGCGCCATGCCGTGATGGCCCCACAGGTCGGGGCGGTGCGTCAAGGACTTGTTGTCTACTTCGATGACGTGATCGTCGCCGTGCGCTTCAACGCCCTCGCACTCGGCGGTTTTGATCGTGATCCAGCGCTCCAGCTCGGTGGGCGCGGTCTCCAGCCCCTGGACCATTTCGCGCAGCCAATTGTAGGAGAATTTCATCTAGCTAAAACTGCTTCAAGAACCGCAAATCACCGCTCGAAAACAGCCGGATATTATCGATGCCGTAACGCATCATCGCTAGACGCGTCAGGCCCAGGCCGAAAGCGAAGCCGTTCCATTCCTCGGGATCCGCGCCGCCAGCCCGCAGCACCGCCGGATTCACCAACCCACAGGGCAGCAGCTCGACCCAGCCGGATCGCTTGCAGACCGGGCAGCCCGCGCCGCCGCAGATCAGGCACTGAATGTCCAGTTCGAATCCCGGCTCGACGAACGGGAAGAAACCGGGACGCAGGCGCACGGTCACGTCGCGTTGGAAAATCGCCGACAGCAGCGTCTTCATGAAGTAAATCAGGTGTGCGACGGAAACATCGCGGTCCACCATCATGCCCTCGAGCTGATAAAACGTGTGTTCGTGGGACGCGTCCACTTCTTCGTTGCGAAACACCCGGCCCGGCGCGATCATGCGAAGCGGCGGCCCGAGTTTTTCGAGCGCGCGGATCTGCACCGGCGACGTGTGCGTGCGCAGGAGGCGCCCGTCCTTTAGCCAGAACGTGTCCTGCATGTCGCGCGCCGGATGGTCGGGAGGAATATTCAGCGCGTCGAAGTTGTAATGCTCGGTTTCGACTTCGGGACCATCCATCACGGCGAACCCTAGTGAAACGAACAGGTCCTCGATCTCCTGCTGCACTTGCGTGACCGGATGCAGGCTGCCCGGCCGCGCGCCCGGCGCGGGAGCGGTGAGATCGATCCACTCGGACTCCAGACGCGCCTCCAAGGCGATCGAATCCAGGGCTGCCTTGCGAGCTTCCAACCGCGTTTCGAGTTCTTCCTTCACCGCGTTCAGCAGTTTGCCGGTCTGCGCGCGCTCTTCCGGCGACAGCTTTCCGAACGACTTGCTGACCTCCGCGAGCTTGCCTTTGCGCCCCAGCGCCTCCACGCGCACGGCCTCGACGGCTTCTAGCGTCGCCGCCGATTCGAGCGCCTTCAGCGCGGCATCGCGCAACTCCGAAATGGTTTGATCCAGTGCCGTCACACCGCAGCTCCGCGGGTTTCGAGAAACTCCACCATGGCCTGATGCCCGCCGGTGAGCGCCAGATCGATGGGCCGCTGCTGATTGTCGGCCCGCGCCGCGACGTCAGCCCCGCCTTCGACCAGCGCTCGCGCCATTTCTACGTCGCCGGTTTGCGCCGCGGCATGCAGCGGAGTCCATCCTCCGTGCTGTCTCGAGTCGGCCTTCGCGCCGCGCTCCAGCAGCAGCTTCACCAGGGCCACATGCTTTCCGGCCGCAGCCGCATGCAGCGGGGTGTTCTGCATCGCGTTAGTGGACCGCGCTGCGGTCTGCGCTCCTTTGTTCAGCAGCAGCCGGGCGGCCTCTTCCTTGCCGAAAAACGCAGCCAAGTGGAGCGGCGTCCAGCCATCCTCGCTCACCGCGGAGACCAGCGACCGGTCGCCGGCGATCATGGTCTCAAGACGATCCGACTGGCCCAGAATCGACGCGGCGAAGACGGCCAACGACGGGTTCGCGTCCACCAGCGCCTGGACTTTGGACAGATCTCCGGCCCGGACGGCTTCGAAAAGTTCTTTCATGGTTGGGCCAAACTCAGCCGGGCCTCGCCGGTCACGCCGCGGGCTGAAAGACTTCCTCAGCTTTGGCCATCTCCCAGGCGAGGTGATTGATATAGAATAGCAGCGCCGCCGGCGGGAACGTGGCATGGAACTTCTCCCACACCCGCTCGCGCCAACCTTCGGTCAGGTGGCTGGTGACATCGGCATCCTTGGCGAAGAAACCGTCCTCATGCGGGATTTCCAGGAAGTCCAGCACCGCGCGAATCATATCCAGATGCGAGACCAAAATCGTCTGGGCCACATCGGTGGCGAACTCTTCGTCGCGCTCCTGGAGGCGGGCCCAGATTCGCGGCGCGGCTTTACGTAGCGTCTCGGAGTTCAGCTTGGTCAGATGCAGCCGCGTCTTGACGCGGTCGAAGATCTGGTAGGTCTTGAGCCGGCCGATCGAGACCGCCCGCATCAATTGCTGAAAAGTGTCCTCGCCGAGCCCTAGAAAGATATCGGAAAGCTGCATCAGAGATATTGTAACGGCTCGCTGTTACAATGGTTCACTTGGGCCTGCGCGCGCCGATCTCGCGCCCTGGCAAGAAACCACCACCCCAGAAAACCATGTCCAACGTGATCGTCCTCGGCGCTCAATGGGGCGACGAAGGCAAAGGCAAAGTCGTGGATCTGCTCGCGGAGCGCTTCGATATCGTCGCCCGCTACCAGGGCGGCCACAACGCCGGGCACACCGTCTACATCGGCGAAAAGAAATTCGTTCTGAAGCTGATTCCCTCGGGCATTCTGCGCCCGGGCGTGCTGGCGGTGATCGGCAACGGCGTGGTGGTGGACCTGGCCGCACTGGCCGAGGAGATGGCGTCGCTCGAAGCCGCGGGACTCGACGTCACCTCGCATCTGCGCATCAGCAACCGCGCGCACGTGATCTTTCCGTTCCACCGGTTGGTCGAAAAGATGTCGGAAGCGCGCGAGAATCGTATCCCGATCGGCACCACCGCGCGCGGCATCGGGCCCTGCTACGAAGACAAAATCGGCCGCCGTGGGATTCGCATCGCGGACTTGTACGACGCCGAATCCTTCCACACGCTCTACGACACGCTGGCCGAGGACAAAGAGACCCTGGCCGCGACCTTCAGTCTGACCGGCGCTATCGATTACGCCGACATTCGCCACTTGACGGAAACGATGGCGGAGCGCATCCGGCCGCTGGTTTGCGACACCGCCGTTCTGCTGGCCGAGGCGCGCGCCCAAGGCAAGCGTATCCTGTTTGAAGGCGCGCAAGGGACCATGCTCGATATCGACCATGGCACCTATCCTTTTGTTACGTCTTCCAGCGCTGCGGCCGGAGGCGCTTGCACCGGTGCGGGCGTGCCTCCCACGGTTATTGACGGCGTGATCGGAGTTTCCAAGGCCTACATTACGCGGGTGGGCTCGGGTCCGTTCCCGACCGAAAGCCACGACGGCGGCGGCGATCTGCTGCGCCGCGAGGGCAACGAGTTCGGCGCGGTCACCGGACGGCCGCGCCGCTGCGGCTGGTTCGACGTGCCGCTGCTGCGCTACACGGCCATGGTCAACGGCTTCGATTCGCTGATGATTACGAAGCTCGACGTGATGGACCAGCTCGAAGTGATCCCGGTCTGCACCGGTTACCGCTTGCACGGTTCGGAGATCCATGAGATGCCGGCGACCTACCGGGGTCTGGAGGCGATTCAGCCCGTTTACCAGAGACTCCCCGGGTGGCATTGCACGACGCGCGGCATCGTGCGCTACGACGAGCTCCCGCAGGCCGCGCGCGACTACCTGACTTTCCTCGAAGAGTGCACCGGCGTGGAAATCGGCGGGATTTCTACGGGGCCGGAGCGTAATGAGACCATCATCCGCCCTGGGTCCAAACTGGAACGCCTGATCGGTTAGTAGGCTGTGGAGCACGTACTCGTACGTGCCACGCCGGCACTAATGCCGGCGCCTGGCGAGCGCGGCTTCGCTTTCCAGGTCAGTCCATCCATTCTTACCATGTGGGTAGATGCGGGAGCCGGCTAGTAGAACCTATAAATTGGAGGGTGGTCGTGGGACAGTGGGCTCTGAGGGAATGTCGCTGGGCCCGCCAGGCGTCGGCAGGACTGCCGACGTGGCACGTACGAGTACGTGCTCCACGGCGGTACCACTAACAGAAACGTTCCGCGCAGCCGATTAAGGGACTTTAAGCGCTTTAGCGCTTTTGTCGCGTAACCGCGCGTGTTTTGGCTCCATCCAAAACTTCGAATGGTGATACCGTGTTGAATGAGTGGGAGGGGATTTATGCGGCACACGTTTCCTATCGGATTGAGAGTGGCTCTGGCGGGTTTTGCGGTCACGCTTGCTCCCCTGGCTCTGGCGCAGGATCAGCCGCCGCTGGCTCCGCCTCAGCAACAGGGCGGGGAGAACGATCCGCCTAGCCGGGCAGCGCGCCTTAGTTATATTTCGGGCACGGTTTCCTTTCAGCCCGGCAGCGTCGAGGATTGGGTTCCCGCAACGCTTAACCGCCCCATGACTACCGGCGACCGCCTGTGGACCGAAGGCGGAGCGCGCGCGGAGATGCACATCGGTTCCGCGGCTCTGCGCCTGAACGGGCGCAGCAACTTCGCATTTCTGAACCTGGACGATCGCACCGCGCAGATCCAACTCTCGCTGGGGACGCTGAGCGTGCGCGTCCGCCGCTTGGCCGACGACGAGAGCTTCGAGATCGACACTCCACAACTGGCTCTTTCGTTGCTGCGTCCGGGCGAGTATCGCATTGAAGTGAACGAGGCCGGGGACACCTCCATTGTCAGCGTGCGCGGGGGCGAGGCCGAAGCGACTTCGGACGGACAGGCTTTCCCCATCAAGGCTCGCGACCAGGTGCGCGTCACCGGAACCGACCACCCCACTTACGACCGCCGCGACATTACTCCCGCCGACAGCTTTGACAACTGGTGCGCGGACCGGGACCGTCGCGAGGACATGTCGGAATCGGGCCGCCACGTTTCGCGCGACATCCCGGGCTATCACGATCTGGATGGCGCGGGTGTCTGGCGTGACGAGCCGGGTTACGGCTGGGTGTGGGCTCCGCACGTCGAAGTGGGGTGGGCTCCCTATCATTTTGGGCATTGGGCCTGGATCGCGCCGTGGGGCTGGACTTGGGTCGACGACGCGCCCTGGGGCTATGCGCCGTTCCATTACGGACGCTGGGCTTTTATCGGCGGCGGGTGGGGTTGGGTGCCGGGGCCTGTCGTGGTCGGCATCCGCCCGGTGTACGCGCCGGCGATGGTGGCCTGGGTCGGAGGAGGCGGCGTTAGTGTCGGCATCGGTGTGGGCGTGGGCGTCGCGGCGGTCGGATGGTTCCCGCTAGGACCGCGAGAAGTCTGGGTGCCCAGCTATGGCGTCAGCGCGGGTTATTTCAACCGCGTCAACGTCAGCAATACGGTGGTAAATAATGTCACCGTCAACAACGTGTACGTGAACCGGACCAACAATGTCACCAACAACGTCACCTACGCGAATCAGAACGTAAACGGCGCGGTGTCCGCGATGCCGCAGAGCGCTATGACGCGCGGGCAGCCGGTGCAGCAGGCCGCGATTGCCGTTCCCCGCGGCGCGGTGGATCGCGCCCAGATATCGCCGGTGGCCGCGGTTGCGCCCCAGCGCGAAGCCGTAACCGGCGGTGGACGCAATTACACCGTGGCCGCACCGCCCCCGGCCGTGATGAACCGCCAGGTGGTCGCGAAGAACGTACCGCCGCCCGCGCCGGTGCCGTTCGCCCAACAGCAGCAGGCCTTGCAGCGGAATCCCGGCCAACCGCTGCCACGAGCGTCCGTGCAACAGATGCAGCAGAGCGCTCCCGCTCCGCGCGCGATGGTACGGCAGGTCGGACCCGCCGGACAGAGCGGAGCGGGTGGACAAGGCGGTGGCAGCTTCGTGGGACGCCAACCCTCCGGAGGGCAGGGAAACCAGCCGGTCTCCGTGACCGGAGGCGCCCAGGGCGGTGCCGGGACGATTCCGCGGGAACAGGTCGAAACGGTGCGCGGCGTTAACCGCGGCACCGGCCAGACAGGTGCTGGCCAAACAGGTGGCGTACAACCCGTCCCACAGGGTGGTGGCGGCACGGTGCCGCGCGGCCAGCAAGGCGGCCAGGCGGTGGGCCAGCAAGGTGGCCAGCCCGGCGGACAGGCAAGCAGCCCGTTACCGCAGTCACAACCGGCGTCCAGACCCGTCCCCGCACAGCCCGAAGCGCGGTCCCCAACGAATACGACGCCGCCACCCCGCGGCGGGCAGGGGGGAGGGCAGAAGCAAAAAGCAAAACAAGCAAAAGAGCGCGATGGGAAAGAGCGCTGAGCGCGGAACCGTGTTGTTGGCAGTCTGGGTCCGGTCGGTCCTCAGTACAGCTTTGATCTGGGCCTTGTTGGCCCTGACGGTGGCGATGGTGGCCGCTCAATATTGGAAGACGGGCGATTTCTACGCCGGCGCCCTGCCTAGTGCGTTGGCGGTCCTGACTTATGCACTCCACCCGCGCATCAGGTTCTTCGACGGAGGCGTTGAGATCCCTGCCGTGAGCGGTCAGAAAGCACACTTCCTCACTTGGCAGCAGGTGGATCGCTACCGTTGGGACGGCGACGCTTTGGTGCTCATTGGCACCAATTCGGTTCTATCCGGCGGACCGGCCGAGGGTGGCACGGCTCGCATTCCTGCCAGCCAGCGGGGGACGATGGCGCAGATCCTGGCCGCCAAAGTGCGAAGCTCGTAAGCCGACGGCTACGCCGTCGCGGCGCCGTCGATGGATTCGATCTTCACCACGACCCGGCTATACTCGCGGCTGCGCAACTCGACCCACTCGGTGTCCAAGTTGGTGACCGCGCCGCCGATGGCGTGGCCCTTCACCCACAGCGTCACGCCTTTCTTTTCGTTCTCGCTGGTCTCCAAAAGCGATCACAGCATGGCAATGTCTTTCCATCGACGGCCACACCGGCGGCGATCGCCGCGGCCAGGGCGGTGAGGCGGGTGCCCCGACGCATGGTCTCTCACTTCGCTATATGAGAAAATCGACGGCATGCAATACGCCATTCGCAACGCGCCTCGATTTCTGACCGCTCTGGCGATCATCCTCGCCGCGGTCCCGCAGATCGCAGTTTCTCAACCCAGTTACGACCCGCCCAACGCCGGGCCGAATCCTTACCGCACCGTGACGGGCTGGGCGCAGCTTCCCGATGGCCGTAAGTGGGGATCGACGGCCGGCGTGGCGATCGCGCCGGATGGAAACATCTGGGCCTACGACCGCTGCGGCGCGAATGCCTGCACGGATTCGGATCTCGATCCCATTCTTGAATTCGACACCTCCGGCAAACTCCTGCGGCATTTCGGCAAGGGGCTGTTCGTGCAGCCTCACGGTCTGTCGGTCGACAAGGACGGGAACGTGTGGGTCACCGACGATCAAGCCAAGGATGGTAAGGGCTTGCAGGTTTTCAAATTCAGTCCCGAAGGCAAGATCCTGCTGACGCTGGGCAAGAAGGGCGTCGCAGGAAGCGGGCCGGACGCGTTTGGCGCGCCCTCGTATGCCATCGCCGCTCCCAATGGCGACATCTTTGTCTCCGACTCGCACAATGGCTGCAATTGCCCTTCGCGGATCGTGAAATTCTCGAAGGATGGGAAGTTCATCAAGGAGTTCGGCACGAAAGGCTCGGGCGAGGGTGAGTTGAACTTCCCGCATTCGCTGGCCTTCGATTCCAAGGGCCGGTTATTCGTGGCCGACCGCTCCAACAACCGCGTGGCGGTGTTCGATCAGAACGGCACGTTCATCACGGCGTGGAAGCAGTTTGGGCGGCCCAGCGGGATTTTCATTTACAAAGACGTCCTGTACGTGACCGACTCGGAATCGCGGGAGCAGCAGGGCTACGGGTACAACCCGGGGTGCCAGCGCGGCATCCGGATCGGCAAGCTTTCGGACGCCAAGGTCACGGCTTACATTCCGGACCCGGCTCCTTCGGGCGGTTCGAGCATATCGGAGGGCGTCGCGGTGGATCATCAGGGCAACGTGTACGGGGCCGAGGTGGGACCGAAGGATTTGAAGAAATATGTGAAGTAGGGTCGTCGTGGCGGGCGGGACTGCGGCCAGCATTAGGCTCGTGGCGCTTGTATCATGCTCTTGTATCATGCTTGGGAGGGACAAGATCCGCCTTGGAGGCCGCCATGAATACTCTTCGATTCGCAGTGTGCGTGCTGCTCGCTCCGCTAGCGTTCGCGCAACCCAGCGTACCCGACATTCCGTTCGATTCCGTTCCTGACTTTCTCAAGCTGCCGCCGGGCATGAATTTTGGCGAAGTGCCGGGCGTGGCCGTCAATTCCGCTGGGCACGTCTTCGTGTTCACGCGCTCGAACACCGCTACCGGTCCCGCTTATGGGCCGGCGGCGGGGCAGTTGCTGGAGTTCGGAGCCGACGGCGAATTTCTGCGCGAAATCGGCAAGGGCCTGTACGGCTGGGCGGAGGCCCATACCGTGCGGATCGACAAGGACGACAACATTTGGGCCATCGACAAGGGCTCCGACATGGTCATCAAGTTCAACCAGGCGGGCCGCGTGACGATGGTCTTCGGACGCCGGTCGGAATCGGCCGATGACGCCAAACCTTGGGAGCGTTCTCTCAACCCGCCGCTTCCCGCCGTGGATGGACTCTTCCGTCAGCCCACCGACGTCGCTTGGGACTCGGAGGGCAACATTTACATCACGGATGGATACGTCAACTCCCGCGTCGCGAAATACGATAAGAATGGCGACTGGGTGAAGTCATGGGGCGACAAAGGCACCAAGCCCGGGCAGTTCCAAATCCCGCATGCCGTCGTGATCGATCGCAACAATAACATCTATGTGGGGGACCGCACGAACCGGCGCATCCAGGTTTTCGATACCGAGGGTAAGTTTTTGCGCATGTTCAGCATTGACGTGCCTCCGGCGCCCGGAACGAAGGCGGTCAATGGCAACACTCCGACCGGGGAGCGCCTGGCCGCGGTTACCGGGGCTCCTAATTCGATCTGCATCACGCCCGGTCCCAACCAGGTGTTGTACGTGGGAGAAAGCACCTTCCCTGGGCGGCTTTTCAAAGTTACGCTCGACGGCAAGGTGCTGGGGGTGATTGGCCGGTCTGGCCGGCAGTTGAAGCAGTTCTCGGGAATCCACCAACTCGCGTGCCGCTCGGAAAACGAGGTGTACGCCGCGGAGACTTCCAATTGGCGGGTGCAGAAGTTGATCATGCATCCGCAGTCCGCCAATTCCGGGCGCTAGCGGAAGCGGGCTGGAGGAGCGAAATCTCTGCTGCGCACGATTTCGCGCACAACTTTGGAGGCTGGCGGAAAGAGAAGAATCGGCCGGCTTGAGCGCCACTCTCAAAGATGAACACGCGGAGCCGCCTGAAAGGCGGCTGCAGACAAGACTGGCTGCCCCACTAGTTCCAGACTTCCGGGTTGACAGCTCTGCGGGAGTGCCCATCGTCTCTGCTGGTCCCTGGTAGTAATCTTGATTCATGCGTTTCACCTGCCTCGCGATACTCGTGCTTACGCCGGTGTGTGTCTATTGCCAGACCAAGGGCCAGGCCAAGGCTCCAGCCAAGAAAGACGCCCGCGCCGATTGGCCTACTTACAATCGCGACCTGGGCGGCTCGCGCTATTCTCCGTTGACGCAAATCACGACCGGCAATGTTGCGAATCTGAAACTGGCCTGGACTTATAAGCTGGCTAGCGATGCACCGCCGGGGGCGGGCCGGGGGCGCGGGGGTGCAGGGGGCGCGGGCGGCAACTCCGAGGCCACACCCATCGTGGTCAACGGCGTCATGTATTTTCCGGCCGCGAACAAAGTGGTGGCGCTGGAGCCCGACACGGGCAAGGAAATCTGGCACTACGATGTGGCCGGCACGGCGCCGTCGCGCCGCGGCGTGGCCTATTGGCCGGGTGATCGCAACAGTGCGCCGCGTATCATCTTTACCGCCGGCCGCAGGCTGATCGGGCTCAACGCCGCCAAGGGCACACTCGATCCCGGCTTCGGCAAAGAGGGCGAGGTGGATATGACGGTGGCCTACAACTCGGTCCCGACCATCTTCAAGAACATTGTGATGGTGGGAGCGAATCCTGGGGGCACGCCCATCGGGCCGCCCGGCGACGGCCGCGCCTACGACGCGCGCACCGGCGTCAAGCTCTGGGATTTTCATTCCGTTCCGCAGCCGGGCGAGCTCGGGCACGATAGCTGGGAGGGCGATAGCTGGAAAAACCGGTCGGGCACCAACGTGTGGGGATTCTATGAAACCGTGGACGAGGAACGCGGCATCGTTTACTTGCCGGTGGCGTCGCCCTCGGCGAATTATTACGGCGGGGACCGCAAGGGCGCCAATCTTTTCGGGAACGCCGTGGTGGCGGTGGACGCGGCCACGGGAAAATACAAATGGCATTTTCAGACCATCCATCACGATCTGTGGGATGCCGACCCGCCCGCCGCGCCGGGGCTGATCGATATCGTGCGCAACGGCCAAAAGATCCCCGCACTGGCGCAGGTGACGAAGTCGGGGTGGATGTTTATTCTGAATCGCGTCACGGGCAAGCCGGTGTTCGGCGTGGAGGAGCGCGCAGTGCCGAAATCGGATGTGCCGGGCGAGGAGTCCTGGCCGACGCAACCTTTTCCCTTGAAGCCGCCGCCGCTCGCGCGGGTGAGTATGAAGGCGGAGGATCTGGTGACCGCGGCGGATACGACTCCCGAACACGCCAAGGCTTGCCAGGAACTCGTGGAGAAGAACGGCGGGCTGAACAATGCGGGTCCCTATACGCCCTGGCCTTTCCGGCCGGAGGGCGCTCCGGTGAAGGCGGCGCTGGTGTTCCCGGGCGGCACTGGGGGCGCGAATTGGGGCGGGACCGCTGTGGATCCGAAGTCGGGCTATGTGTTCGTGATGGCCATGGACGACGGTATTTTCGGCTGGGTCGAGAAGACCAAGGCCGGAGCGCCGCTCCCTTATGACAAGACCGCTCTGGAGGGAGGACGCGGCAATTTCGATGTTCGCGTGGTGGCCGGCGGGAACTGGCCCTGCCAGAAACCGCCATGGGGACGCCTGACCGCGGTGAACGCGAACACCGGAGACATCGCGTGGCAGGTTCCGCTGGGGATCACCGAAGAACTTCCGGCGGGGAAGCAGAACACCGGGCGCACGGGCCTGGCGGGCCCGATCGTGACAGCGAGCGGGCTGCTCTTTATCGGGGCCACCAACGACAATCGTTTTCGCGCGCTGGATTCGAAGACCGGGAAGGAACTGTGGGTCACCAAGCTCGATCGCACGGCCAACGCGACTCCCATGACGTATGAGGCTAGAAACGGGAAGCAGTACGTGGCGGTGTCGGCTTCGGACACGCTGGTTGCCTTCGCGCTGCCCTAGTCACTCGGAGCTGGCGCACCGGCCGCGCGGGCGAGGGGGCGGCACTTCGCCTCTCGATATACTGAATGGATGAGCCCTTCCCCTGTCGCCGGGGCGCAAGGGGCGCTTCACCCAGATCAACCCGGCGAGCCTACAGCATCCGAAATCCACGCCGCCGTAGCGCAGGTGCGGGCCAGCCGGCTCTTCGCCCGGTCCCCGCGCATGGCGCGGTTTCTGAGTTTCGCGGTGGAGCACGCCCTGGCCGGGACGGGCGACACTTTGAAGGAATACGTGTTGGGCGTCGAGGTCTTCGACCGCAAAAAGGATTACGATCCGCGCATCGATCCGATTGTGCGTGTCGAGGCCCGCAGGCTGCGCGCCAAGCTGAAGGCTTACTACGCGTCCGCCGGAAAGACCGACGCGGTGATCGTTCAGTTTCCCAAAGGCGCGTATGCGCCCGTGTTTCGCGTCCGCACCACCGCCGCCCCACGCCGCCGGGCCGTGAAGCCGCGCGGCGCGGACTCCTCCATCGCCGTACTGCCGTTCGCCAACCTAAGCGCGGAGCCAGCGGGCGACTATTTCAGCGATGGACTCACCGAGGAGTTGATCCATCTGCTGACCCGCGTGGAAGGCCTGCGCGTAGTGGCATGGCATTCGGCGTCGCAACTGCGCGGCCACGAGCAGGATCTGGCCGCGGTTAGGGAGCGCCTGAAAGTGGACTCGGTTCTCAAGGGCGCGGTTCGGCGCACGGCAACGCGAATGCGCGTCACGGTGCAGTTGATCGCCACGGATTCGGGCGCGGTGATGTGGTCGGAAATGTACGATCGCGAGATGGGCGCGGTGCTCGCGATTCAGGAAGAAATAGCGCGCGCCATTGCCGCCACGCTCCGTCCGGCGCTGGCGCTGGTCAAGCCCTCGGCGCCTCGCGTGGCGCCCAAGGAGTGCTACAACCTGTGCCTGCAAGGGCGCTACCACGCGAATATGCGCACCGCGGCGGGACTGCGCAAAAGCGCCGAATGCTTCGCCGAGGCGGTGCGGATCGATCCCACTTGTGACGGGGCGCACGCGGGACTCGCCGGCGCCTTGACCCTGCTGAGCGAGTACGGCTTGGCGGACACGGTCGAGACCATGCCCAAGGCGGAAGCGGCGGCGCTCCGGGCGCTGGAGCTCGATCCCCAGTCGGCCGAGGCGCTCTCGACCTTGGCGTTCATCCGCTCCCTGGTGGATTGGAAATGGACCGAAGCGGAAACACTCTACCGCCGGGCGATTTCCTTGAATCCGGGATATGCCAAAGCGCGCCATTGGTATGCCGTCGACTTCCTGGCGCTGCTGGGGCGGTTCGAGGAAGCGTTGCGGGAACTGCACACTGCGATCCATCTGGACCCGTTGTCGCTGATCATTCACGAAGGATACGCGTACATTCACATACTCCGGCGGGACTACCAGACGGCCCTCGATTCCCTGCGCCAAACCATGGCGCTGGAGCCCGGCTTTTTCAAAGGCTACTCATCCATGGGGCGCACGCTCAGTCTGATGGGCCGGTACGACGAAGCCATCGAGATGTTCGAAACGGCGCGCCAGAAGGCCACGGATGTTCCCAGCGTGGTAGCGGCGTTAGGACAAACCTTCGGGCTGGCGGGACAAACCGAACAGGCCCTCCAGTGCTTGAAGGATCTGGAGAGCATGGCGGCGCGGGCGCAGGTTCCTTGTACGTGCTTCGCCATGCTGCACCTAGGGCTCGGCCAGAAGGCGCGCACGCTGGACTGGCTGGAGAAGGCGGCGGAGCGGCGCGAGATCGGCATCACTATCATTAAGGTGCATCCGGTATACGATCCTCTGCGCGGCGAACCGCGCTTTACGCGGCTGCTCAAGCGCGCCGGATTCTAGTTCCGGGGTGGAGCGGGCTTCAGCATGCAACGGAGGCTTCGGCCTCCGCTTCGCGCTAACTAGGCGCATGCCGCACGCCGAAGCGAGGCCCACCTTACCGTAAGCGATTCGCGGCATAACCCCGCCATTACTTCCGAAAACGCCTCTTGCGGCGCTTAATAGCGGTATGAGGCACGTCCGACATTTGGTGTTGTCTGCATTGTTGGCTGTAGGTCAGGCCTCCCGGCCCGTCGCCGGAGATGCGGATGCTCTGGCACGCACCGTGCAACTGGACAGCGAGGGGCGTCTAGTTGAGGCAACCGAGGCCTTGCAGACGGCGTTGGCCATCCGCGAGCAGACCGAACCGATGGATGCCCGAGCGTTGGCTCGCACACTGAACGATCTGGGTGTGGCCTACAGACTGCAGAACCGCCTTGAGGACGCGGCGCGGCTCTACGGCCGCGCGCTGCAAATTCTGCGGACGCAAGCCCGCGGCGGGGAGCATGATCGGCTCATGGCCGCGGTGCTGCATAACCTGGGCAGGGTCCAGGAAGCCCAAGGCCGTCGCAAGAGCGCCGAGCAGTTGCTGCGAGAGTCCATCCGTGAGCGGGAAGAGTGCTGCGGGTCGGATGATCCCGACCTGGCGGCGAGTTTAGAAAGTCTCGCGGGCATCCTGCAGTCGCGGGGGCGTCTGGATGACGCGGAGCGCCTGCTGCAGCGCGCCAACGAAATCGAACGCCACAACTTTCCACCGGGCCACGTCCGAATCGCGCTGGGGATGAATGCCATGGCTGCGCTGGAAGCTGCGCGAAAGCACTATGCGAACGCGGAGCAGTTGTTGCGAAGCGCCGTCGAAATCGTGGAACACAGCGAGCCCCTCAACGATCCTGTATTAGGCGAAACCCTCGGCAACCTGGCTACCTCGTATTGGCTGGAGCACAAGTTGGAAGAATCCGAACAGGCGTACCAGCGCGCAACCGAGATTCTGATGCGCACCTGGGGCCCTAGCGACGGCCGGCTGGTGGCCTGGATGGAACGTTATGCCGCGGTTCTGCGCGCGCGCCAGGATTTCGCGGAAGCGGAGCGAGTCGAGATGAGGGCGATGAAAATCCGCGTGACCTCCGCGCTTCGGGCGCCGGCTGAGAGATAGAGACCGGCGAGAAGGATCCTCCCTGGGCGGCGCGGGATGATGCCGGATTGTATACTTGCTGAAAGCTCGACGCGCAGCCACAAGTGCGCGAAACAACAGCCCGCGTGCTAAGTCTCCCGTGGGCTGGTTGCTAAGAGCAGGAGGCGACGGCACATGAAGAGTCGAATGATCGTAGCGGCGGCATTCGTCGCCGCTTGCGGTGTGGTGCTTGTATTCGCGCAGCAGCGTCCGGCGGGGCCGTACACAACGGACCAGGTCACGGCCGGACGGGCGGCGTACCAAACCAACTGCGCCTCCTGCCATGCGGCCGACCTCAACGGGCGCGAAGGGCCGCAACTGGCCGGCTCGACCTTCCTGACCCAGTGGGGCGACCGGACCGCGGGCGCGCTGATCAACTTCATGCAATCCACTATGCCTCCGGGAGCCGCACCTCTTCCTGGCGATAGCTATATCAATCTCGCGGCATTCATTCTCGACGCTAACGGCGCGCGGCCGGGCGATCAAAGGCTCACTGCCGAATCGGCAGTTTCGATCCGCGGCGTCGCATCGGGACAGCGAGCGGCGTACTTGCAGCCGGGGGCTGCGGCGCCTTCGCCTCGTGTCGCTCAGCAAGGCAAACAGGAGAAGCAAGGCAAGCAGGCGCCCCGAGGAATCACAGTGGCGGGTGAAGTCAAGAATTACGTTCCGGTCAGCGACGCCATGTTGCGCAATCCCGATCCCGGCGACTGGCTCATGCTTCGCCGCGACTACAAGGCCAACTCCTATAGCCCGCTGAACCAGATCACCGCGCAGAACGTCAACGACCTGCGGCTGGTCTGGACTTGGTCCATGCAGGACGGCGCGAGCAACGGCAACCAGCCTGCGCCGCTGGTGCACAACGGCGTGCTGTACGTGAACAACGCCGGCATGGTGCTACAGGCTCTGGACGCTAAGACCGGGGAATTGATTTGGGAGAATCGCTACGGCACGAATCCGACGGCGCCCGCCATGCGGGGCATCGCGATGTACGATGACAAGATTTTCGTCGCTACCGCCGAGGCGCATCTGATGGCTCTCGACGCCCGCAACGGCAAAGTCGTCTGGGACACCACCATCGGCGACCGCTCCAAGGGCGAGTACGCCGAAACCAGCGGCCCCCTCGCGGTGAAGGGCCGGCTGATTCAAGGACTCGGCCGCGACTCCTGCGCGACGTACCGGGAAGAGAAGTGCTTCATCAGCGCCTATGACGCCAAGACCGGCAAAGAAGCGTGGCGCTTTCGAACGGTGGCGCTCGAAGGCGAACCCGGAGGCGACACCTGGGGAGGGCTCTCGAACACTTTCCGCGCGGGCACCGAGACGTGGATCACCGGAAGCTACGATCCGGATTTGAACCTCACCTACTGGGGCACGGCGCAAGCCAAGCCGTGGATGCGCGTTAGCCGCGGCTCCGGCAACGGCGCGACGCTGTATGCCAACTCGACTCTGGCGCTCAATGCCGACACGGGAAAGCTGGCCTGGTACCACAGCCACGCGCCGGGCGAGACGCTGGACTTGGACGAAGTTTTCGAACGGGTGCTGGTGGACGATCAGGGTCAGAACTACGTCTTCAGCGCGGGCAAGACGGGCATCCTGTGGAAGCTGGACCGCAAGACCGGAAAGTTTCTGGGTTACAAGGAAATGGTGTTCCAGAACGTTTACGATTCTATCGATCCGCGCACCGGGGAGCCGCATTATCGCAACGATATCGTCGAGCAGCGCGTCGGAGAGTGGGTGTCGGCGTGTCCTTCGACCGAGGGCGGCAAGAATTGGCCGGCCATGACCTACTATGCGCCGGGTAACCGGTTGATCGTTCCACTGAGTCAGACGTGCTTGGACATGAACGGGCAAGCGGTCGAGAAAGTCGCGGGCGGCGGCAGCGGAAACGCCGCTCTGCGGCGATTCTTTGAGATGCCGGGGTCGAACGGTAACATCGGTAAGCTCGCCGCGTACGACGTGCGGACCATGCGGGAGATTTGGAAATACGAACAGCGGGCTCCATTCCTTACCGGCATCGTTTCGACCGCGGGAGGCGTGGCGTTCGCTGGCGACCTCGATCGCATGTTTCGAGCCTTCGACGCCTCGACTGGCCGCATTCTGTGGGAGACCCGGTTGGGAGCCGCGGTGCAAGGTTTCCCGCTGACGTTCACCGTGGGCGGCAAACAGTACCTGGCGGTGACCACCAGCAACGGTGGAGGCAGTCCGCGTGGCGTGCCCAGCGTAGTCGCGCCGGATCTGCACTATCCCGCCACGGGCAACGCGCTGTATGTGTTCGCGCTTCCCGACCGACGATAGGGGCCGCGACGATTCAGTAGCGGTACTCCGAAAGTCCCGGACTCAACTGTTGGACAATGAATTGAGGCCCGGGATAGAGGCCCGCGGCCGCACGTGCGGAGCGAACTCCTCCTACTCCTCTCAAATTGGCGCTCTTACTTAACACCAGCAAGATTTCGAAATCGTTCGGCGCGGCCCCGCTGTTTCGCAACGTATCCCTCAGCATTCAAGAAGGCGACCGGTTGGGTGTGATCGGACCAAACGGTTCAGGCAAATCCACTTTGCTGCAAATCCTGGCTGGGCGCATCGAACGAGACTCCGGGGATATGGCGCTCCGCAACGGCACGCGGCTCGTTTACGTCCCCCAGGACCCTCAGTTCGAGCCTCGAGAGTCCATCCGCGGCGTGATGCGGCGCGCTCTAGGTTCCGCTGGCGTGCCGCAAGCGGAATGGCAAGCTCGCGAGGCGGAGACGTTGGGCCGCGCGGGCTTCCGAAGTTTCGACAGCGAAGCAGCGACACTCTCGGGAGGCTGGCGCAAGCGGCTCTCCATCGCCGAAGCTCTGGTACAGAGCCCGGATATCCTCCTGCTCGACGAGCCCACCAACCACTTGGACCTGGCCGGTATCGAGTGGCTGGAGAAATCCCTGCAAGCCGCGCCGTTCGCATGCGTGCTGATCAGCCATGATCGCTATTTTCTCGAAAACGTTCCTACCAGAATGATGGAGCTGAACCGTGTTTATCCCGACGGGATCTTCTTTGTCGCCGGCAATTACAGCTCCTTTCTGGAACAAAAGGCCGAGTTCCTGCATGCCCAAGCCAAGCGTCAGAGCGCGCTCGAGAACCGGGTGCGCACTGAAATGGAGTGGCTACGGCGCGGCCCCAAGGCGCGTGCCACCAAGGCCAAGGCGCGCATCGACAACGCGGGCGAGCTGATCGCCGAATTGTCGGATCTCAAGCAAAGAAGCCAGACCGCGAGCGCCAGCATCGATTTCACGGAAACCGGCCGCAAAACCAAGCGCTTGATCCATCTGGAAGGCGTTGGATTTGGATTTGAAAGCCGGGCGCTATTCGAGAATCTCAACTTTACGATCACCAGCGGGATGCGAGTGGGGCTGGTGGGAGCCAATGGCAGCGGCAAGACCACACTGCTGCAGTTACTGCGCGGTGAGATTGCGCCCCTCCAAGGTGAAATTCAGCGCGCCGAGGAGCTGCGGATCGTCTACTTCGACCAGCGCCGCTACATCGATCCCGATCTGACTCTCCGGCGGGCGCTCGCGCCGGACAGCGACTCGGTGATTTATCGCGACGGCGTGATTCACGTGGCTTCGTGGGCCTCCCGTTTCCTGTTTGCGAGCGAGCAACTGGACCAGCCCGTAAGCAGATTGTCGGGAGGCGAGCGGGCGCGCGTCCTGATCGCCAACCTGATCCTGGAGCCCGCCGACTTGCTGCTCCTCGACGAGCCCACCAACGATCTCGATATTCCCACGCTGGAGGTTCTGGAGGAGAGCCTGCTCGAATTCGAGGGAGCGCTGGTTCTGGTTACGCATGATCGCTACTTGCTGGATCGGGTTTCGACGACGGTCCTGGGCTTGGACGAAAGCGGGAGAGCCGAAGCCTTCGCCGACTACTCCCAGTGGGCCGCGAATCAGGCCGTTCGCAAGCCGGCGAAGCCCAAAGCGGTGGCGCCAGAGGCGCACGCGACGTCGCCCCAGAAGAAGAAATTGTCGTACCTGGAAGGCCGCGAATACGAATCGATCGAACAGAACATTTCTGCGATGGAGGCAAGCCTCCATGAAAAGCGCGCGTCGCTGCAAGCGGCCGCGCTGAAGGACGCACGTTCTCTGGATCGGAGGTATCGCGAGATCGAAGCCTTACAGCAGGAAGTCGACTTGCTGTACGCACGGTGGACGGAACTCGAGGACAAGGCCGCGAATTGAATCCTCAGACTGCCGGGAATGCCAAGAAGCGCTTAGACCATTTTCTGAGTATTTATAGACCATAGCCGCAGTGGCGAAAATGGGCTGTTGCGTGTTCTGAATTCACCGCAGTAAGGGCCGCGGCCACGGCATGCTCCAGCAATTCCAGTTGGCGGATCTTCCAAGCTCGCAACCTTTGCTTGACCTGGAACCAACACTTTTCGATGGGGTTGAAGTCCGGGGAATACGGCGGC
>Ga0209517_10001668_pt1 | contig 33003 bp, 32 predicted proteins | sample PeaSoiMetSII2010_FD_187695 | JGI IMG/M metagenome (GOLD analysis project Ga0209517, IMG submission 187695) | Peat soil microbial communities from Weissenstadt, Germany - SII-2010 (SPAdes) (version 2) | ecosystem: Environmental > Terrestrial > Soil > Wetlands > Peat | place: Germany... | reverse complement strand
AGCGTACCGCCGAACAAGTGGTAAACCACCTCGACGAGCGACAGCTTGCCGATGTGATTTACGAATTCGGAGAGGAAAGGAGGTCGCGGAGAATCGCCAGAGCCATTTGCCGGTCGCGGCCGATACGCACTACCGCACATCTTGCGGACGTCATATCAGCCGCGGCCCGGCCAATGAATCAGGCGGAAAGAAGGATTCATCCCGCGACGCGTACTTTTCAGGCTCTTCGAATCTTCGTAAACCGCGAACTGGACGATCTGCGGGCGCTGCTCGGAGCGGCGCCCCGGATTCTAAGGCCAGGCGGACGGGTGGTAGTGATCAGTTTTCACTCGCTGGAGGATCGCATCGTGAAAGATGCTTTCCGTGAAGGAGTGAGTCAGGGATTCTACCGGTCGCTGACCAAGAAACCGGTGACGGCGACCGAAGAAGAAAGCGACCGTAATCCGCGGGCCCGCAGCGCGAAACTGCGGGCGGCGGAAAGAGTTTAGCTCCGGAAAACCTGCCGGAGTTCCCGGCATTAGCTGTCATGGCGTGCCGGGCCTTCAAGATCAGGCTGGACTTGAGAAGTACGACCAATGCGGACAGAGATCCGCTGGGGCGGGAGACGGGTTCCGTGGTAGGAATCCATTTTGAGGTTGCGAGAATGTACACGGGCACATTGATCAGAGACTTGATGGCGACGGTGGAGCGGGCCGAGTTCCGGGCGGAGCAGCAGCGGCTTACTGAAGAACGCGAACTGCGCGCCATCTTCGCCATGCAGATTCCAGTGGCTGAAGCGGGTGAGATTTTCCAGGGGGCGGCATAAATGGCGGCAGCGGCGGCGGCAGTGCGCAGTGCGGTTCCGGAAGCGGGGCGGCGTGCTTTCTGGACGGGCACGCCCGAAGTCTACTTCTCCAAGGCCATTGATAATTCGCGACTGGTCAAGGTGGACGATCCGCGGCGCAGCAGCGAGAGGCAGCAGTTCTGCGTGGTTCTCGCGGTCTTCTTTCTGCTGGCGCTGGGCTACACCTGGCAACATTTCCGCGCCATCGAGTACGGATACCAGATCGAAGCCGCCAAGCGCGACCTCAACGGACTGTCGGAGATGAACTCCGCGCTGCGCACGGAAGATGCTTCGCTGCGCAATCCCGAGCGCATTGACCTGCTGGCCCGCCGCATGGGGCTGGTGCCGCCGGAGCCGGGGCAGGTGATCCGCATGGATTCTGCCGCGGCCGACGCGCAAGGCCCGGTGATGGCCAGCGCCGCTCCGGTGACGGTGATCCCGGGGCAGTAGACGGAATTTGGGTCCGGGTCTTAGACCCGGACGCAGCCGGGCGACACCCGGCTGAGCTTTGGCGGCGGCCTGTCTGTAAGTGGGCCGCCATGTTTGTCTGATATGGCTTCTCGGTTCCATGTCGCTCCTCAGTCTTTGTCATTCCGAGGAGCGGCAGCGACGAGGAACCTGCTGTTTGCCGGCGTCGGCACACAGCAGATTCCTCCTCTGCGCTGCGCATCGTCGGAATGACAAGCTGTGAAGATACGTAGAAAATCATGGCGTCGCCCGACTCCAGCCTCGCTAAGAACTCCCGCCTCTACCTTCTGGGCGCGATGCTGCTGCTGTGGTGCGTCGCGATCTGCGGGCGGCTCGTCTATCTCCAGGTTTTCAGCTACGGCAAGTTCGTCAAGATGGCTGGGCATCAGCAGCAGCGCGCCATTCCGCTGACCCCCAAACGCGGAGTAATTTACGACCGCACCGGACACGAACTGGCCATGTCGGTGCTGGTGGATTCCGCCTTCGCCGTTCCCAGCGAGGTCAAAGATCTCCCTACTGCGGTTTCTCTCATCACGCGCATCACGGGCGAGGATTACAACGTGGTGCTGGCCGACTGCCGCGCTCACAAAACCTTCTGCTGGGTGGCGCGCAAGGCCGACGACGAGACCATCGAGCGCATCAATTCCCTGAAGCTGCAAGGGATCCATTTCCAGAAGGAGCCCAAGCGCTTTTATCCCGCCCGCGATTTAGCGGCTCAAGTGCTGGGCTCGGTGGGCATGGAAGATTCCGGACAGAGCGGCATCGAGCACGAATTTGACGACGAACTCCGCGGGCGTCCGGGAAAGATGTTTATCTCGGTGGATGCCCGCAAACAGTGGTTTTCCGACGTCGAGACCCAGCCCGAGCCGGGCCGGAACCTGGTCCTGACCATTGAAAAGAACATTCAGTACATCGCCGAGAAGGAACTCGATCAGGCGATTCACGACACACAGGCCATCGCCGGCACGGTGATCGTGGAGAACCCGCACACCGGCGAGATACTGGCGCTGGCGAACCGGCCCACGTTCAATCCGAACCTGCGCAAGCAAATCACGCCGGGAGCGATGACCAACCGCGCGGTGAGCTATATCTACGAGCCCGGGTCCACGTTCAAGCTGGTTACGATTTCGGCGGCGCTCGAAGAGAAACTCACGAATCCGAACGAAGTCTTCGACTGCCAGATGGGCTCGATCGTTTACAACGGCATGCGGATTCGCGACTCCAAGCCGCACGGGCTGCTGCCAGTGTGGGGCGTGCTGGCCGAGTCGAGCGATGTGGGAGCGATCAAGATTGCACTGCGCCTCGGCGAAGACCGCTACTACAAATACATCCGTGCCTACGGATTCGGGCAGCAGACCGGAATTGAACTTCCCGGCGAAACGCGCGGCATGACCAAGCCGGTGAGCCGCTGGTCGAAAGTCTCGATTGCCGCGATTTCGATAGGACAGGAGATTGGCATTTCGCCGATTCAGTTGGCGGGATTGGTCTCAACCTTCGCCAATGACGGCGTCTATGTGCCGCCGCGCATCGTCGCCGGAACGGTGCCGCCGCAGGGCGGACTGCAAACCGTGGCGTTTCATCCGGCCGAGTCGCATCGTGTCATTTCCTCCTACACAGCGGCTGAGATGCGCTCGATGATGCAGAAGGTCGTGCTCGAAGGCACGGGGCGCAAGGCGATTTTGGAGGGCTATTCGTCGGCCGGCAAGACGGGTACGGGACAGAAAGTTGATCCCGCGACGGGCGTGTATTCGAAAACAAAATATGTTGGATCCTTCGCGGGATTCGCTCCGGTGAACAATCCGCAGATCGTGGTCGCGGTGATTCTCGACTCGGCGGTCGGGCCGCACCAGGGCGGTCAGGTCGCGGCGCCGGTGTTCCGGCGGATTTCGCAGCAGGTGCTCGAGTATCTGCACGTGCCGCATGATCTGCCGCTTGCCCCGCGGCATCAGTTGCTGCTGGCGCAGGCGCGCGGAAGAAGAGATCTGAAGGAAGACGACCTGGAAGAAGGGACTCCGGATCACCCGGGCGAGCCGCTGGAGACGGCGGAGGTGAACGCAGGTTCTACCGATGCGGCGAAGCCCAGTGTAGCGCGGGCGCCCCTTCGACAGGCTCAGGGCAAGTTCTCGCCCGCGATTGCCGGCACGACCAATGGTCCCATAGTGCAGGCCGCCATGCGTGAGCCGATGACAGCGAATGAGGCGTCGCCGGCTCAGCTACCTCAGCCGAAAAGTCCCGACCCAGCAACCGCACCAGCGGCGCTGCCCTCGACCGGAACGGTCGTCCTCGATGTCGAACAGGGCGGAATCGTAGTGCCCTCGTTTGTGGGCAAAACCGTGCGATCCGCAGTCGAGGCCGCGCAGGACGCAGGCCTGGAAGTCGAAGCCGTGGGCAGCGGCGTGGCCCGCCAGCAGTCTCCTGCCGCAGGCACGCGCGTGACGGCCGGATCGCGGGTGACGGTGCAGTTCGGGCGGTAAACCAAGTCTCAACGCGGAGGACGCAGAGTACGCGGAGGATTTGGGCCGCCAAATCACGCAATTTCCCTCTTCATGTAATTTCGCTTCCTCTGCGGCCTCGGCGGTACTCGGCGTACTCTGCGTGGAAAGCTCTTCCGGTTTGACCCGCCGAAAAACCGGTGGTACCGTAGTCAGTCACACCATCCCCGGCAGACCAGCCGCTGCTCGTAATTGAGGTTCATTGTGCCTTCGGTCGAGGCCACGCCCGCCGTCCGGAAGACCGCGCTGAACGCCGTCCATCGCCAGATGGGCGCGAAGATGGTGGAGTTCAACGGCTGGGACATGCCGGTCGAGTATCCCGCGTCGCTCGGCGGCGGCATCATCGCCGAGCACATCGCCGTGCGCACGGGAGTCGGCATCTTCGACGTCAGCCACATGGGCGACATTCGCCTGGCTGGGCCGCAGGCGCTGGCCGCCGTACAGCACATCTCCATGAATGACGCGTCGAAGCTGGCGATTGGCCAGGCGCAATATTCGGCGCTGCTCTATCCCGAAGGGACGTTTGTGGACGACGTGATCGTCCACCGCCTCGCTGAAGATGAATACCTGCTGGTCATCAATGCGGGCACGCGCGAAAAAGACTTCAGCTGGGTGCGCGACAATACATGCCAGTTTGATTGCGCGGTCGAGAATCTCTCGGATGACTTCACGCAGATCGCGATTCAGGGGCCGAAGGGCGTGAATCTGCTGCAGAAGTTGACCGCCGCCGACTTAACCACGGTTAAGTTCTACTGGGTGACGCGCGGCCGGTTGTGCGGTCTCGATAACATTCTGATGGGCCGCACCGGGTACACCGCCGAAGACGGTTTCGAGATTTACATTCCCACCGATGAGGCGACCAGTGCCCGGGTGTGGAATGAAATTCTTGCGGCGGGCAAGGAGTTTGGCGTCGTCCCTTGCGGACTGGGCGCCCGCAACACGCTGCGTCTGGAAGGCAAACTCCCGCTCTACGGCCACGAGATTTCCGATACGATAAATGTCTGGGAAGCCGGTCTCGACCGCTTCTGCAAGATGGAGAAGGCGGAGTTTGTCGGGCGGGCCGCACTGGAGAAGGCGAAAGCTGCAGGCGTGAAGCGAACTCTGGCGGGCCTGGAGATGACCGAGCGCGGCATCGCCCGCGATGGGTACAAAGTGCTCGATGCCGGCGGCCACGAAATCGGACATGTGACGAGTGGCTCTCCGGCGCCTTACTTGAAGAAGAACATCGCACTGGCGTATGTGCCGCTAGAGTTCGGGACGGTTGGGACCGCGGTGAAGGTGGAGATTCGCGGTCAGGGCGCGGGAGCGGTGGTAGTACCAACTCCGTTCTACAAGCGGCCGAAGAAAACTGCTTAACCACAGAGCACACAGAGGTTCACAGAGGATTTTGCTAAAAGCTAGCAGCTAGGAGCTAGAAGCCTTTATGTCTTACCCCGCAGATCGCAAATACACCAAAGAGCATGAATGGATTCAGGTGAACGGGAACTCCGCCGCAGTCGGCATCACCCACTACGCCCAGGAGTCGCTCGGCGACATCGTTTTTGTCGAAGTCCCCAAGGTGGGCGCCGAGTTGACTGCCGGCAAGACGTTTGGCACGGTCGAGTCGGTGAAGGCAGTGTCGGACCTGTTCGCTCCAGCCTCGGGAACGGTGACCGAGGTCAACGGCGAATTGGCCACCGCGCCGGAGAAAGTGAACAAAGACGCGCACGGATCGTGGATGGTGAAGATGACGCTCAAGCATCCGGGCGAACTGGACGGGCTGCTCTCATCTGCCGACTACGAGAAGTTCGTGGCCGAAGAGGCAGGACATTGAAAAACTGGACCTCGGGCTTCCGACGCCGGTTTTGAAAACTTCCTATGCGCTATTTACCTAAATCTCCCGCCGACCGCGAAGCCATGCTGAAGGCGATCGGCTTGCGCTCGGTGGATGAGTTGTTTGCTCCCATTCCCGCCAAGTACCGGCTGAACCGCGATCTGAACATCCCGCGCCAGATGGCGGAGTCGGAAATTGTGGACTTTTTTCGCCAACGCTCGCGCGAAAACGGCGACGGGTACACCAGCTTTCTGGGCGCCGGGGCGTACTTCCACTACCGGCCCGTCGTTATTGATTCGCTGATTTCGCGCGGCGAATTTCTGACCGCGTACACGCCCTACCAGGCGGAGATTTCCCAGGGCACGCTGCAATCCATCTTCGAATTCCAGACCATGATCTGCGAGTTGACCGGCATGGAAGTGGCGAACGCGTCCATGTACGACGGTTCGACGGCCGCGGCCGAAGCCGTGATGATGGCTGTCCGCCTGACCGGCCGGCGTTCGGTGGTGGTGGCCCGCAGCCTGCATCCGGAGTATCGCGAAGTTCTGGCGACCTATGCCACGCATCAGGGCATGCCGCTGGCGATCGCGGGCTTTGCCGACGATGGCCGGCTGAACTTGAAGGAACTGGAGCAGACGATCACGCCCCAGACCGCCTGCGTGCTGGTGCAATCGCCGAATTTCTTCGGCACGATTGAAGATGTAAACGCGATTGCCGACCTTGCGCACAAGCATGGTGCGATGCTGGTGGTCTCGATCGCGGAAGCTGTGTCGCTGGGGATTGTAGAACCTCCGCGGCCGGCAGACGTCATCGCGATGGAGGCGCAATCCTTCGGCGTGCCCCTCGGATTCGGTGGGCCCTATTGCGGCGTGATCGCCACGCGCGAGAAATACGTGCGGCAAATGCCGGGCCGCCTGGTCGGCCAGACCACCGACAAGCAGGGCAAGCGCGGATTCGTGCTCACACTGGCCACGCGCGAGCAGCACATCCGGCGTGAAAAGGCCACATCGAACATCTGCACCAACCAGGCGCTGGTCGCGCTCATGGTCAACATCTTCATGACGGTGTACGGCAAAGTGGGCCTGAAAGAACTGGCGAAGCAGAATCTGGCAAAGACGGCCTACGCGGCGGCCCAGTTCGCCAAGCACGGCAAAGTAATGTTCGGAGGCACTCCCCGCTTCAACGAATTTGTGGTGCAGACCAGCGAAGATCCTTACGCTATCAACAGCCGCCTGCTGGGACACAAAATGGTCGGAGGCTTGCCGCTGAAGAAGTTTTATCCCGAACTCGGGAATGCGGCGCTGTGGTGCTGCACCGAATTGACGACGCGGTCGGCAATTGACACTGCGGTGGGGTTGGTCGCTGAGAGCGAGCGCTCGGTGCGATCGGCCAAGGAAGAAGTGGAAGAGGTGGCGCGATGAAGCACATAACTCGCAAGGCCACCCGCCACGTCAACCAGAACGAAGGCCTGATCTTCGAGAAGTCGTCGGCAGGGAAGGCCGCCTGGAAGTTGCCGCCGCTCGACGTGCCGGAAATAGATACGACCAAACTTCTCGGTGCCTCGGAAAGAAAAGATCTGGGCAGCATGCCCGAAGTGAGCGAGATCGAAATCATCCGCCACTTCACGCGGCTTTCCACGTGGAACTACGCCATTGACCTCGGCATGTACCCGCTGGGCTCCTGCACTATGAAGTACAACCCGCGCGTGAACGAAGCGGTTGCGCGTGTCGAGGGAATCGCCAACGGGCATCCCTACCAGCCGGAGAAGATTTCCCAAGGCGCGCTGCGCATCATGAAGACGTTGAGCGAAGCGCTGATCGAAATCACCGGCATGGATGCGATCACGCTGCAGCCCGCCGCCGGGGCGCATGGCGAGATGACCGGGTTGCTCATGGTTCGCGCCTATCACCAGGCGCAGGGCAACGCGCGCAAGAAAATCCTGATCCCTGACTCGGCCCACGGCACCAATCCGGCCACGGCGGCGATGGTGAACTACGCGGTCGAGCATCTGAAGTCGGACGCGCGCGGCACGGTGGACATCGCGGCGCTCCAAGCGCAGATGAACGAAGACGTCGCCGCGCTCATGCTCACCAATCCCAACACGCTGGGCGTGTTCGAACAGGACATCCACAAGATCGCGGAGATCTTGCACGCTAAAGGCGGCCTGCTTTACATGGACGGCGCCAACATGAACGCTCTCGTGGGCAAGGCGCGCCCGGGCGATTTCGGCGTGGATGTGATGCACCTGAACCTGCACAAAACGTTCTCGACGCCGCATGGCGGCGGCGGCCCCGGGTCGGGCCCGGTGGCGATCAAGAAGGCTCTCGAGCCCTTCCTGCCCACTCCGGTGGTCACCACGAAATCCGACGGCACGCTGGCCTTCGACTACAACCGGCCGCAGTCGGTCGGGCGGGTGCGCGCGTTCTACGGCAATTTCGGCATGTTCGTGCGCGCGCTGGCCTACATCCAGGCCAACGGACCGGATGGCCTGCGGCAGACCACGGAAGACGCCGTGCTCAATGCCAACTATATTCGCAAGGGACTCGAGGGCGTCTACGACCTGCCTTATTCGACGCCCACCATGCACGAAGTCGTGTTCAGCGACAAAGTGCAGGCGAAAAAAGGCGTGCGCACCATGGACATTGCCAAGCGCCTGATTGACTACGGCTTTCATCCGTACACAACTGCGTTTCCGCTGATTGTGCCCGGCGCGTTGATGATTGAGCCCACCGAAAGCGAATCGAAAGAAGAAATGGATTTGTTCATCGAGGCCATGAAGTCTATCGCCGAAGAGGTCGAAGAAGATCCGCAGACCGTCCTGGATGCTCCGCATTCGACGCGGGTGTCGCGCCTGGACGAAACAGCCGCGGCCAGAAAGCCGGTGCTGCGCTGGAAGCCCAGCGCGTGAATTTAGTTGGTTGCCGTGCTTTCCCCCGTAGCTTCGAGTTGGGCCGCACCCTGACAGTGGCCGGACGCGTGCCCGCCGCGCTCGAAGCCGATGAACAGGCGCTGAAATTCTCTCCCGATTTCGCCGAGGCGCAGCAAGCCCCCGACGCGGTCCGAAAACAGAAGCCGTAGCCTTCCTCAAGATTCGCTTTGCTATTCCTGCGTCAGCTTTTTCTGGAGGTCACCGCGAAAAACGCGGCGGCTTCCTGCTCCACGTTCTTGCTGCCACAGTGCGGGCACTTCGGCGCATCCTTGTCGTGCTCGCTCAGCGTTAGAACTGTTTCGAAGGGCTTATGACAGTCGAGACAAACATAGTCATAAACGGGCATGGACACCTCCCGTGGGAATGCTGTTGAGGGAATTGTACGCCCGCGCGTGATCCGCGGTTGCTGTTTTCGCTTTGTCGAATGGACCTGTCCTAATCCTAGGCGAGCATGCTTCGTCCCGACAGCGGTGCGCTTAGAGGTCAGGGCTTAGGCTTCCGCACCTTATCGCCGACGATCGAAGCCGTGACGTCGACTGACGCGCGAGTCTCTGCCCAGTCAATGTGCATTGTGCAGGAGTCAAGGCCTGACTTCTCATAGGCGATCGTGAAATTCTCGATCGGCGAGGGCAGCTTCGAGACTGTCATGTCCACGCGCGCCAACTCGTCACTCTCATACTTGTAGGGGATTCCCCACTCCCCGGTCTTCTTATTGATGATCAGGATCCACTTGTCCGCGTTGGGGACGGTGAAAATGGTGTAGCTGCCTGCGGGAACGGTCTTGCTGCCGACTGCAACGTCCGCGCTGGTCACAAACGTGGTGGCCTCATTCGCGCCGGTGCGCCAGACTTCGCCAAAGGGCACGAGCCCGCCGTAGATCTTGCGTCCTTTCATGCGCGGGCTGGAGTAGTCGGTCTTGATGGTCTTGCCTGCGCCCAGGTCGCAAGACGCCGAAGCGGCCGGACTAGCTTTGCCGCCGCCCATTTGGGCGGAGCAAGCGACGGTGAGAACTAAGGCGGCAAAGGTTAATAGTGCGATTCTTTTCTGCATGGTCTCTCCTTTGAGAAGCCAGCCTTTTGCGAAGCTGGCGATGCCAAGAGTGTTGGACGTGTGAGACAGGATTCTGTCAGCGCAGCCATTATGCCCGACCCGCGCCGGCAGTTACAATCATCCGATGCCGGTATTCGATGACAAGCAGGAAGAACTCGAGCACTACGAGACCATGATGGGCGTTCCCCGCGGACGCCTCGCCGTCACCATGGACATGATCACCGATGCCATGGCCCTGGTCGGCCAGCACGGCGTCTATTGCCAAAGCCAGCGCTGGCCGGGCAAGCCGGTCATGGATATCCAGATCATCATGAAGAGCCTGACCGACGCCAAAGAGTTGATCCAGAGCGTGATGGAAGAGTTGAAAAAGGCCGCGTGAATCTGAGTTCCGCAGAAGCCTCTGCGGTTCGAGATTCTAAGGTCTCACCGTAACCATCACCACTCCATGCGACGCGACCGGCGCAGAGAATGAGCCCGCGAACTGTCCCAGATCCTTATGCTGCCACAAATCGCGCACAGAAGCACTAACGCTGCCGGGATAGCCCACTTCCTCCCACTTCACGGAAATCTCGTGCGCCGCCTCGCTGCGATTCAATAGCACCACCGCACGGCTGCCATCTTTCAATTGCTTCGCCCAGACTTCGAGATCGCCCTTCCTCGCAACCCGCTCCCCCTCGCGGCCCAAGGCATCCTGATCCACGGCAATCACTTCCTTGTTGGTGAGAATGTCGTGAATCTCCGGCCGCATGTTGCGCAGGTCATTGCCTGCGATCAGCGGAGCCGCCAGAATCGCCCACAGGCTGAAATGTGAGCGGTACTCGGTGTCGGTCATTCCTCCGTTCCCGACTTCGAGCATGTCCGGATCGTTCCAGTGTCCAGGTTCGGCGTAGGACTGCAGCCCAACCTGCTGGTCGAGAATCGCCAGCAGGCCATTGGAGCAGCAACTGCCGTCAGGCCATTTTTCTTGTCCACCCCAGCGGTCGTTGATGTCACCGGTTGTGCGCCACAGGTTGCCGCCCACTTCTCTGCCCCAGAGCCACGGTTTGGCCGTGCCCCACTCGCAAATACTCAGCACAATGGGCCGCCCCCCAGCGTCCAGCGCCGCGCGCATGTTGGCGTAGGAAGCTCTTGCGTCCTGCGTGGTGGTGTTGCACCAGTCATACTTCAAATAATCCACGCCCCACGCCGCGTACTGCAACGCATCCTGATATTCATGACCCAGTCCCCCGGGCCGGCCGGCACAGGTCTTCGATCCTGCGTCTGAGTAAACTCCGAACTTCAGCCCCAGGGAATGAATGTAGTCGCCCACCGCCTTCATTCCGTGCGGGAAACGCTGCGGATCGGCGACGATGTTACCCTGCGCGTCGCGGCTCACCTGCCAGCAGTCGTCAATGTTGACGTAGACGTAGCCGGCGTCCTTCATCCCCGACTTGACCACCGCGTCGGCTATGCTCTTGATCAGATCCTCGCTCACGTTGCAGGCGAACTTGTTCCACGAGTTCCATCCCATCGGCGGGGTCGGCGCAAGACCTGCCGACGGAGAAGTATTCTCCTGCGCGATCAGTCCCGTAACGACGATCAAGAAGAAAAGCAGTGTAGGAAAGATACGGTCCGGTTTCATGCAGACGTTTTTACCAGAACTGATTCGAGATTGGTATCAGAAGGAGGGAACTGCACCGGCCGTGGGTTGGGTGAAGAAGAGGACACCGAGCAACGGAAAGATTCCCCGTATCCTCAGTGCCCTCTCTGGTTAGGACGTTACGCCAGCGTGTACTTCCCCCGCTCGATCATCTTCTGCGCAATCTGCTGGCGCAGTTCGATGGTGTTGAACGGCTCGTGCTTCGCCAGACGCCGCAGAATGGCCAGTTGGGTGCGCAGCATGTCGCCGTCCGCCACGGCGGCGATCACCTTTCGGGCCGCGGACTCAACTTTCTCCATGGCCTGCGACAGGTAGACCCGCGTCATCGCGATGGGCAGCGCTGCCGCGGCTTCTCCTTTGCTCTCTGCGATTTTCTGCGCCCGCAGCACGGCGGTTTCCATGGCGTAGGTTTCAATGGTCATGTCGGCAATGGCGCCCATGACCTCCTGCTGATCCTGAATCGCCTGCATGTATTTCTGCGTGGCCGCCCCAGCCGCAAACAGTCCCAGCTTCTTGGCCTGGCCCACCAGTTTGCGTTCTTCGGCGAATGCCCCTTCGAGGTCTTCGCTGGCCGACGGACCGGAGAGCACCTCATCCATCAGCTTTTTGATGGCCGGCATCAGCGGCAATTGTCCGCTCATGGCCCGCTTCAGCAGAAAGCCGGTAATGATCAGACGGTTGATTTCGTTGGTGCCCTCGAAGATGCGGTTGATGCGCGCGTCGCGATAGGCGCGCTCCGCGGGATACTCTTCCACGAACCCGTAGCCCGCGTAAATCTGAAGGGTCTCGTCCACGATGTAGTCAATCATCTCCGAGCCCCACACTTTGATGATCGAGCACTCGACGGCATACTCCTCGATCGCCTTCAGTGTCTGCTTGGCGGCACCGGGCGCCGATTTGTCCACCTCGCTGAGGGCCCCGTCCATCATGCCCACCGTGCGGTAGACCATGGATTCGCCCACATAGAGCAGCATCGCCATGTTGGCGATCTTTTCCCGCACCAGTCCGAAGTCAGCGATGACCTTGCCGAACGCCTTGCGCTGCTTGGCGTAGCCGACGGCGCTTTCCAGCGATACCCGGCCGCCGCCCACGCACATCGCGCCCAGCTTGAACCGCCCCACGTTCAGAATGTTGAAGGCGATGATGTGCCCTTTGCCGATTTCACCCAGCAGGTTCTCCACCGGGACCTTGCAGTCATTGAGGATGATGGGGCAGGTGGACGATCCGCGAATGCCCATCTTGTGCTCTTCCGCGCCCACGGAAAAGCCGGGGAAATTTCTTTCCACCAGGAATGCCGAAAACTTTTCGCCATCCACCTTCGCGAACACGGTGTACAGGTCGGCAAACCCGGCGTTGGTGATCCACATCTTCTCGCCATTCAGAATGTAATGCTTACCGTCGGGCGAAAGCTGCGCGCGGGAGCGGCAGTTCATGGCGTCCGACCCCGAAGTGGATTCGGACAAGGCATACGCGCCCACGATTTCGCCCGTGGCCAGACGGGGCAGATATTTCTTCTTCTGTTCTTCCGTTCCGAAGTACACGAGGGGCAGCAAGCCGATGCCGCTGTGCGCGCCCCAGGTAGTGGCGAAGCCGGCGTACTTCGCGATGTGATCGGCGATGACGGCGGCGGTGACCTTGTCCATTTCGAGCCCGCCGTAGGCTTCCGGGATCTCGACGCCGCTGAGCCCCAGTTCGCCGGCCTTCTTCAAAAGATCGCGAGAAACTGAAAAATCCTTGTGTTCAATCTTCTCGGCATTAGGAATGATTTCGTTGACAGCAAACTCCTCCGTGGTTTGCGCAATAAGCCGGTGCTGTTCAGAGAAGTCCTCAGGCGTGAAAACCTCTTCCGCCTGCCTCGTTTCCAGCAGAAAACTGCCGCCGGAAATCCTGGTCTTGGGTACTGCTGTAGTGGTTGCCATTTCTATCCCCCGATCAAGCCGTCGTGTCCGCGAGGACGCAACGGGAAACACGGTCAATTCTAATGCCGAGAGCGCGGGAATGATAGGAGGGGAAACAGGGCTCCGGAACCGCGCTCCTGCCGGGGCTTGGTCACAGAGAAATAGGATCTGCCAGCGTGCCCCGGCAATTCACCGGGGCTTCGTTCAGCAGCATCCGGTAACGCTCGACCGCTCCGTCGTAGCTCTGCTTGAGCGCGCCGCACTCTTGCCCCGAGGAATTATTGGAGCAGGCGTTTTGCATCTGCGCTCTGGCCCCGCGCACTTCATTCGCCAGCGAAGCCGCTCGGGCATCGATGGTCGCACAATCATTCATGCGGGTGACGCAGGATGCGCCGTTCCAGTATTCGTTCGCCGGGCACTGATGCGTGGATGGGACGCAGGCCCCGCCGTTCCAGTATTGGCCCGCCGCGCAGGTGTTATTCGTGGGGGCGGCGACGCATCCCCCGTTCTTTCCCGGTGCTCCTCCCGGAGGACACGGGCATCCCTTGCCTTTGCAGGGTGGGCGCAACTCGCTCTCCACCACTACCGGGGGTGCAGGTTTCTTGCAAGGTCCCTTTTTGCAAATCGGCCGCCGCAAGTCGGGATCAGGCGACTTCGGCGTAGCCTTGTGGAAGGGATGGCGGAGGAAGGAGAAAAAGCTTTTCTTCTCGGGCTGCGCAGTCTTCGTAGTCGAGACCGCTTTTTCTTTCGCCTGCACCGGTTTGGCGACAGGCTCGCGAATCGTCCGGGCGTTGTTAGCGGTTGAGCTGTGCGAGCCTGAGCCAGAAGAGCTCGCGGAATGGGCGATGTTGGATGATGTATGGCTGCTGGCAGAGTGGCTCCCCGATCCGGAACCGCTCGAGGAACTGGTGTGAGACGAACCTCCTCCGCCGGAAGACGCATGTGACGAACTGCTCGACGAACTCGAACTGCTCGTCGAAGAATGTTGCGCAACAAGAGCCGGGGAGATGAACAGGACCGCCGCAACTGCTACGTTGGAGAGCCGCATAAAGCACCCTCTTGCCAACCGAGCCTTACCAACCCAACCGGGGCCGAGGACGCTTGCTTTCCTGTGTGCCCGAGCCCACCACAAGGGTACTCCAGAACCGTGTCAAAGAGCGTAGTAATTGAGTAAAGAAGTGTTACGCCAGGCCGCTAACGTGGACTATAGCGCCATTGGCAGTTACAGGTTCTCGAAGATTCCAGCCGCGCCCATGCCGCCGCCCACGCACATGGTCACCATGCCGTAGCGGGCCTTGCGGCGCTTCAGTTCGCGGATCACGCTCGCCGTCAGCTTGGCGCCCGTGCATCCCAGAGGATGTCCCAGCGCGATCGCGCCGCCGTTGGGATTGACCCTCTCCTGATCGAGTCCCAGTTCCTTGATCACGCCCAGCGACTGCGCCGCGAAGGCTTCGTTCAACTCGATCACGTCAATGTCCGACAGCTTCAGCCCTGCCATCTTCAGCGCCTTCGGAATCGCAAACACTGGGCCGAGTCCCATTTCCTCCGGTTTGTATCCCGCTGTGGCGAATGCAACGTAACGCGCCAGCGGCTGGATGCCCAGCGCCTGGGCGCGCTCAGCTGACATCACGACAGCCGCCGCGGCACCGTCCGACATTTGCGACGAATTCCCCGCAGTCACTGTGCCTTTCATGTGAAACGCAGGTTTGAGCGCCAGCAGCGCTTCGAGCGAGGTATCGGCGCGCGGGCCTTCGTCCATTTTGAAAACGATTTCCTGCCGCTTCGGCTTCGAGCCATTCGGAGTGCTGAAACTCACCGGCACGGGCACAACTTCGTCATCGAACCGCCCGGCTTGAATCGCCGCCATCGCCTTCTGATGGCTGCGCAATGAAAATTCGTCCGCCGCTTCACGCGTGATTCCGATGCGCTGAGCCACGCGTTCTGCCGTGAGGCCCATGGAAAGATAAGCGTCCGGGTAGTGATCCACCAACCACGGATTCGGCGAGATCTTGTGCCCGCCCATCGGAATCATGGACATGGATTCGGTGCCCCCGGCCACGATCACCTCGGCGCCGCCGCTCATGATGCGCTCGGCCGCCATGGCGATCGCTTGCAGGCCCGACGAACAGAACCGGTTGATGGTCAACGCCGAAACTTCCACCGGCAGCCCCGCCCTCAGAGACGCGATGCGGGCCACGTTCATGCCCTGCTCGGCCTCCGGCATGGCGCAGCCGAGGATCACGTCCTCGATTTCTTTGGGATCAAGCTGCGGCACTCGCTCGAGCACTCCCTTGATCGCCACAGCGGCCAGTTCATCGGGTCGAGTAGCGCGCAGCGTGCCCTTGTAGGCGCGCCCCACGGGCGTTCGGACGGATGAAGCAATGATGACTTCACGCATAAAATTTCTCCCTAATCAGCCGGCTGTTGGTTAGATGCTGCCAATTCGCGCCAGGTTCAGCCGCCGGACCTCACTTCGCTGGCGCAAAAAAGTAATAGTCGGCAGTGTAACTGCTCTTGGTTTCAGCCCCCTTGTGCGATTCGTCGCACACACCTGCAGGCTTGCCGCCATGCGTGTGTACGCGCTGGATGGTGGTCACGTTCGCGAGCTGACCTTTTCCCGCGTTGCTCACGACATTCACCAGCAGCCAGGGAACTGATTCATCGTCAAGCGAATCCACATGAGCCACCGCTTTTCCCGTGACTTCGCTGCCATCTTTCAGCTTCCAGGTCGGCCCGGCGGAATGCTGGCCGATCACTTTGTCCTTGCGATCCCGCAGTTCGGCCTCGGGTCCCTTGAGCGTCCAACTGAACGCACCATCCGCGCCGGCCTGGCAAGTATAGATCTGCGATCCGGAAGCATGCACGAACAGGACAGGCTCCAGCCCCGCAGGCACGGCAATCGCATCCGGCACATCGGGCGCGGCTTCCGGCCCGGGGGCATCTTTCTGCGGGCTGGCTTGGGCCTGTCCCAGAGCCGTGGCTAAAATGATCGGCCCAACGATAGCGGCCGCAACACGCAGAAATCTCCGATTTGGTATCTTCATCGTGCTAGTTCCTCAGCGTCTTCCCCGTCTTCAGCGTGTACTGAATCCTCTCCTGGGTTTTCTTCTCGCCGCAGAGCGACTTGAAACCTTCGCGCTCCAGGTCGAGAATGTACTGCTCGCTCACCGGCGTGCCCGGCGTGACGTTACCTCCGCACAGAACTTCGGCGATCTTTCCGGCGAGCTTGACCTCGTAGTCGGTGATGAAATCGCCCTGCCGCATCATATAGACGCCCATCTTGAGCGCCGCCAGCAGACTCTCTCCCGGCGCAGGGATGTCGGTGCGCGGCACCGGAGGTTCATATCCGGCACGCACCAGTTCAAGCGCACGATTCTTGGCATCCGTGAGCACGCGTTCGCGGTTCATGGTGATGCGGTCGGACTCGCCCAGGAAACCCAAACCGCGCGCCTCATGCGCCGAGGTCGCGACCTTCGCCGTTGCGATCGTCTCGAACGCCTTCTTCAACGCCTCCATCATCTCGACGGAGCCGGCAAGAGCCTCACCGGAAACCTTGCCCCGCGACGCCGCAGCGCTGTCTACGGCTCGCAGCAGCATCTCTTTACATCCTCCGCCGCCGGGAAGCAGGCCCACGCCGACCTCAACCAGTCCGGTATAAAGCTCGGCGTGCGGTTGCCGGGCCGCCGCGTGCAGAGAGATTTCCGTCCCGCCACCCAGGCACAGCCCGAACGGCGCCGAGACGACCGGCTTGGGCGAAAACTTGATGGCCTGCGTCATGCCCTGGAATTGCCGGATGGCGAGGTCCACATCGTCCCACTCTTCTTCCTGCACGCTCATGAGCAGCAGCATGAGATTGGCGCCAACCGAGAAATTCGCCGCATCGTTGGTAATGACGAACGCATCAAACGCGTCGCCCGGCCCACCGGGCTTGAGCGACTGTGTAATCAGACTGAGAATGTCGGCCCCGAGCGAATTCATCTTGGAATGAAACTCCAGGCAGGCCACGCCATCGCCCAAATCCACCAGCGACGCTCCGGAATTCTTCTTCACCACGCCGTTGGATTTCTTCGCGACCGCGACCGACCAAACTCCGGATGAAACCGGAACTGGTTCATATCGGCTGCCGGCGAGTGAAAAGTGTGCGTTGCCGGAAGCCGCTTTCCCATCGTCGGCGTACCACGACTTCTGTCCCGCCGCGAGCAGCTTCTCGACATTTGCCGCCACCGGCTTGCCTTCTTTTTTCATGCGCGCGACCGTGGCTTCCACTCCGGCGGCGTCCCAAAGTTCAAACGGGCCCAGTTCCCAGTTGAAGCCCAGGCGCATGGCGCGGTCTATTTCAACGATCGAGTCGGAAATCTCCGGCACACGGTTGGCGGAGTACGTCCACAGATCGCAAAGCGCGGCCCACAGGAACGCTCCGGCTTTGTCGCCCTTCTGCGGGCCGCTGCCCTCAAATCCCAGCAGCGTGCGCACTCGGGTTCGTGTGTCCTCGATATTCTTCGCCACGTCGAGCGCGGCGAATTTCGGTTTCTGCCGGGGATGATACTCGAGCGTCTTCCAGTCGAGGGCAAGGCGTTCGTCTTCTTTCCCGTCGCCGCCTTTCGTTTTCTTGTAGAAGCCGCCTTTGGTTTTGTCGCCCAGCCACTTGCGCTCGATCATCTGACTGAAGAACGCGGGCAGGCGCAGGTCGCTGCGCTCGTCGCGGACATTCGCCGTCATGTTCCCGACCACAGCCCCGAGAATATCGAGACCCACCAGGTCAATCGTGCGGAAGGTGGCCGATTTCGGCCAGCCCACGGCCTGTCCGGTGAGCGCGTCCACCTCTTCGATGCTCAGGTTCATTTCCTGCATCAGGCGCATCACGTTCATCACGGAAAACGTTCCAATGCGGTTGCCGATGAAGTTCGGCGTATCTTTGGCCAACACGACGCCCTTGCCCAGGCGCACATCGCAGAAATGCGCGACCGCGTCCATCAGGGAGCGGTCGGCCTCAGGCGTGGGGATCAGTTCGAGCAGGCGCATGTAGCGCGGCGGATTAAAGAAATGCGTCCCAAACCAGGCGCGCCGGAAGTCGTCGGAAAATCCTTCGGCGATTTTGCCCACCGGCAGGCCGCTGGTGTTGGTGGTGATGATCGTTCCCGGCTTGCGGATGGCTTCCACTTTCTTCAACAAAGCCCGCTTGAGGTCGAGGTTTTCCACCACGGCTTCGATGATCCAGTCGGCGTCGGCGAGCTTCTTGAGATCGTCGTCAAAGTTGCCGACGGTGACGAAGCGGGCCAGCGAAGGATCCATAAATGCCGCGGGCTTTGATTTCTTGGCGGAGTCGAGGCCGGCGGCGGCGAACTTGTTGCGGGCAGACGCTTCTGCGCCCTGGGGGACAATGTCGAACAGGTAACTGGGTACGCCGGCATTGGCAAAATGCGCGGCGATGCGGGCGCCCATGGTTCCGGCGCCCAGGACAGCGACTTTATTGATGCGCTTCATAATTAGGCCTCGGGAGGAAGAAGTCTTGACCACAGTACGAAGGAGACATGCAGGGTTTCAATGGATGACTTTCAATGGGCAAGATGGCATCTGACGTCGTCCCCAACTGCCGGGGACTCATGAACAGGCTATGGTAGTCGCACCGGGGCCAGTTTATCCACCGCCCGCGGTCAGTTCCGCATGGGCTTTGAGATATTCCAGCGCCTTGCGCGCCATTTGCTTTTCGCCCCGGTAGGCCAGCAGTGTGGGAGCCTCTTCAAGCCCTATCCACCTCGCCCGCGCCACTTCGACGCGCATTTCCGGCGCGATATTGTCAATTCGTCCGGATACGTAGCGCAGCAGGTAAAAGCTGACGATCTTGAACACGCGCTCGCCATCGCCCCAGCTGCGAACGTAGGCGTATTTAATGTCGGCCAGCTTGGTGACAGGTGCCGCCGTGATCCCGGTTTCTTCGCGCACCTCGCGCAGGGCCGCATCCAGCGCCTTCTCGCCCGGGTCCACCAGCCCCTTTGGGAGGCACAATACGGGTTTGGTCTTCGAGCGCGGCCTGCGCCCCTTAGCAGCCTTAGCCGGAGCCGCAGATGGATCGCCGGGCAGCTCTATGGCGGCCATCCACCAGGCGCCGTCCTTATTCCGGACGACCACGCCGCCGGCCGAGATCTCGCGCACCATATCTTTGCAACTTAGCAGGATTACAGGAGTTCGTCACCGTGTGCCCGGCACCTCCGCTGGGGACAACGCGGCGGTAACCGGTTACCTGGCCCCGCAGGGTCCGCCCAAAGTAATGACAGGATGGCACATCCGTGCCCTTACAGTTTTCCGCCCGGTTGTGGCATCGTACATGCTAGGTAGTGGGTGCAGTTCCGGCAGCTTCGAAGCCGGAGATGTGGGGTTCGCCGTGAAGAGTCTGGGGAAGATCATTCGTTCGGTTCAGGCCTTTGGCCGGGAACTGTCCCGCCGGCCCTCCACTGCTTCTCCTCAAATCCCCGCGATTGGCGTAGCGCTGGGCGGAGGTTTCGCCCGCGGCATCGCTCATGTTGGCGTCCTGAAGGTCCTCGAACAGGAAGGCATTCCGATCCGCGTTGTCGCCGGCACCAGCGTGGGCGCTCTGATTGGCGCCTGTTATTGCAGCGGGCTCTCCATCGCCGAGATGGAAGAGATGGCGCACAACACCCGCTTCACCACCTTCGCCCGCTGGACGCTCTCGCGCTCCGGCTTCGCTTCCAACGACCGCATGATTGCGTTTCTCACCCGGCATCTCAAGGTGCGGACGTTCGAGGAAATGCGCATCCCGCTGGGCGTGGCCGCCACCGACTTCAATACTGGCGAAGGCGTGGTTTTCCACTCCGGTTCGATTATTGATCCGGTGCGCGCCAGTTGCGCCTATCCGGGAATGTTTCTGCCGGTCGAGATCGGCGGCCGCTACCTGGTGGATGGCATGCTCTCACACCCCGTGCCCACGCGCCCGCTGCTCGAAATGGGCGCCGACCGCGTGCTGGCCGTGCACCTGAAAGGCACCTGGGCCGCTGGTGGCCCGCCGCGCCATCTGTTCGCCGTGATCGGCCAGTCGTTTGCCATCGCTCAGGATGCCATGGCGAGCTTGTGGAAAGAGCCGGCAGACCTGGTGGTCGAGCCCGAAGTCGCTGGCTTTGCCTACGACGATTTCAAGCGTGCTGACGAATTGATCCACGCCGGCGAAATAGCCATGCGCCAAGCCCTGCCTGCCGTGCGCAAGTGGCTGGAAACCCCGGCGGACTCAACCTATCCCGACGTGGAACGCCGCCGCGCCCCGCGTTTCTCGCCCATGCCTGCCGACTGACCTCCCGGGGGGCTCCCCGTTCAACTGCTAGATCACGACCAGGAGTGATTCGGATCACACACTGGTGTGAGGGAAATAACCCAAACTTGTTCCCGGTCCGTCTGCCTGACCCCAGGCCAAACTCTGCTCGCCCCGGTATAACCTATTTATTTTCATACACATAATGAGCGTATCTTCGTCGCGTTGCAAAACCTCGCAGGTTGGCTCACCACGTGCCCATACCCCTATGTGGGCGGAGCCGAGAAGCTCAGCTCCAAGGGAGGTTCGCGATGCGTGCTCCTTACGGTCTAAATATTCTTGATAACTGTGTTACCTGCCCCGTCCGGGGTGAACACCTGTTTTGCAATCTTTCCCTTACCGCTGCACAGCGTCTCAACGAGGTCAAGTCCACGGCAGTCTATCCCAAGGGCGCCATGCTGTTCATCGAAGGCCAGCAGCCGCGTGGCGTGTTTGTCCTATGCACCGGACGGGTGAAGCTTTCCACCACCTCGCGCGAGGGCAAAACCATCATCACGAAGATCTCCGAGCCGGGAGACGTTCTCGGCCTCAATGCGGTCATCTCCAGCCGCCCCTACGAGGTCACGGCCGAGACCATGGAGCCCGGCCAGGCCAACTTCATTCCCCGGGATTGCCTGTTGCAGCTCCTGAAGGATTTTCCCGAGGTGGCCGTGCGCGTGGCCCAACAATTGAGCCGCAACTACTACACCGCCTACGAGGAGATTCGCACGCTCGGCTTGGCCGCTTCACCGTCGGAAAAATTCGCCAAGCTGTTGCTCACCTGGTCCAGCAAGACGCCGCAGGCTGACGGTGGCGCCCAACTCAAACTCACCATGACCCACGAGGAAATTGGCGAAATCATCGGGACCACGCGCGAAACCGTCAGCCGCCTGTTCTCCGAATTCCGCAAGAAGCAGCTGTTCCAGATGAAGGGCGCGACGCTGGTGATCCGCAGCCTGCCCGCGCTGGAAAAGATCGTGCAGTCTTAAGCAAGGGAACAGACGTTGGCGCCACCGCTGCTAGGCGGTGGCCGCCAACCTTCCCGCCTCTTCCCGGATCCTCTTCCACGCCTTCTCCACATGCCGCGCCTGCGTGTGCGTTTGCCCTACGCTGAGCCGCAGGGTCAACTTCCCATTCAGCTTGGTGTGCGTCAAAAACAAATCTCCGCTGCGGTTCAGCCGGTCCATGATGAGCTGATTCGCCGCGTCTCCAGCCTTGTGGCGGAAGCACACCAGGTTCAGCGGGACGGGAGCGGTCAGTTCAAAGCGGTCATCCTTCCGCACCCACTCGGCGAACTGCTGCGCCAGCCGGACGTGCTCGCGGATGTGATGCTGCAGGCCTTCCACACCGTAGTGCCGGATGACGAACCACAGCTTCAGCGAGCGGAAGCGCCGCCCCAGTTGCGTGTGCCAGTCGCGATAGTCAATCACCGCGCCCGATTCCGTGGCTTGGTTGCGCAGGTATTCCGGCAGAATGCTCAGGGTCTGAATCAGCGCCTTGCGGTCGGCGACCCAGAAGCAACTGCAGTCGAAGTTGACGGCCATCCACTTGTGCGGGTTGAAGTTGTAGCTGTCGGCTAGTTCCACGCCGCTTTGCAGGTGGCGAAATTCCGGGCAGAGCATGGCCGTGCCCGACATGGCCGCGTCCACGTGCAACCAGAGATGGTGGCGGCGGCAGATTTCCCCGATCGCGGCAATCGGGTCCATCGCGTTCGACGACGTCGTGCCCACGGTCGCGCACACGAAGCAGGGAGTCAGTCCGGCGCGCTTGTCGGCCTCAATTTGCCGGGCGAGTGCGCCTGGCCGCATGGCGAAATTCTCGTCCACTTCAATCAGCCGCAGATTCTCGACGCCAACGCCGGCCATCATTGCCGCTTTCTCCAGCGACGAATGGGTCTGCGTCGAAACGTAAGCGACCAATTTGCCGTCGCAGCCTTTCTTGTTGCTGGCGTAGTTTGTGGCGCGCTCGCGCCCGGCCAGCAACGCGCACAGCGCGGCACTCGATGCCGTGTCCTGAATCACTCCGCCGCCGGTTTTCGACGACAGGAACTTTTCCGGCAGACCGAGCATCGCCACCAGCCAGTCCAGCACATGGGTTTCCAGTTCGGTGCAGGCCGGACTGGTAGACCACAACATCCCCTGCACGCCCAGGCCGGAAGATAGAAGATCGCCGAGAATGCCCGGGCCCGACGCGTTGCACGGAAAATACGCGAAGAAGTTCGGCGACTGCCAATGCGTGACGCCGGGCAGAATCAGTTTCCCGACGTCGTTCAGCAAGGCCTCGAAGGGCTCGCCGTGGGCCGGAGGACTTGCCGGCAGGGAAGCGCGAATCTCTCCCGGCTTTACCTGCGAAAGCACGGGAAACGATTCAATGCGGGCGTGGTAGTCGGCGATCCAGTCCACCACGGCGTGGCCGTGGCGGCGGAATTCGTCGGGCGTCATGTGGAAGGACTTTTCGTTCGACATGGTTCTCCAATCCCATCACTGCAAACGTCCAAAATAAACTCGCGTTTTGTAGTCGAAAGCCACGCGCCCCGTGCTGGCATGCATTTCAAAAATGTGCCGCAACTCCTGCAGCATCGGATCATGCCGCGGATGCCCCTGCCCTGGAGCATATGAAGACGACAGCAGACGGCCTTCGAGCCCCGCGTAGTCGAATTCCTGTCGTAGGGCAAAGACTCGCTCTTGAAACGGCGCCGGGTCAAAGAATTCATTCACGGATGCCGTGGTGCGCTCGTGCCGGACTTCTTCATAGTCCGTGCCATAGGTCAGGAGCAGTTGCTCATAGTTCCGCAGAAACGCCGTGCCGTCGGTGAGCCGCTCGTTCCACAAAAGCACCAGCCATCCGCCGGGCTTAAGAATGCGCGCGAACTCCCGCCGTGCCCGCGCGCGATCGAACCAGTGCGCCGCCTGGGCGGCAGTAACAAAATCCACGCTCGCGCCGGCAAGCGTTGTAGCTTCTGCCGTTCCCGCAACACTCGCGAACTTTGGAAACTCCGCCAGCAGCCTTTCCCCGGCCTGCCGCATCTCCGCGTTGGGCTCGACCCCGAAGACCGGGTTGCCGTTCTCCAGCAGCATGCGCGTCCAGATCCCCGTGCCCGAGGCAATGTCGGCGACAACATGGCTCGCCTCCAGGCCGCACTCTTTTTTCAAACAAACCAACACCTCGGCCGGATATCCCGGCCGGTAGCGGACATAGTTCTCCACGCGATCGGAGAAGCGGCTCGTGGCATTCGAAGCGGGCATAAAGGTAACAACCCAGTCAGATTTTCAGCTTGCCAGAAAGCCATTCTAACGGCAGGATAGAGGTGTTGTCCCTCCCCGCCGGCGCCGCCGGGTTCCCCCGGCTGGAGCTTCGCGACAGTGAAGAAAAAGTGAAATCGCCCGGCTGCCAGCACACTTTATGCGAGTCGTCATCAAAGTCGGTACCAGCCTGATCGCTCCCGGCGGGCAGATTGATTCCAACCTGCTGCGCGGCATGGTGGATCAGTTCGACCTGTCGAAGAACGAATACCTCATCGTCACTTCCGGCGCGATCGCGGCGGGCATGTCGGGACTCGCGCTGCGGAAGCGGCCCAGCGACGTGCCGCGCATGCAGGCCTGTGCCGCTGTGGGGCAGAGCAAGCTGATGCACACTTACGAGCGCCTGTTCTTCGGCAAGAAAGTGGTGGCGCAGCTGCTACTTTCGAGCGACGACTTTACTTCGCCCGTGCGCTACCGTAACCTGCGCAACGCGCTGGCCGAGCTGCTTGCGCTGGGCGTGATTCCCATCGTGAACGAGAACGACAGCGTGTCGGTGCGCGAACTCGAAGGCGCTTTCGGAGACAACGACGAGCTGAGCTCTCTGCTGGCCACGGCCGTGAAGGCCGACTGGCTGCTGCTGCTGACCAACGTGGACGGATTCATGGTGCCCAACGGCCGCAAGAAGCCGCGCCTGCAGCGCGTGATTCGCCGGCTGACTCCGGCGCTGGAAGCGCAATGCAGCGGCAAGAGCGCCCTCGGCCGCGGCGGCATGGTTTCAAAGCTGCGCGCGGCGAAACTGGCCAGTGAAGCCGGCGTGCACGTGGCCATCGTGAATGGGCGCCATCCTCACGCCATCACGCTCGGCATGGAACGCAAGATCGGAACCTATTTCCCGCCGCAGAAGGAAAGCTAGGTCGAAAACGAAGTGATGGCCACGCTCACCACCACCGCTTCCACCAAGGATAAGCTGCAGCGCGCCCGCGCCGCGTCGGCGAAACTGGCGCTGCTTACCACGGAAGAGAAAAACCGCCTGCTCCTCGCCATCGCCGATGCGATCGAAGCCCACGAAAAGAGCATTCTGGCCGCCAACCGCGAAGATATTGAGAACTCCGGCCTGGAAGGCGCCATGCGCGACCGGTTGCTGCTGACTCCGGCGCGAGTCAAAGAAATGGCGAGCGGCGTGCGCGAGGTCGCAGCCCTGCCCGATCCTATCGGCGAAACCCTCGCCGAGTGGACCAAGTCCAACGGCCTGCACATTCGCAAAGTGCGCGTGCCGCTGGGAGTGATTGGCATCATTTACGAATCGCGGCCCAACGTGACCGTTGACACCGCGGTGCTGGCGCTCAAGACCGGCAACGCCATCGTGCTGCGCGGCGGCAAAGAAGCTGCGCAAAGCAATCAGCGCCTGGTCGAGATCATGAACTCGGTCGCGGGTGTGCCCGAGGGCGCGATCGAACTGCTCGATTCCGGCACGCGGCATTCGGTACAGGAACTCATCAAGGCCCGCGGCCTGGTGGACGTGATCATTCCGCGCGGTGGCGCGGGGCTGATCAGCTTCGTCACCGAAAATTCTACCGTGCCCGTGATCGAAACCGGAGCAGGGAACTGCCACATCTTTGTGGATGAATCGGCCGATTTCGAAATGGCCGATCGCATTGTGATCAATGCCAAGACCCAGCGTCCGTCGGTGTGCAACGCCGCCGAGAAGTTATTGGTGCATGAGCGCGTGGCCGCGGAATACGTGCCGCGCATCGTGAAAAAGCTGATGGACGCCGGAGTGGAAGTGCGCGGCGACGGCAAAGCCCGCACCCTGGCCGCCGGATTGCACGTGGGTCCGGCCGCCGAAGCCGACTGGTACGAGGAATATCTGCGGCTCTGCATGGCCGTCGCCGTGGTCGCCGGCGTGGACGAGGCCATTGCCCACATCAACCGCTACTCGACCAAGCATTCCGATTCCATCGTGACCAACAATAAGGGGAACGCCGGCAAATTTCTGCGCGGCGTGGATTCGGCTGCGGTTTACTGGAATGCCTCCACCCGCTTCACCGATGGGGCGGAATTCGGCTTCGGCGCCGAAATGGGCATCAGCACCCAGAAACTCCACTGCCGCGGCCCCTTCGCCCTGGCGGAGCTCACGTCGTCGAAGTACGAGATCGTCGGGACCGGGCAGGTGCGCTAGCGACCGGTTCCAGACCGCTACTCTTTGTTGCACTTATCCCCTCCAGACCGGAACGCGCATCACGTCAAAAGCATGATCGTAAGTCCACACCTCCAATTTCATGCGCACGGCTAAAGCGGCAATTGTCGCGTCAACCAAAGTGATGCGCTGATCAGCTAGGGTCCGGACCGTGGCGACTCCCCGGCCATAGTCTTCCGGCGTGGGACTTACAAATGAAGCGTCGGCTACTTCCGCCAGCCAACTCGATGCCGCATTCCTTCCGAGGCGGTAAAGAAGCAACGAATAGGCCTCCAGTAAGATCGGGTAGGGGATCAGCAACTCCCGGTGATCGCGCGTCAACTCCTTCAAGTCGTGGAGGGCGCGTTGATGGTGCGTGTCGCCTTCATCGTTAGCCGCGTATAAGGGCCCGGTGTCCGCGAGCACGGCGCGGGTCATTTCTTCATGCCCGTCAGATAAAGGTCATGGTTCTCGCTCACATCGCTGCGACCGCTATTGCCCTTAGGCGTAATCTTCAGCGGACGGTATGCCCGTAGAAATCCTCGTTCGCGCAGGTACTCTCGCAAGGCAGCCTGGACCACGGTCGTCAGCGCGGGTGGGGCTTCCTGTGCCTGGACGTATTCTTCCACGGCCTTGGCAAGGTCATCGGGAAGGGTCATGGTGGCTCGTTTCATGCCGTCATTATAGCACCAAGTGGTGAAAGTGGTGAAGTTGGTGCGCGTAGCGAACAAAGAGCGACAATGCACCTCGGCCCTAGCTCCACGACAGTAGTAAGCGCCTGTGCTACCTTACTAACTTTCGCCCCAACCGCCGATGAAGACTTCTTCCGCCGCGCTTCTCTCTGCCTCCATCCTGCTGTCGCTTGCTGCCACCCAAGCAGGAAATCAACCCGTGTCTGCCCCGCCATCCCTTTTCGGTTTTCGCGATGCTACCGCAGAATCGGCCACGGAAGCCCGTTTTCTGGCGGTTCCCGATGCCAAACTCGCCGAAGAACATCTGCGCACGCTGACCAAAGCTCCGCACATGGCGGGCACTCCTGAAGACAAAGCCACTGCCGACTACGTCGCAGAGAAATTCCGCGCGGCCGGGCTCGAAACTGAAATTGTCGAGTACAGAGTCTGGATCAACTATCCCGCTGAAATCAGCGTGGACATGACCGCGCCTGCCGGCGTCGAAATGCACGGCCCCACGCGCGAGCACGTGGAGAACGATCCCTTCCAGGATGATCCCCGCGTGGTGATTCCTTTCAGTGGCATGTCGGCGTCGGGCGACGTCGAAGCCGATGTGGTCTATGCCAACTACGGCACGCCAGAAGATTTCGAGAAACTGGAAAAGCTGAAAGTGGACGTGCGCGGCAAGATCGTGCTGGTTCGCTATGGCCAGAATTTCCGCGGAGTGAAAGTGTTCGTGGCCCAGGAACACGGCGCGGCAGGCGTGATTCTCTATTCCGATCCCGCGGACGACGGCTGGCGCCGCGGCGACAAGTATCCCGACGGGCCGTGGCGGCCCGACACCGGCGCACAGCGCGGTTCAGTAGGGTTCATGTTCGAGTTTCCCGGCGATCCCACGACTCCGGGGATTGCCTCGGTTCCGTCGTTGCCTGACTCGCAGCGCACTGCTCCGCAACAGTCGGCGCAGCTGCCGAAAATTCCGGTCACCCCGCTTTCCTATCACGATGCCTGGCCCCTGCTGCAAAACGTTGGCGGTCCCGACTCGCCGCGCGAGTGGCAGGGCGCGCTGCCCTTTACCTATCACGTCGGTCCGGGGCCGGCGAGGGTCAGGATGCATATCAAGCAGGACTATCAATTCCGCACCCTGTGGGACGTGATCGGCCGCGTGCGGGGCAGCGAACTGCCCAGCGAGTGGGTGGTCGCGGGCAATCATCGCGACGCGTGGGTGTATGGCGCGGTGGATCCCAACAGTGGTACTGCAGCGATGCTGGAGGCGGTGCACGGAGTTGGCGAATTACTGAAGTCGGGCTGGAAGCCGAAACGCACCATGATCTTCGGCAGTTGGGACGGGGAAGAGGAAGGTTTGATGGGTTCCACCGAATGGGTGGAGCAGCACGAGTCTGACCTGGCCGATGCGCCCGCGTATTTCAACATGGATGTCGCGGTCTCTGGCCCGAAGTTCGGCGCCTCTGCGGTGCCCAGCCTGAAACAGTTTCTCCGCGATGTGACCAAAGCCGTGCCCAGTGCGAAAGGCGGGACCGTTTACGAGGCATGGCAGAAAACGTCGCAGCCTGAGGGTTCCTTGGCGCAGTCACCCGGAGAGGCCAGCGGAGACGGCCGTCGCCTTCCTGTGGCGCAAGTGAAAAACGACGTCCCGGTCGGAGATCTGGGCAGCGGCTCCGACTACTCCGCCTTCCTGCAACATTGCGGTGTGCCTGCGACCGACATGAGTTCCAGCGGTCCGTATGGCGTATACCACTCGGCGTTCGACAATTTTGCGTGGTTCAAGAAGTTTGGCGACCCGGACTTCGCCTACGAGCAGCAGATGGCCCGGGTCTTCGGGCTGGAAATCGTGCGCATGGCCGACGCCGACGTTCTGCCTTACGACTACGAAGAATACGGGAAGGAAATCGCCGTCTATCTGGATGCTGTGCGCAAGCGGGCGGAAAGCAAGTTCGGTCATGCTCTGGAATTTGGCGCCGTGAATGCCGCAGCCCGTCGCTTTGAGGTAGCGGGCGCGAGAGTCCTGGCGAAGCAGAAGAATCCGCCGCGCGACACCGCCCGCTTGAACCAGGCGCTGCGCAGCGCTGAGCGCGCTTTCCTGGCGCCGCAGGGGTTGCCGCATCGTTCCTGGTTTCGCCACCTGATTTATGCGCCGGGCGAATATACGGGCTACGCGGCGGTGGTGCTTCCGGGAGTGAACGAAGCCCTCGACAAGGGCGACAGCGAGAGGGCCCGCCAGCAACTGGCCGCGCTGGCAGCGGCCCTGGAGCGGGCCGCGAAAACGCTGGAGGGGTATCGGTAGGCGCATTGGCGTGTGTCGAGCCGCCATCGCACTCAGAACTCTTTCCGCGGAAGGCGCCACTATTCTGAGATATTCCTGGAACCGCAGTCCCTTCGCGTCCGTATCCACAGACAGGCGCTCTTGCGCCCCGAGAGGTGTTCCATGCCCGGAAGGTCTCTTGTTCGTCTAACTCCCCTACACAAGACACTGATCGTTTGTTGTCTGCTGGTTCCTTTCTGTGCGGCCAGCGACTGGCACGACTGGAACTATGAAGAAACCCATTCCGAAACGCGCGAGTTTGCCGCTGGAGGCATGCTGCACGTGCGCATGACCGTGGGCGACGTGCACATCCGCCGCGGCGACGGCGACAAGATCCGCCTGCATTACACGGTCAAGTCGCGCCGGGAAAAGAACGTGAAAGAAGCGCGCGTGGATTTCGACATCCGCGCCAACGACGCCAATATTGAGTTTCATGCGCCTTCCACCTCCAATACGCAGTTCGATGTGGAACTGGAAGTGCCGCAAAACACGAACCTCGACGTGCATGAAAAGGTCGGCGATCTGAGCGTGGAAGACGTGGAAGGCGACAAAGATCTCGAACTGGGCGTGGGCGACATTCGCGTGGCCAAGGGAAACTCGGGATATCACCTGGTGCGCGCCAGCACCGGCATCGGCGACGTGAACGGCGACGGCTACGGCGAAACCAGCGGCTGGCTGGGCAAGACGCTGAAGTATCACGGCGACGGCAAGTACGAACTGCGGGCGCACGTTGGGGTGGGAGATATTACGCTGGAGTGAATTCAAAGCCCCGCCCTTCGGCAAGCTCAGGGCTAGGCTCTGTCCCTGCAAAGGGCGCAGGGACAAGGACGGGCACTGGCACTTGTCGCGCGCCTGACCTAAGGCGCGGTATCTGCCTTTTCCGCGGCTGCTGACGCCTCTTTCTCCAGATACGGGCCGACCAGGGCGGCGCAGGACTCGATGAAGCTCTGCTCCGGCTTGTTGAAGGTGTCGGCGAAGTAGCTCTCGATACACAGCTCGGCCACCACCCGTTTCTTCGCCTGTTTCTTCGCAAAGATCGGCACGACGATATTCGACTTCACCATGTCCGACCCGAGATAGCGGGGATCGGCTTGAACGTTGTTGACTACTACCGTCTGCGCAGATGTGGCCGCGGCTCCGCACAGTCCTTTGTCGAGCGGGATACGCAGCGTGGGCATGAAGCTGCCGGAGTAAGGTCCCAGCACCAAGGCGTCGAGAGCAGGGGCTTCCATCAGATAAAAGCCAACCCAGTTGTAGCGCGCCATCGCTTCATGGAGGCGCTCGGCGATGTGCTGCATGAGAGCCTGCGCACCGTTGGCGGAGCGGCCGTAGGCCGTAAAGTCTTTCAGGAGTTCTTCGTACTTGGACATTAGGACCGGGATTCCCTTTGGTTTGGAAGCGAACCGCCATTCTAGCCTGAAACGCTCGCTGCACGTCGCATCGCTCCCACCCTTTCGACTTCCCCTTCGACTGCGCTCAGGGCTGCGGCAAAACAGGGCAGGCTTTTCGAAAGGCGCGAAAGGTGGGGGAGCCTTGCTCGTGGGGACGCCTGCCGGCATATCTCGTTATTTTTTTTATCGTAGGGGCAAATTATTGATTGCGTTGGACTTGCTGATCCTTGATAGGGCTGGCCGCGGGCAAAATCTTGGAGGCAAAGAGCTTGCGGGCAAAATATTCCGGTAGAAGGAGTTAGGGGTCAGCTCTGGGGGAAGGGCTGCACCCTGATCTTCTGCCGGCTCGCGTGAGAAGTGGTCGCGCACGATGTCAGTATGCGCCGCCTGTATTCTCGGTAAAGGTTGTTCGTCACAGGGAATTGGATTCTTGTTGTTGAGGGTTGTGGAAAAGGTTGAGCCGGCGGGATTCGAAACCTTTCTGTCCCCGGTTGTCCCGATCTTCGGAGACTCCCACCCCTTCGGCTCCGCTCAGGGCAGGCTCTTTCGCAAGGAACGCGAAAGGGTGGGGCACCCCGGCTGGTCTTTGATATGGCGGGTCGCGGGCAAAATTACCGCTGAACTACGAATTTGTGCTTAGAAGGCCTCCGGCCATTGCTGTGCGCCGTGGTAGATAGCGAGGATCACGATGCGGTCATGAGCGATGGCGTAGGCTGCGATAAAGGGCGTATTCGAAATGACCAGCTCACGAGTACCCGGCACTCGGCCGGGTCTGCCCGACATGGGGAAGGCGGCGAGCTGTTGAATGGTGGTGACAATCAGCGTCGTGATCCGTTCGGCCACCTCCTCGCTGTTCGAGAGAGCGATGTAATCGTGGGCCTGATCCAGTTGCCGGAGGGCTTGCTCGGTCCATTCAATCGTCGGCCCGGTCATCTTCCCGGTCATTGGTTCGACAATCGGTTCGACAATCGGCGAGCGCGCCCCGACCTCTTGAGCCGCTTTAGGACCTCCGCATGGCTGACGACGCGGCCTTTCCGCATCTCTTCGAGGCCCTTGCGAACCAGCGCGTCCTGGTAGGCGTGCAGCTCGATGTAGTTGGTGATCGCCTCGTTGATGAGATAGCTGCGCGAACGGTCCTGCGCGGCGGCCAGCGAATCGAGCGTGTCAATCTTTTCGGCGACGGCGCGGAAGCTGATGGTTTTCTCGGTGGTGCTCATAATGCAGTAATAATAACACATATTATTGTGTATTACAATATGGGTTCTCAGGCTCTCGTCGGGAGTTCGATTCAATGACCGGCGAACACCCCCGCCCAAGCGGTGCTTGAGCGGGGCACCCTCTAGAGCTAGGCTTCGACACGAAGCCCGGGCCAACCCGCCAACGACCGATGCCGATCTCCGGAGGGCCGCAGCGGCAGCGGGTGTCTCGAGGGTAGCTGTGTAGGTTGATTCCCACCCTTTCGCAAAGGACGCGAAAGGAAATGGGGCACCCGGCCACCACCCAGCGTGTAAAATATCAGGAGGAGTTTACGCATGGCTGCAAGCAAGGAGCACGCCCACGAGCTGATAGACAGGTTGGCCCCGAGCCAGGTTCCCGCGGTCGTCGGGATGCTCGAAGCCTTGCTCGATCCCGTCTCACGCGTGATCGCCAACGCTCCCACGGACGACGAACCCGAGGGCGAGGAGGAGCGGCAGGCCGTGGCTCGCTCGAAGGCCTGGTTCAAGCAGCGCGGCGGGCAGGGAATCCCGCACGATGAGGTTCTCGCGGATTTCGGCCTTACTCCGGACGATCTCAAGAACAGATAGCAGGCGCTAGACGGCCCAGTTTCCGAGATTCCCACCCTTTCGCAAAGAACGCGAAAGGATGGGGCACCCGCATTCAATTTGGAGGGCGATTCGGGAGTGTCTGCTTAGCGGAACAGCGTTGCTAGCCAGCAGAATCCCAGGGCAAATGCGAACATCCCGACCCAGCCGAATGTGTTGTTCAACGCGAACTTCCAGCGCTTGTACGAGTTGTGGTCGGGGGAGTGGCAGTACTCTTCGTACCAGAACGTTTGAAGCACCATGAAGAGCACAAGGAAGGCAATGCAACATCCGAAAAAGCCGAACAGAATGGGGGCGATGTTACGCACCTTCTGCGCGAATTCGGGCAGGGTAGGTTTGTCGCTTGCGATTGTGCTCACGAGAAACGCCATGGCCGCACCGGAGAGTGTGATCGCAAATTTAGAGAGGTCGTGATAGCGCTTGCAGTGCGGCTCGAATGTGCCGGCATCCTTCAGCTTGGGGTCAACGTTGTCCTTCGGGTCGAAGAAGTACCAGTCTCCTTTGAAGTAGAACAGGAGGGAGACATAAGTGACGATCGCGAATGGGATCAGAAGGCAGAATGCGTGCCAGATGGAACCGCTGAACCCTTGGAGCATAGATCCCTCCTCTTCGAAGATCGCGAGTTGTGGACACCCTTACCGCGGATGCGGCGGGGATTCCTGACGCGGCCCTGAAGGGCCGCTCTTCCACTGTCGCCTACTTCAGCGTGACCAGCTTCTCCACCAACTCTGAGTAGTCCTTCTTCTCGATGCCGTGGACTTGCTTGTTGTATTCGTCCACTTTGGAGGAATAGTTCATCGAGCAGAATTTGGGGCCGCACATGGAGCAGAAGGCGGCTTCTTTGTAGAAGTCGTCGGGGAGGGTTTCGTCGTGCATGGAGCGGGCGGTTTCGGGGTCGAGGGAGAGGGCGAACTGTTTTTCCCAGTCGAATTTGTAGCGGGCGTAGCTGAGGGCGTCGTCGCGGT
>Ga0209517_10001667_pt1 | contig 33007 bp, 30 predicted proteins | sample PeaSoiMetSII2010_FD_187695 | JGI IMG/M metagenome (GOLD analysis project Ga0209517, IMG submission 187695) | Peat soil microbial communities from Weissenstadt, Germany - SII-2010 (SPAdes) (version 2) | ecosystem: Environmental > Terrestrial > Soil > Wetlands > Peat | place: Germany... | reverse complement strand
TGCACCGGCCAGTTGGCTATGGAAGGCGCAAATCGCCACGGCCACAACCCCGCAAGCCTCCAGGCACCCTTCGTAATTGCGGACGGTTTCTCAGGCGAAGACGATCTGAGAGTCGAGCTTCCCGATGGCAACATCCTGAAAGAGACCTACATCGGGCGCGCCATGTACGAAGCCGATGCTTGTATAAACCTTGCTCATGCCAAGGGACACCCGATCACCGCTTTCGGCGGATGCATCAAGAACTTCGGCATCGGGGCACAGTCCAAGCGCGGTAAGTATCAGACCCACCTCGCCTTCTGGGGTGATCCGGAAGATGCAATTGGTTATCCGAAGGTTAACAAGGAGTCTTGCAGAGGCACCGAGTGTCCTTATTCGAAAATGTGTGAGGATAGCTGCCCCGATGAAGCTATCACCGTTACGCCTCAAGGCGTGGTCATCGATTACACCAAGTGCGCATTGTGCTATTCGTGCCAGGTAACCTGCATGTTCACCGGTATGGAAGGCATCGGCTTCCGCAATGAGTACTTCCCCTTGGCGCAGATCGCCATGTCCGATGCAGCCTTCGGTTGCGTGAAGACATTCAAGCCCGGAAAGATTGGCTATATGGCATATGCCGTCGATATCTGTCCGGAATGCGACTGCTTCCCCTGGGGCGGTATGCCGGTTGTTCCCGATGTAGGTGTGTTTGCCTCCATGGACCCGGTGGCCCTCGACACCGCCGTTTGCGACTTGATCGATAAAGCCCCTGCGATGCCTACTTCCCGCGCCGAAGAACTCGGGCTCAAACCCGGTGAAGACAAGTTCAAGGCGGTCAATGCTTTTACGCCGAGAATTCAGCTTAAAGCGGCCGAGAAGATCGGAATGGGCTCCATGAACTATGACCTGGTTGTCTATGAACCAGAACTTAATCCGGAGAATATCTCCAAGTGGCAGATCCGCAAGACTCCTATGACCGTCAAACCTATGCGCCAGATCTTCAAGAACCATCACCTGGCTCATGAGTTCCTGCCGTTCAGAAGAGAGTCATTGCCGAGTTGGTTGGAGGATTGGAAGAAATTCGATCCGACGGCATAAGAGCGTTTTTATCCAAAAATCTGCCGGTTTAACTCCGTAAGCAAACCGAAAGGGCGGGTCCTCGGACCCGCCCTTAAAAATCAAATGGTCTTTGGGCAGTGTGATGCCCGATTTAATGGGAATTTCTTATGAGCCGAGTTTACTGGATCAAAGGACGAAGCACAAACATCCAAAAGAGCATTACCTCTAAAGTTGCAACCATTTTAAGTTTTGAAGAATTGGCCAAAGTGGTGGTCCCTAACCAAAGTCTTGCCCTAAAGGTCAATGTCAGTGAATTGGGCTACGGCCACAGCCTTCCGCCCATTGCGGTCAACACCTTCTTCGAGCAGGCCAGGGAAATGGGCGCCTCGGCACTGGTAACCGACACTGGAAGCCTCTGTAAAGGCCCTCGCTTCGACGGACATGGTTGGCAGGACACCGCCATCATGCAGGGCTTTGGCATTGGCGATGCGCTCGATAACCAGATGATGCTGACCGGAGGTTTCACCAATGAGGAGGGCAGGTTTTGTCCTTCGGACGGTGAACACTTGGGGGGCGTTGAACTCGGAAGCTTGATCCTGGATGTCTCAAACCTCGTCGTCTTCTCCCATGTGACCGCTCATCCTCTGATTGGTATGGTCGGGGCTGTTTATAACCTGGGGATGGGACTGCTGACCCGTGCCGGAAAATCAAGGGTCCACTCCTGCCTCGAAGTCCAATTCGATGAGAACAAATGCACCGGCTCCAAAGTTTGCCTCGCCTACTGCCCGACCGGCGCAGTATGCGATGCTGGGGCCAAAGTCTCCTTCGACAAGCGCATATGCAACGGTTGCCTTGGTTGCTTCATGAGCTGTCCCAGTGGAGCAATGAGCATAAAACCCGAGGGAATCGTAGAGTTCCAGGAAAGCGTTGTCGAAGCTGCAGCCGTTGTTGCAAAGAACCTCAGAGGCAACGCATTTTACGTGAATTTCCTGACTTCGGTCACGCCTCAGAGCGATGAATATCCGTTCTCGGATATTCCGTTTATTCCCGACCTGGGCATTCTGGCTTCAGAGGACCCTGTGGCCCTTGACTGGGTCTCTTATCAGATGACCGTTAGAAGCCCTGGCATTCCGGGCTCCATCGCCGAGGACCTCAAAGTTCTCGATAAAGGGTCCGATAAGATCCTGGCAATCACGGGAAACTCTCCCGCACATTTGTTAGAATATGCCGAAAGCATGATGCTTGGCAAAAGAGATTGTGAATTCCTCATAAGCGGATGAGCGGGGTGCGTGTTGCCTGCTCGTGTTTCGTGTTGCATTGCGCAACGCCGGTACGTAACAGCGATATGTAACACGTAAGAGCCAACACTCTACCTCCACGCTTCGCAAGGTGAGCCGATAAGCAGGGGAGTCGAAATGCAACATGGTGAAATGAACAAGGAAAAAATGCACGGAATGCACGGCGGGATGCATGGTCCGATCAGTGACGCCATGACTCACGTTAACTACAAAATCGCCATTATCAGCGGCAAGGGCGGGGTCGGCAAGACCAGTGTCGTGGTAAACCTGGCGGCGGCGCTCAAGAAAAAGGGAATGGAGGTTGGCATCTTCGATGCCGACGTACATGGCCCCAGTGTTCCCAAGATGGTTGGCATCAAGACTGAAATGCGGGACATCCTGCATGGAAGCCATGGAATCGACCCGGTCGTCACGCCCCATGGTTTGAAAGTCATGTCCGTGGCCCTCATCTGGCCTACCGAAATGACGCCCATAATGTGGCGGGGGCAGTACAAGGCGCGAGTGATAAGACAGTTCCTCAGCAGCATAAGGTGGCATGAGCTCGACTTTCTCTTCGTGGACCTGCCCCCCGGGACCGGCGATGAGCCCACCACCATTATGAAGTCAATTCAAGGTCTTGACGGCATGGTCGTCGTAACGACCCCGCAGGAAATATCGGCGATGGTTTGCAGCAGGGCAATCAATGCTGCTAAAGAGCTCAACGCGCCGATCCTTGGCCTTATTGAAAATATGAGTTCCTATCGCTGTCCTGAGTGCGGCAAGGAAGAATTTCTCTTCGGCAAGGGCAAGGGGGAAAAGTTAGCGAAAACCTTCAAAATTCCTTTTCTTGGAGGAATTCCTGTCGATGGGCAGTGTTCGGCGGCGGCCGATGAGGGAGTTCCCATCGTGTACAAGTATCCTGACTCTCTTAGCGCTCAGGCTCTACTGAAGATAGCCGACGAAATCCTTACGCGGCTTCCGCCAAGAGAGAAAGTAGTAGTCAAAGATCGTCCATGGCATGAGGGCAGAGATCCTCATAAAACGTTAAACGAAGAACTTCGTAGAGAGGTTGATCGAAAGGAGAAGTAAATGGCTGATCCGGCAATGCCCGCTGTTGCGGGAAAAGGTCCAGCTTTCATCAGGGAAATGCTGGTGACTTTCAAGGACATAGACGTAAGCTTGAATGGACTTTCAGGCGATGCGGCGGCAAAGATCAAGACAGTGTGTTCGGATATGGGTCAGGATGTAGAGCCGCTGACTTCGCGAGCCTATATGAAGACGGTCAAGGCCGGTGAAACCGCTTGGCAGTGCAGCCAGATTGCTCTGAAACTGAAAGATTCAGTTGCTTCGGGCAACGAGGCTGAGGCTTTGGAGGCTATTGACAAGCTCAGCGCCGAGTTGGGTGGTCTCATTAATAAAACGAAGAACTTCGTAGTGAGAATGACCTAACAAGGATGCCTGATGAGTCCCGGGGAACTTAGCGAAGATCTCCTGGCGATTTTAAGGATAGTTAAAGAGAGGGGAGGCACGGACTGCTCGGGTTCATGCCATCACCGCAAACCGGGTGAGTTCCATTGCCACACCCTCTCTCAACTTCTAAAGATATCATCGTCGGGAGTTAAGGAGAGGATTCGCAATCTGGTGAACATGGGATTGATGGAGCGGCACAGGATCGAAGGAGACAATCCCCTGGTCAGATTTACAGTTTCCCCGGATGGCGAGAAGGTATTGGCCTCGAGCGATAATCGAAGGTGAGGACGTCCTGATGCAACACCCGATGCATGACAATGTTGTTGAATTGGTAGAAAAAGCCATGGCACTCATGGATGACTATTTGCGCGACCGTTTGGATATTTCGCAGTACGCGGAAAAGTTGAAGGAGTTGGACGCAGATTCGGTCCTCGAGAAATATCAAGACGACTTTAAAAACGATGTCGCGCTGGTCTATTACCTGGACGCTCTTATGATCCTGTCGTCTCTGCAGCACGAACTTGATTTCCAGGTAGCAGAATACGGAGGCAACGTGGCAACCGAAGATATCAAGATGTTGCGGGAATTATTGCATAAGTTCGGCCATATCCCAGCGGAACGCTGTGACATGGAGTAGTTTTGACATGGATTAAGTGTACGAGAGGAGGAGAAGGATGATGAAGCTGGAAGGCAAAGTGGCAATTGTTACTGGAGGCGCCCGAGGCAACGGCTTCGCCGCAGCCAAATGTCTGGCTCTGCAAGGCGCCGACATTGCGATTGCCGATATATGCCGTGATATTGAAACCGCCCCCTACCCGCTTTCCACCAAAGCCACCATGGATGGCGCAGTGCAGGAAATAGAAAAACTGGGCCGCAAAGCAATTGGCGTCCAGTGTGATATTCGGAAGGCCTCGGATGTTGAATCAATGGTTAAGCAGGTCCTCGAAACCTTCGGTAAGGTGGACATCCTGGTCAATAACGCCGGCATTGCCGGCCTTGAGGCCCTGGTGGATATGTCCGAAGAGGCGTGGGACGACATGCTCGACACGCATCTAAAGGGCGCCTTCCTTTGTTGCAAGTACGTAGTGCCGCACATGATCGAACAACACAGCGGCAAGGTGGTCAATATCTCTTCGGTTGGGGGCATGCGCGGTTTCGGTATGGGATCGCACTACTGCGCAGCCAAGCACGGCATTATCGGCTTGACCAAGTCCCTCGCCATGGAAACCGCTGATCACAATGTCAATGTGAATGCGGTCTGCCCAGGCACCGTATGGACTGACATGATGGCGGGATTGGCCAGCCATTTCGGTATGGAAACCGCCGACGCCAAGGAAAACTTTCTGGCGGGACATCTTTTCAAAGACCGGGAGATATGCCCTGAGGACATCGGCCAGGCGGTACTGTGGCTGTGCACCGAAGACTCAAAGTGCATAACCGGTGGACAAATTGCCGTAGATTGCGGATGGACGGCCCGCGCTCCCTAGAATGGGTGCTGAAAAAGGGCCTGCTGGTGGGAAAAGAACATTGGTCTATGGGGTTTCAACAGGTTTTCGGTGGGCATGTTAGACTATGCCCGCCCTTGTTCATCTCAAAGGAGAAAGACAAAATGGGAAAAGAAACGAGAAATGAAGCGACGGTTGAAAAAGGGCGTGATTCCGCAGAACCTTGCGTTCTGGAAGAAGTGATCATTGAAGAACTGGCCGTGGATGGTATCTGCGGAATTTATTAGAAGTCTTAATCCCGGTCCCCGATTCTACTGTGAATGGGGGCCGGGATGCCGATGGAATAGATGGATTGAGGGATTGGAAAGACCGGTGGATTGGGAGTTTGCTTTTAATCCTTAATTCTTGAATCCCTCAATTCCTAAATTTAGGAGTCCGGCATGAACGATTTTACGGAGTTCAGCTCCTTTAGGCTCGCCGAGGGAATTCAGGTGCGGAGGGAAAAATTTGGACTTCTTTTCTACAATTACAGAGGTCCAAGGATTTATTTCGTTCCATCCAAAAAGCTGATTGATGATGATTTCTTCGACGGCAAACAAACAATAGGTCAATTGATTGATTCCATTCAGAGTGAGCATGCTCTGCCAAGGAAAAAGATAGAGCACAGCCTGAAAACTATTTTCCAGACACTTGAAGATAAAGGGTTAATTAATGGGTAACCGCTTTGTTGAGATGGGCCTCTCGGCCCCGGTGAACGTAACCTGGGAAGTGACATTCTCTTGCAACCTCTCGTGCGTTCATTGCCTGTCCGATTCCGGGCAAAAGAGATCCGGCGAACTCACGACTGAAGAGTGCATCCGGGTTATTGACGATTTATCCGCCGCCAGGATCTTCCAATTGAATATCGGAGGCGGAGAACCGTTTACACGCCTGGATTTCCTGGATCTTATGGATTATGCACACCAAAAAGAGATTGTAACGTGCATCAGCACCAACGGCACACTGATAGATGAAGAAGTAGCAAGAAGGCTCGATCACAGGCTGGTCTATATTCAGGTGAGCCTGGATGGCGCAACGGTCGAATCCAACGACGCCATTCGTGGAAAGGGAAGCTACAAAAAAGTTTTAAGAGCGCTGGAGCATTTGAGGAAAAGAAACATAGCGGTGAGCATCAATACGGTGCTGACCAAGCTGAACTTTCCAGAACTTGACAAACTGGCTCAACTGGCGGCTTCCTTCGGTGCCAGGTCACGAGTTTCCAGATTGCGCCCCTCCGGCCGCGCAAAAGATTCCTGGTCGGGGCTCAATGTTTCGAAAGAACAGATGGTTGAATTCTCGAACTGGTTGAGCCGAAATCTCGATGTCTCCACCGGGGACTCTTTTTTTTCCGTTACAACCGAAGAACGCAGGTCACTGGGGCTGAACATGTGCGGGGCCTGCAAACTCACCTGCTGCGTTTCACCGGTCGGAGGGCTCTATCCCTGTGCTTTCCTTCAGGAACCGGAATTCATGGCAGGCAAAGTTCCCGAGGACTCACTTGCCCTGCTGTGGGATGGTTCCCCTGTATTTCAATCCTTCCGGCAATTGGAGATCAAATCTTGTGAGAGCTGCCATCGCTTCGATTTGTGTCATGGAGGATGCCCGGCTATCGCTTATCACACTCAGAGGAGGCTCGGAATCCCTGACCCAGGCTGCCTGGCCAATTGTGTGAGTGTCAAACAGAATCAGTGGCCATTGGCCAGTAGTCAGTGAAAAGCTTTTTCTTACGAATTATTACAACCCTTATTCCAGTTTTGAGTTAACTGAAAACTTGAAACTCAAAACTCTTTGATGGACGGATGGATGACCGATACAATTCCCACCGGTAATTTCAAGTTGGCCCCTGAAGTCCGTCTGATCGATGATGAAGAGGGAGGCGTTATCCTCCAGTTGTCTCCGCTGAGGGCAATGCGGGTAAATCAAACCGCTTTTGAAATTCTTAACCGATGCCGAACCGGTTATTCTTATGAAGATTTTAAAACATGTGGCTTTGATAACCGTACGAAGCCTACACTATCATTCCTCGATTCCATGTGCGCGGCGCATATTCTGCAGTGGGCGCCCGACCCCGCAATAGCTCCGCCCTTTGTCAGCATCATCGTGCCGGTATATAACCGCGCCGATGAAGTTGCCCAATGTCTCGAATCCCTTCTACGCCTGAACTACCCGGTGTCCCTGCGGGAGATAATCGTCGTAGATGATGCTTCGGATGACTCCACCGCCGATGTGGTGCGGGCATATGGGAATAGGATAAAATTCGTTGCTAATAGACGGAATCTGGGCCAGTCGGCAGCCCGAAATGTCGGCGTTTCGATTGCTGCGGGCGAGGTGCTGGCCTTCATAGACAGTGACTGCACAGCGGATGTGAAGTGGCTTGAACAACTCACGCCATATTTTCAGGACCCTCGCATCGCCCTGGTGGGCGGATATGTCGCCTCACATTTTCGCAAAACCTGGCTCGACCGTTATGAAGATGCCAAGTCTCCTTTAAGTATGGGGAAACACACAATTATCTGCAACGATTCGAACTCCGATTTCTATGTCCCCACCTGCAACATGCTGGTAAGGAAAAAAGCCTACCTGGAGGCGGGGGGGCTCGACGAATCTTTGCGTGTGGGTGAGGATGTCGATCTTTGCTGGAAGCTGAAGAAACAAAATCACCGCCTTATCTATGTCCCCGAAGGAAGGGTCGACCACAAACATCGGAACCGGTTCCCGTCCGCTTTCAAACGACGTTTTGACTATGGGACGTCCGAGCCGGTTTTATATGCCGGACACAGGGAAGTTTCGAAACGGTTCCCTTCCCACCCCGCTGCTCTGCTTTTTTGCCTCTCCTGTTGTCTTGGACTGATAACCAGGCCCTTTCTCTTTTCTTTTTTCTCCTGCTTGATTGTAATCGGATGGGCCTTTGAGAACAGGGCCGCAATCAGGAAGAAGACGAACGTTTCCCTGGCGTTCGGGGATGTCGTCCGGGCCACCTTCAAGAATTGCTATGCCATGGCTTATCATCTTAGCCTGCACTTCGTGAGGTATTATTTCCTGCTCGTCCTGCCGCTGATGCTTATCTTTCCACCTGCCTGCCGGCTATTGGTGGCCGTAGTGCTTTTTCCTTTGACTGTGGAATTTTTCAGCACCCGCCCTCGTCTGCCGTTCCCTGTCTTTATGTTTTTCTTTCTCATGGAACAAAGCTTCTATCAAGCCGGGGTTTTCTCGGGTTGTCTGAAAGTTCGAAGTTTCAGATGCTATCATCTTCGTTTCGGAGCCCGGAGAACAAAGAAGGAAAGAGTTTCCACATTAGGCGCTCAGTCCTCCATTCTCCGCCATTTTTCTTCCGTTTTCTCCGTGTGGAGGCAGCATCCATGACGGCTTGCGATGACAGGTCCATAGCCTGCAAGTACTCCCGACTCAAGGAGATCCTGGTGCGTATGCAGAGCGTGATTGTCGCTTTCTCCGGAGGAGTCGACAGCACTCTGCTTCTACGGATTGCTCAGATGGTGCTTGGAGACAAGGTTTTGGCGGTGACCGCCGAATCGGCAACTTCGCCTCGGCACGAGATGGACGACGCCAGGAAGTTCGCTGGGGAGTTCGGCATCCGGCACCTCATCATTGAATCGGAAGAAATGAAATCGCCCGAGTTTGTAACAAACCCCGTGGACAGATGCTACCTCTGCAAGAGAAGCCGTTTTTCAGCTATTGTCGCCCTTGCAGGCGACCATGGGATGGCCTGGGTGGCAGACGGTTCCAATGTTGACGACCAATCGGATTACCGGCCGGGCATGAAAGCAGTCCTTGAACTCGGCGTTAGAAGCCCACTTCTCGAGGCAGGGCTCTGCAAAGCGGACATCAGGGTCCTGTCCAGGGACCTTTGGCTTAACACTTGGGATAAGCCCCCGTACGCATGTCTGGCAACGCGCATTCCGTATGGAAGTCCGATCACTGCCGCAAAACTCGGCCAGGTCGATGCAGCCGAAGACCTGATACGCTCGATGTCAATCAGCAGGCAGGTACGTGTGAGGCATTACGGCGATACCGCTCGCATCGAGGTGGCCGAAGAAGACCTGTCAAACCTGCTTGAAAGCGAGACCCGCCGGCACGTTGTCACTTTTCTTAAAAATCTCGGATTCAAGTTCGTGACGATAGACCTGGAAGGATACCGCATGGGCAGCCTCAACAGCGCGCACAACTAGGAACGGGGCCTGCAGATCACAACAACGAACATAAGGCACGAAATGGAAAGGTGTAAAAATGGATCACAAGCATCTCAGGGGCCTGCTGGAGATGGTTCAGAACGGACGAATGAATCTGGACGCGGCCATGCTCCAGTTGAAAAAACTCCCGTATGAAGATTTGGGTTACGCCAAAATCGATAACCACAGGTGTGTGCGCACGGGAGTCTCGGAAGTCATATTCTGCCAAGGCAAGACTATCGCCCAAATTCAGGGCATCGTGCAGCGGATTTCACAAAACCATGCGAATGTCCTGGCCACTCGAGCTGGACGCGAAGTCTATGAAGCCGTTCGTGATGTGGCTGAGTGTGAATACTTCGAGATGGCCAGAATCGTGGTGATTCGTCCTGAACCCGTTGAGAAGATAGGGGATATCGCCGTGGTGAGTGCGGGCACATCAGACATGCCTGTGGCCGAAGAAGCTGCTGTCACAGCCGAGGTGCTCGGCAACCGGGTCAAGCGGATCTACGATGTTGGTGTTGCCGGAATTCACCGTCTTCTAAATGTCTGTGAGGATTTGTTTGAAGCCAATGTGGCGGTGGTCGTTGCGGGTATGGAAGGGGCATTGGCCAGTGTGGTTGGGGGGCTGGTTTCATGTCCTGTTATTGGAGTGCCCACCAGCGTTGGTTATGGCGCAAGCTTCGGAGGCGTGGCGGCACTGCTGAGTATGCTCAACAGTTGCGCATCCGGAGTGTCCGTGGTCAATATCGATAATGGTTTCGGCGCCGGGTATCAGGCCGCGCTCATAAATAAAATGGCTTTAAAGAACGCGAATGCGGAACCAACCCTTGAAGAGACCGGGTGCACACCCAAAGTTTCAATAGCGTGCAGGCGGTGAGAAGGGCTCGTTGGCAACGCTGCCTTTCACGGCGGCGAATGGAGGTTTCATGCATCCGGTAGGAGAAAATAAATGAGAATCGCTTATTTCGACTGTTTCTCGGGGGCCAGCGGAGATATGATCCTGGGTGCCCTCATGGACGCGGGATTGAGTGTTGAACGGCTCAGAGAAGAACTGGCAAAACTCCATCTTTCCCATTACGAGGTGAATGTGGAAAAGGTGATCAAGAAAGGTATCGGTGGAAGTCAGGCGGTTATAACCCTCGATGACCACCACGATGACCACCACGGTCATCATCATCATCATCATCGGAACCTGCATGATATCGAGGAGATCATCGGAACGAGCAGCCTCGATGATGCGGTTAAGCAAAAAAGTCTGAAAATTTTCAGACGGCTGGCTGAAGCAGAAGCCAAGGTCCATCAAACGACCATCGATCTCATCCATTTCCACGAGGTAGGCGCTATGGATGCGATCATCGATGTGGTGGGCGGCGTATCCGGGCTCGCAGCCCTGGATATCGAGAGGGTTTACTGCTCGCCTTTGCATGTTGGGACCGGGACTGTGAAGTGCGCCCATGGGATATTGCCCGTACCGGCCCCCGCCACCGCTGAGTTGATCAAGGGCAAGCCGTTCTATTCAACAGGCGTCGCGGGCGAACTGCTTACACCTACTGGAGCGGCAATACTTACGACGATTTCTTCCGGTTTCGGACCTATGCCGGCGATGACCATGGAACAAATAGGGTATGGGGCCGGAACGTCTGAGCCCGACATCCCCAATTTGCTCCGCATCATGATAGGTGAAGCAGGAGATGAACTGCGGGGTTTCGAAAAGGAGCAAATAGCCGTCCTTGAAACCAATATAGACGACATGAACCCCCAGATGTATGACTATCTCATAGGTAAAATGCTGGAGATGGGGGCTTTGGACGTCTTCCTGAGCGCGGTCCAGATGAAAAAGAACCGCCCTGGAACACTCGTAACCGTAACTTGTCAGCCCCATCTTATAGAACGCTTCGCTGACTTCCTTCTTCGCGAAACCACTACAATTGGACTCAGGTGGAGAGTGGAAAACCGGCTCAAAGCCCGCAGGACAATCCGTGAAGTTCAGACGCAATATGGACCCATAAAATGCAAAGTGGCCGAAATAAACAACGGCATTACCAATATTTCGCCGGAATATGAAGACTGCAAGCGTGTCACCCTGGAAAAAAAGATTTCCCTTAAGGAAGTGATGGATGCAGCTAAAGCTGCCGCCTTGGCAGTCAGTGCCTAGCACTTTCAAGTACCGGCGCAGGCTAAGTTAGTTTTTTCTTGCGTTTATGATGAGATCGTCCCGGAGGGTCGTTTCGAATTACAAGTTGTGGTGCTAATCTGATCCATTTGGGGTTTAAGGCTGGCAGGAGAAACACCTCATGTTCAAAGCTAAAACGGTTGCCGTCAAAGATAAATTCTCCGTTGAGATGGGCCGCCGAATGGGCAGGAGCCTTACAGAGACTCTTGGGGACAGGCCCCGTGCAGCGTGGCTGTTCTCATCTCCGGGAAAGGGACTTCAGGAACTGCTTGCAGGCGTTGCCGAAACGGTCGGCACAGATGTGCTCATCGGGTGCACGACCCACGGGGAGATCTCCAGTACCGGCTTTAGTGGCGGCTCCGCTGTGCTGGGAGGAATAGTTACCGACAGGATCGATTTCCATATTGCCTCGGTAAACGGTCTTGGTCTTGACTCCGAAGCGGCCGGCAGAAATCTCGCACAGCAACTGCCGGACTCGGTGCGATATGTTCAGATTTTCTCCGACGGCTTGACCGGGAACGGTTGCGCCATTCTTCGTGGAATGATGTCATGGATGGGAGAGCAGATCCCCATTTGCGGCGGAGCAGCAGCGGACGGAGACAAGTTTCAGCGCACCTGGCAGTTTTGCGGTCCGGAGCTTCTGTCGGACTCAGTCGTAGCTATAGGATTTTCCGGTGACTTCAAAGTTGGCACAGGCGTTCAAAGCGGATGGTCTCCCATTGGTATCGCCAGGCGGGTGACACGATCATCCGGGCATGTCCTCTACGAGCTTGACGGCCAGCCTGCTCTGGAGGTCTATAAGCGGTTTTTCGGAAAGCACGTGGAAAACCTTCCGATGGTAGGCATCGAGTATCCGCTGGGCCTGATGGATGGTTCGTGTCTTCTCGACGACCCTGATTACAACATGGTTTTGAGGGCCTCCGTTTCAGTGAGCCGCGAAAATGGGTCCATAAGTTTCGCCGGCGAGATTCCCGAAGATTCCATGGTCCGCCTCACCTGTGGTGACGCCAAATGTACGCTGGAAGCTGCCGAAAAGGCCGTCAGGTTGGCCATGCTCGATCTTGGTAATTGCGATCCTGCTATCGTTTTCTTCTTTTCGTGCATGGCGCGCAGAATTGTCCTTGGCAGACGCACAGCCGAAGAGGTGGAAGTGGTTCGCCAGGAGGCAGGCGCCGGCGTGCCGCTCCTCGGGTTCTACTCTTACGGAGAGTTCTGCCGCACCAGACGCGGCGGACCCAGTCTGCTCCATAATGAAACAGCTACCGTATCGATTCTTGGATTTCAATGATATTAAACATGAAAAAGCGCACGCGGAGAAAGGTTGTCGATATCGAAGAAATGCTGGTCTCCTCGGAGCGGAAGATCGACATCCTGACGAATCTTCTCAAAGAGGCCAGCGCCGAGTTCCAACGTTCGCTTGAACAGATCACCGTTTCTGAAACCAACTTTAGGGCAATATTCGAAAACGCCCCTGAAGCCATCATTGTTTTGGACAAGAACACCCGGCGCATTCTGGACTGCAACCCTTTTACCATCGACTGGCTCGGATATTCCAGGGAGGAACTCTTCTCCCTGCATTACGACGATATACTCGAACCGGGTGCTTCCGACATCGACAACAATGTTCAGAAGATCATGCAGAATGGACTGATAAGGGTCCTTGACCGCCGCTTTGTCATGAAAGACGGCACTGTCGCCGATGCTGAGGTAACCGGCACCACAATCCAGTTCCGGGGCAAAAACTGCCTGGTCGTCCTGGCCCGGGATGTCACCGAACGTAAAAGCGCCAGGGATGCGCTTCTTCAGAGCGAACAGCGCTTCCGCGACATTGCCACCCATCTTCCTGACTGGATATGGGAGGTCAACCACGATTGGATATATACCTATAGCAGTGTTGGAGCCAAAAACATCCTGGGCTACAGCGCCGATGAACTGATCGGAAAGCCCATCTGGGAAAGGATGCCCAGAGCAGATAAAGAAGCCCTCCTTAAAGTGCTCGCGGTCGCCAGGCTGCGCCCCTCCGCTTTCAAGCTCTACGAGAGCAGACGCCGGCATCGCGACAACCATATAGTTCATCTTGAATCCAGCGGGGTCCCGCTCTTTGACGATTCAGGCAACCTGACCGGCTACCGGGGGATACACCGTGACGTCACGCAGAGAAAGCAGCTCGAGGAGTTTTCCAGGTACAAGGAACTGTTTGAAAGCGTCAGCGACCCTGTATTCATCCTCGATTTCAATGGTAAATTCCTTGAAGTCAATGATGTTGCTGTAGAGCATTTGGGGTATCCAAGGGAAAGCATTCTGACCATGAGGGTCAAATCCCTGGTCGCGGACGGCCAGCGTGATAAATTGTTCCTTTCGGGGGAGAAAGTAAGAATCGGTGAAACCGTTCAATTTGAGCTGGAAATGCTCCGCCGCTCCGGAGAGCTGATTCCCTTTGAATTTCACGCAAGGCCTATCGTCTACAAAGGACAACCTGCTGTATTGAGTGTTGGACGCGACCTGAGCATGCGCAAGAAACTTGAACAGGCACTTGTCATGACCGAGCGTCTCTCAGCAGTTGGCGAAATGGCCAGCGGCGTTGCCCACAACTTCAACAACCTCCTGCAGATGATCCTTGGAGCTGCGGATGCGGCCGCCGCCAAATTGGCGTCAGGCAAAATGAGGGACGCTGCCGAAGCGGTCGCAAAGATCCAGGAGGCTTCGCAGCGGGCAGCCGAAGTGGTCAGGCGTATAAAGGATTTTACTCATTTTCGAGAAAACGGTTCCGCGAGCAGAGAGACATCTATCGATTTGGGAGAGCTCTTGAAGGAAGCCGTGCAACTGACGCAGCCTCTTTGGAAGGACCTTCCGGACTCGAGAAAATATGACGTGCGCCTGGTCCAGACTGATAAATGCTTTGCCATGGGCAAACCCTCCGAGATCTATGAAGTTATCGTAAACCTTATAAGAAATGCTCTTGAAGCGATGCCGCAGGGAGGGACCTTGAACATCTCGGTTGAGCCTGTGGAAGACACGATCTATCTCAAGATGTCCGACACCGGGCACGGCATCTCCGATGAGAATCTGCAGCGGCTTTTCGAACCCTTCTTTACGACAAAGGGCCTCAAAAGCAGCGGTCTCGGTCTTTCGTCCAGCTATGGGATTATTAAACGGTATCAGGGTGAAATACGTGTTGAAAGTCAAGTCGGTAGCGGAACAACCTTTACCGTGATCCTGCCGCGTGCGGAGGCGGCGCCTGTTGAAGAAGTAACTGAAGCCGCATGCTCGGAGAAAAAAACAATCAGGTTCCTCATGGTCGATGACGAAGTCAATATCCTCAAGGCTATGGAAATGTTCTTCGAAGATAGTGAAGTGGAGCTCATCACATGTCGAACGGCTCAGGAGGGCCTTGTAGCATTCAAACAGGGGCATTTTGATGTGATTTTATGTGATCTGGGCATGGATGATGTGAACGGATGGGAATTCGGAAAACAAATCAAGAACTACACTAAGGAAAAGGGCCTTCCAAAGACCCCGTTTTTACTCTACACAGGGTGGGACAAACGATTCGACCCTGACAGGCTGGATGAGAGCGGAGTGGATCGCGTCGTTATCAAACCTGTTCCCGGCAATAAGCTCATCGGCATCCTTCATGAGGTGATCAGCGCCGCAAGCCTCGCCCAACCAACCCGAGCCGATAATCTTTGAAAAGGGCTATTCAGGGTTCTGCTGATCCTTTGGTCCCTCTCCATCAAGTTTGTGCCACTCATCGCAACCTCCCTGCGCAGTTTTAGGTTTATTACGCTTCCTGCAATTTCCCTTGACGGAGGCGCCGACCCGGATGATGTCTTCCCCCTCCAGGCATTCTCTTTTTCCGCACCATTCCTCGCAAGTCCCACACACCTCTTTATTTTTGTCCAGGTCCATACATCCCCCCGCAACCTATTCGATCTTGTTGAAGAATTCTTTGCCTACGCCGCAGTTTGGGCAAAACCATGATTCCGGAAGCTCTTCAAAATCACCCGTTGCCTCCGGCGCCGAAGGGTCGTAGACATAACCGCAAACAGAGCATTGCCATTTCGCCATAATCACTCCTGTCTTTATTGGGAGCGGGAAGAAAAAGAGAGTTGTAATTCCTGCTTCGCGCTTCCCGCTTCATTTCTTAATTCCTGCTTCCGCTTCTCGCTCCCTATTCGAGCCCGCACGCACGCATTAGCGGACCATTGCCTTCTTTGCTCATGATGACGCCGAGCCTCAAATTCCTGGTCAGATGCCTGCTCGAGGCCGCTCGATAGTATTTGAGGATTCGTTCCATCAGTTCAAGGGTCTGAGCATCATCTAAATTTGAGGCGATAATTTGTGCAAACATCGGTTCCTTGCCTCCTGCCCCTCCGGTCATGACAGTCCAGCCCTTTGGCAGCCCTATTATCCCGATATCCTTGATCGCGGGCTCGACACAAGAGTTGTAGCAGCCGGCAATACCGATCTTGACTTTGGCGCTTATTTTGGGAAAAGGATAGAAGCGTTCCCGGACCTTCGATGCAAAGGAAAGGGTGTCTTGCTGGCCCCTGGAGCAGAATGTGTTTCCAGGACAGGCTTTGATGTACTGAAGGCACAGGGCGGCGCAGTCCTTATAATTAGTTCCCATGGCTTCGTAAGCCCCATCGATGTCCTGCTCCCTGACTCCCATGAGCGCAAGCCGCTGGGCTCCTGTGACTTTGAGCTCTTTGACTCCGAATTTTTCTGCTGCATCCGCAATACGGCGTGCAGTAGGCACATCCATAACACCACCAGTGAGACCGGCCATGATTGCATAGGTTTCCAGATCTCTTTGGAGAATGGCCGCCCTACTCAAAATATCGTCTTTTCCCATCCGAATTCCTTCCAAAAGGCTAAAAACGATTCACCGCAGCATTTCATGTCCCATTGGGACCCCCAATACCACGAAAAGCCCGTAGGGTGGGCTAAGCAGCGCGCAGCCCACCAAATCTTTTTCGAGACAGCTCTTCATGTCTCAGGGGAACACCCTGAAACCATGAAAAGGATGGGTGGAGCGAAGCGCAACCCATCAGAAACTTTTCGTAAGAGAGACGCGGAGCACGCTGAGAAACAATCGGCGTAGACAAAAAAATTATCCCCAGATGACGCAGATGTCTTCCATTCACCTATTCACCAATTTTCACCTGCTCTTTGAATTCATCGAGTCCGATTTTATCTATCACCCGTCCCAGGCGTATTTTGTTAGCCCAGGTGCAACCCTCGAAGAAGCGTACAATACGCCCTGCCATCTCCAGGGCCTGCCCGTCGTCGAGTCCTTCCGCCACGATGTCGCCCAGTCTGGGTTTGGCGCCTCCATTGCCTCCAGCCGTCACGGTCCATCCCTCAGGTGTGCCTCGAAGGCCTATTTCTTTAGTAAGCGGAGCGGCACATGAGTACTCGCATCCAGCTACTCCGATTTTGAATTTTGCGGGCAGTTGATAGCCGTGATAGAGCTTATCGAGTTTGAGGCCAACTCCCATGGCATCCTGCTTTCCGTTCCTGCACCAGGTCGTTCCGGGACAAAACTTGACCATTCGCACGCAAAGCCCGATGGCATAGCCGATGCTCATCTCCAGATCATTCCATACTGCCGGCAGGTCTTCTTCTCTAATGCCTACGATGGCGATCCGCTGCCCAGAGGTCAGCTTCATTGCCGAAGCGTTGTATTTTTCCGCAACATCGACGAGCCTGCTAAACCGGGCCAGGTCAATGAAGCCCCCGGGAATGTGAGGGGCAATCGCGTATGTTTCTCCATCCCTCTGAACAATGGCGCCCTTCTCCAGTATGTCGGCTTTCATGTCCAATCCCCCCACAACCGGAATTATTGTTTTTGATTCCTGATTCCCAATTCCTAATCACTAATTGCTTCCCAACACCTCGTCGGCCACATCCCGTAGACCCAACTCTTCGAGCTTTGCCCTGGTTGGCACACCACTCTCCTTGTTCCAGCCCCGAAGTTCGTAATACTCATCCTTCATCTGCTCGAACTTCTCCCTGTCCATTACCTCGCCTTTGTATTTTCCCTTGGACAACGGGACCTCGAAGAACTTCTTCGGTAGACTGTCATCTACCCTCCTCAAACCCTGGCGCACGTCGAACATTCGCTCAAGGTTTCGCACCCGCTCGCCGGCCTCCATCATCTGCTCGATTTCCCAGTCTTTTCCAGTCACCATACCAAAAAGCCTGGTGGCCATCTTAACGTCGTTATAGATGAAAAGGTTATAGAGCCACTTGCAGATACCGAGGCTGTCAGGCACTCGTTCCATATGTTCCGAGATTATCGTCGATTTGGCCTTGCCGATGTAGGAGGTGGGAATTGCGGCCTCTTCGCTGCCGAATTGCTCCTTGCCTACCGACTGGAACCACTCAGGAGCATGGTGCCAGTCGACTTCAAGGAGGCTTCCCCGGAGCGGAAGAGGATCGCCCCTGTGTCCCACAGCCTGCATAAGCCCTGTGCCTTTGAAGGCTCGAAACTCATAGCCGTGAGGCGCAAGTCCCTTGACCTGGTCAACCTTTTCCACGGCATCCGGTCCGAATTGTTTTGCCGCTGCCATCTGCCCTTCGGCCAAAACATCTCCAATCCCTTCACGGCCGGCTATTTTGCGAATGGTGGACAAAATGGCTTCCTTGCTGCCGCGCTCCATGGCCACCCCATCGGTCTCTTTGGCCGTGATGATGCCATCATGATATAGCTCCATAAGCAGGCCGATAGTGGCGGAGGTTTCGGTGCAATCGATTCCCATCTTGTTGACCAGCAGAGTCGCTTCCCAGAAAACGTCCATATCCAGGTTCCAGACGGCGCCGGTAAACCCGCTGAAAGGCTCGCACGAAGTCAGTCCCTTCCCGATTCCGGGCACCGAGAAGAAGTTCATGCACCGGTTAGGGCAGCAGAAACATCCCATATTCTTCATACTGTACTTCTCGACATATGCCGGGCCCTGGTACTTCTCCAGGAGTTCTTCCCAACACACATCCTCGAAATACCCAACGGGAAAGAAACTCATCGCGTACATCATGTGCACCCCGCGAGCGACCCCCCATTGTGAAAGCTCTGCGTATGCAGGATGTTCACGGATCTCACGGTTCACCTGGATGGATTGTTCCAAAAATTCCGCCGGCCTTGCCACCTGCACGGAACCCGAGCCCCGCACGGCGATGGCCTTGAGGTTCTTGGAGCCCATCACTGCCCCCATGCCTGTTCTGCCCGCTGCGTCCCCGGTTTCGGTAATCAGACAGGCGAACCGAACCAACCTCTCTCCTGCCGGGCCGATACACACCACCTTGGTTTCAGAGTCACCCAGTTCCTGCTGAATGAGCTTCTGTGTCTCAAAGGTGTCCTTTCCCCACAACTGTGCCGCGTCGCGGATTTCTACCTGCCCATCCCGAATCGAAAGGTAACAGGGCTTTTCCGATTTCCCCATTATTACGATATGGTCGTAGCCCGCATACTTCAGCTCCGGGCCCCAGTAGGCACCGAAGTTCGATTTGGCCCTGAGCCTGCTCATGGGCGAAACGGCGGTCACGTCCACCCGGCCGGACCCCGGCAAGGCGGTCCCCGTGAGTGGCCCTGTGTTGAAAATGAGCGGATTTCCGGGGTCAAGGGCGTCCGTTCCGGGTTTGTACTCGTTATAGATCAAGCGTGCGCCAAGGCCTCTTCCACCTATGTATTCGTCTATGTAATCTTCAGTAGGCTCAGTGGTGATCTTGCGCTCGCTTAAATCGACTTTAAGGATTTTTCCCACCCATCCGTACATTGTGTGTTCCTTGTCATTACATGTTTGATCAGTGCTTGCAGTATTGCTCAAACTCTTCAACGCTATCGGCCACTACGCCCAGGATGTCGCCCACTTTCACTTTTTCATTGACACTTCTCAGGTGAAATAAGAGGCCGGAAGCTTGGGCAGCCATCTCGACCGCAGCCTTCCTCGTATCGAGGACAACCACCGGATCGCCGTCGGCCACAAACTCTCCATTCGCTTTGAGCCAACTCATTACGGTAATTTTTCTGGCCTGCTTTGGGACACGAGTATGCAGACCTCTTATATATTCGGGTACCTGAATCGGAGTAATCACGGGTTGTAGCCCCTTGCCTATGCCGTAATTAATATCAGCCTGCGGCGGCTTGTTCATTCTTCCCCAAGGCCTCTCTAACCAGCCGGGGGATTTTTTCGGCATTAGCGATCAGCTTCAGCATAGTCTCTTGGGATATCTCCTCGTAGGTCAGCGCTCCAGTGGGGCACACCTTGACGCAGGTTGGATCGCCGTCACAGAGGTCGCATTTGAGGACCTTTCCGGTTGACTGGTCCATGAAGGTAGCCCCGAAGGGACAAGCGAAAATACAGCTCATGCATCCGATACAGAGATTTGCGTTCACCTCCATGGCGCCCGTGGAATAATTACGATACGTCGCGTGCTTTGGACATACGAGTTCACAAGACGGTTCCTCGCACCGCATGCAGCTTACGGGCACAAAAATGCCTTCCTGCTCCCATTTGATGACGTGGATTCTTCCCCGGGAAGGAGCGCAAAGCGACTCGTGCTTCAGAGAACAGTATGTCTCGCAGGAACGGCATCCTGAACATTTCTGAGCATCGATGATTACAGTTTTGAACATTCCTTTCTCCTTAACTCCTGCAGGCTGGGCGCCGGGCACTATATTTTACCGTGCCCATCTTTCCCTTCCCGGCTGGCCCTCTAGAAGGGCAAAAGACTCAGCTCGATGGTTTTCTTTGCTCTATCCCACGGTTTGCCGTGTTCGAACGCATCCTCCACCATCTTTTGTGTCAGAAGACAGCGCAGTGCGTTATTCTCCGAGGCAGCATCCAGGACGGTCACATCATCGACAATACCGCGTTCATCAACCTGGTAGTGATGGTAGATGAATCCCTCCGGGGCTTCCAAAGCGCCATGGGCATGTTGCCCCCCCGGATTCGACGCAATGGTGCGGACCTCGAGCCCCGTAAGCTTTTCTTCTGTGCAAAGATCTTTCATTATTTCAGACGCTTGAATAATTTCCACCACCAGCGACCAGTAGGCCGCAATTGCGCTGAAGTGCGGCGCAGGGCCGAGGGAGTTGACAAGATGCAGCCTCTCCTCTTCCGCCTGAGGTGTCCGGGCAGGTTTACAGCGGTTTAATCGCGCCAGCGGTCCAACGAAGAAAAGGCCCTCGGATTGGTCCGATATGGGTCCCTGCCAGGTTTTGCCCTTCACGTGGACAAAAGGCAGATGCGTCCAGGGTTCGCGTAGAGCTTCCAGGGTATCCGTCGTCTTATTGGCAGTGAACGTCGTCGATCCGCTTCCATCTGCGCCGGTCAATACAATGGCATCTTCCACCCCGCTGAAAGTGATGGAAGCTATAGGGCTGACAGTGAGGTCCATCAGTTCGTAGAGACCGTTTCCCGACCCGATGATCTTTTCGCGGAAGATATCCCGGAGGCGCAAAGCATAAGGCAGGCTGGATTCTGCAATCTCGGCCAGGCGCCGATAATGGATCTCTTTTACCGGTCGGCTTACCCCTCCAGCCACCGCAGTCAGCGGGTGGGGGTGCCGGCCGCCGAGGATGGAAGCCGCCTCTTGAGCCAGGGCCATTGCGTGCCCGATTTCGTCGAGCACGTGGTGCGCAACAGGTGAAGTTCCCGCGCGGACCGCCAGCTCTGCCCGCAGCCCAAAGGGATTTTGGGAGCTGGAGAGAAGAAAGAGTAACTTTCTAGCATGATGTATGAAAGTAAGGCTCTGAACCAGGGCGTCCCGGATATTTTTAGCCGTCGGCGGAGGCGTAACCCCGAACAGATTGTCGAGTGTAACGGCGGAAGCGAGGTGGTGGGAAGCGGAAAGGATCGACAATATACGCGGCAGTTCCTCCACGGGGCGGCCTTTGCACATTGAGGAAACATCTCGTGGGGCCGTTACCTGGTAGTACGATCGCACGCTTTCACCACTTTGGCGGATTTCGACTCTGGAGGGCTCTGCCTGCCACCTTAAAGGTCCGATGCTTATGTTAGCCATTTATTTCAATTCCTTACGATTCTGAAGCAGAGCACACTGAGCAGGCATGGTGTATCGATAGAAGGTGCCTGCCAGGTCCACGAATTCTTCGGCAATCTTTTTCATTTCCTCCCCATCTGTCGTGTCAAACGTAGAGCTTACAGCGGAAACCATTTTGGCTCCGGGGTCGAAGACGGCCCCCGCCTTTCCAAAGCACCCTCTACACGGAACGCCTGCGCCGGTGCAAAGTCCTCCGCAGCCCTCCCGAGTGGCAATGCCCTGGCAGAGCAAACCCTGCTCCAGGAGGCAGCGTCCGGGGTCTGGATCAATCTGATGGATGCGTTTGAAGGATTCGAAGCGTTTCTCCTCCTTTATTCTTGCACAACTGGCACAGACCGCCTTTTCACCGGCAAAGATGCTTCCCCCGGGCGGTAACACCCCGGCCATAACCGCTTGGGCGATAGGCTGCGGCAGACGAGAAGCGGCAAACGATATGCGGGCCGCTGATTCCGACTGACAGACAAGTGACTGCAATATTGCCCAGATGTAATTCTGAGGCGGAGAACAGCCGGGAAGGATATAGTCTGCCTGCACGATTTGTTGGAGCGCCGCGACTCGTGATCGCAAAGGCGGCAGCTCAGGGCAATCGTCATCGGATGGGCTTTTGCACAGGGCGCTTTCTCCACCCGGATGCAGGTTCGAAAGACCGGGCATTCCACCGAAAGCGGCACAAGCCCCAAAGGCGACGAGAATCTTTGACTTCTGTCGAAGCTTCAGCGCAGCTTCCTCGTCACTTGCTGTCCTGATGGCGCCGGCAAAGAAACAGACGTCCAGTTCATCCGACTTTTCAAGGTCTTCCCAACTGGACCCAAGCACATAGGGCCAAAAGGTAAAATGCGCCCATCGAGCAAGCGAACTCACCTGGTAATGGATATCCAAGATGGCATTTTCACATGCCTTGCAACCCGTGGCAGTGAATACGGCCACATTCTTTCGCGTCACTTTCAAGCTCCTTGGCGGGGCGGTGGGACCGCCGGCCGGATTCGCCGCTGCCTTCGGCGGCGGCAAAAAAATCTTTAAGAAAAGGGGGAAGACTGGACCGCCTTTTCATGGTCTCGTGGTGTCTGGGAGGGACATGAATAGCTGCTCCTGAATGATCCCAGACTCCGGAGCCCCTCACTCATCTCATTGACTACTTTAGCGTACTTGTGCGGTTCGGATGCCGCGATCCATTCAAGGCGGAAACGTTCGTCTTCGACACCCAGTTCGTTCAAGAGTTTCTTCAAAAGGAAAGAACGGCGCCAAGCCTTCATGTTTCCTGCTATGTAGTGACAGTCTCCAGGATGGCAACCGCCTACAAGTACGCCGTCCGCCCCTTCGGCAAACGCCTTGATGACATAGCTTGGGTCAACCATTCCCGAACAGAAGACTCGTACCACCCTGGTGTTTGTCTTCTGCGTAAGCCTGGATACTCCGGCTGCATCGGCTGCCACGTAAGTGCACCAGTTGCATAGAAAGGTTATGATCCTGGGTTCGAAAACATTCATCGGAGAATTCCCTCGATTTGGGCGAAAATCTGATCGGGCGTATAGTGGCACACTGAAATGGCAGCAACGGGGCAAGCGGCCGCGCATGTACCGCAGCCCTGGCACATAGCCTGGTTGACCACCGCCTCCTTTTTCTCATCGCTGAAAGAGATGGCCGAATAGGCGCACAGCCCCTCGCAAGTCTTGCACCCGGTACAGAAGGTCCCGTTCACGCTCGCCACCGTGGGCTCGACTTCCACTTGGCCCACGCTGAACAAAGTCAAAGCTTCCGCAGCGGCCGCCCCCCCCTGCGCAACCGATTCCGGAATATCTTTTGGCCCCTGGGCGGCGCCTGCGAGATATATTCCCGCCAGGCTGGTCTCGACGGGTCCGAGCTTGGGGTGCAACTCAATGAAGAAGCCGTTCTTATCGGTGGACAGATTAAGTGCCCTGGCAACACTCAGGTAGTCTTTACGCGCAGTGAGACCGGTTGCCAGCACGACCATGTCCGCTTCCACTTCGACGGGACCGCCCGCAAGGCTGTTTTCACCCCGCACGATCAGGCGGCCGCCTTCCTGGAACACTCTTGATACCCGACCCCGGATGTATTGGGCGCCCTCCTCCTCAATCGCTCTGCGCAGGAACTCCTCGTAACCTTTGCCCCCGGTCCGGTTGTCTATGTAAAAAACATAGGCCTGCCCGTCGTGATTGAAGTGTTTGAATATGCTAAGTTGCTTGGCGCTTATCATGCAACAGACTTTCGAACAGTACTCGTTGCCTCGAGCCCGGTCCCGCGACCCCACGCACTGAATGAAGACGACGCTTTGCGGCGTCTTTCCGTCACTTGGGCGAACGAGCTTCCCCCCGGTCGGACCGGAAGCGTTGCACAACCGTTCGAACTGAAGGTTGGTGATCACGTCGGGGTATTTTCCATACCCGTATTCCGTATACTTTCGAGGGTCGAAAACGTCTATTCCGGTTGCTACCACTATGGCGCCCACATCGAGCGTGTGGATGCGCTCACGCTCCGTAAGGTCAATCGCCTGCGGCCCGCAATTCCGGGCGCATTCGCCGCACTGACAGCAATGGCCGCAGCTCAGGCACCGCTTGCCTTCCAGTTGCGCGGCTTCAGCCGTGAGGCCCAACTCAACCTCATCAAAAGTGCGCTTTCGAACTTCAGGAGCAATCATGGGCATGGGCTGCCTGTTGCCGGAACGCGCCCTTGAGCGCTCGTCTTCGCTCAGTTCCCTGTCCACCGGCTTCTCCGTGGCTTTGACCTCTCGAAGAGAGCCGTACTGCAGGAAATCATGCATCGCCCGTGCTGCCAGTCGTCCATGGGCGACAGCCTCCACGAAAGTGGCGGGGCCAAGAACAGCATCGCCCCCGGCGAAAACATCGGAAACGTTGGTCTGAAAAGTCTCTTTCTCAACTACCAGGGTCCCGCGTCTGCTGACCTCGATGGGATCCTCGGCGCACAATCCTCCCGGGTCCACTTCCTGGCCGATGGCCGGGATAACAGCCCCAGCCTCGATGATAAACTCACTTCCCTCGATGGGAACCGGTCTTCGCCTGCCGCCTTGATCCGGCTCTCCCAGCCTGGCTTTTATGCATTCGAGTCCCGTCACACGTCCATTCCGGCCCACCACTCGTTTGGGGATGGTCAGGTAGTGGATTTCAATTCCTTCCTGCTCCGCATGGTGGATCTCTTCCTCATTTGCGGGCATTTCCGCGCGGGTTCGCCGGTAAGCGATAAAGACTTTTGAGCACCCCAGACGCAAAGCGGAACGTGCGGCATCGATTGCCACGTTGCCTCCGCCTATCACAATCACGCTTTCTGCCGGCGCCTTTCGCCCTCCCAATCCCACGTCCCGAAGGAAAGTCACGCCATCCAGTACAGGCTGGAATTCCTTTTCTCCCTCTATGCCAAGTGCGTATCCCCTGTGCGCTCCAATACCCAGGAAGAAAGCACGGTAGCCTTCACTTCGAAGCTGATTCAGACTCACGTCTTTGCCGACCTCGATTCCCGTGCGAATTTCAACCCCAAGGTTGCAGAGCCGCTTGATTTCGAGGTCCAGCACTTTTTTGGGAAGGCGATACTCGGGAATCCCGACAGCCAGCATGCCTCCCGCCAGGGGCAGTTTCTCGAACACTGTGACCCTATAGCCTTCCAGTGTGAGGTAATAGGCAGCGGATAGACCTCCCGGTCCACCGCCTACAACTGCTATTTTTTCTTCCCGGCGAGGCATCATCGGGGGCTGAATGTCAACTCCCCGCTCGATCTCGTAATCGCCGAGGAAACGCTTCGTATGACAGATGGCAAGAGGTTCATCCAATTGGCCTCGTTTGCAGGCGCTTTCACATCTGCGGTTGCAAATCCGGCCGCACATGGAGGCAAAGGGCATTCGCTCTCGAACCAATGCAAGGGCCTCTTCGAATTTTCCTTCTCCCGCAAGCGTCATGTAACCTTGAGCGTTCACCCCAGCCGGACAGGCAGCCTGGCATGGCGGCATCCCGGCGCGAAGGATGGAGTAAGTGTTGGGAATGGCCTGAGGGAAAGGCCGGCTGATGGGATGCCGGGTGGCAAGGCCTACCTCGAAAGCACTCGGGATGTCTACCGGGCAAACCTTTTGGCAGTCACCGCAACCGGTGCATTTATCGGTGCGAACGTATCTCGGTTTCTGAAGGACACGAGCAGTGAAGTTGCCCACAAATCCGGTGACGCCGACCACTTCGGACTTGGTCAGTATTTCTATATTGGGATGCCGCCCGGCCTCGCTCGTTTTGGGGGTCAGTGTGCAACCCGCACAGTCGAGTGTCGGGAAGGTCTTGTCAAATTGCGACATCCGGCCCCCGATGATCTCATCTTTTTCCACCAGGTAAACCTTGTAGCCGGCGCCTGCGATCTTCAAAGCCGAGGTGATCCCTGCAATGCCGCCGCCGACCACCATGGCCGTCCTGGTAACCGCCGACCGGGACCCCTGGAGCGGCTTGTGGTGCAGGACTCGAGCAATTCCGCCTTTGACCAGGCTCTTGGCTTTAGCAGTGGCCAGTCCCCCATCTTCGGACACCCACGAACAGTGTTCCCGAATATTGACCATCTCGAAACAGTACTGGTTCATCCCGGCCATGGACACAGCATTGCGAAAGGTAGGCTCGTGCATCTTAGGTGAACAGGATGCCTCGACTACATGGTCAAGAGAATACTCTGCAATATCCTCCCGGATCATTTTCTGACCCGGTTCCGAACACATGTACTTGTAGTGCCTCGAGACAACTACTTCTTCGCATTCTGCGCCAATTTGATCGGATATACCGGTCACATCGACCTTACCAGCGATGTTTGTGCCACAATGGCAAATATAGACTCCAACCCTTTTCATTACTCGTCCTTCATATACCCTTCAGAACCGGCAGCGGGTTCACCAGATGATGATTTAATCCGAGCGATCCCGGCTCAACACCAAACGCCAATCCCATGAGTTGTGTCAGATAAATGATGGGGAGCCGGTATTTTTCTCCATGCAGCCTGCCCATTTCGTCCTGGCGCATATCCAGGTTGGCATGGCAGAGCTGACAGACAACTACGATGGCGTCGGCGCCTCTCCACACTGCTTCGCGAACCAGGCGCCCGCTCAGTTCGACTACCTTTTCGGTCTTGCTAAGAGCCAGACCGGACCCGCAACACTCGGTCTTGAAATCCCAATCCAGCACTTCTGCTCCTAATGAGCGGAGGATCTGGTCCATTGAAACGGGGTCCTCCGGATCGTCAAAAGAGGTGACGCCTGGAGGCTTGACCAGGTAGCAGCCATAGTAGGGGAGCACCTTGATCCCGTTCAGAGGCTTCTTCACTCTTGACATTATTTCTTCAAGCCCCACCACGTTGCGGAAAAAATTCAGAATGTTATGGATACTCAACCGACCCTCGATGTCCGCTTCGATGGTTGATTCCACTTTTGCTTTCAGGTTCAAGTCGGCTTGAAGCTCCTGCTGAGCGCTCAAAAGACGGCGATAGCAGAAAGGACATGGTATCAGCACATCGGAAGGGCCCACTTTTTCGGTCTTCGCCAGATTATGGGCAGCAAGGGAGACCGAAAGCAGACCATCGATCTTGAGGGCCGCCGATGAACCGCAACAAGACCAGCCCAAAGGTTCGTGCAGTTCGACATCGAGCATCCGGCAAATGCTCCTGGTCGAATTGTTGTAGGGCTTTGCAAGGGCTTCCAGGGAACACCCGGGGTAATAACTCACCTTCATCGACTATTCTCCGTTCTTGTCTTGCTGCAGCCGTTGGAAGATCCGGCCGACCGCTGCATCTTCCTTTCTTTTCCCCGCAAGCATATCCATCGGAGAGACGGCGCCCTTGATCATGAGCTTGAAACCCATACCGGCATCCTTAAAAGGCTTCCATGAACGCAGGTTATAAGCCATGGCCGTTTTCATCTCCTGAACCCGGCCATGCTTGCGGACTGACTCCAGGAAAAGTTCTTCAAATCTATGGATATCCGGCTCGGAAGGCGTAACCTTCTCTTTTTCGGCTATTTCGCACAGCACTGTTGAAACCTTGTACATGTTGATTTCCACCGGGCAGCGGGTGGCGCATGTTCCGCAACTGACGCAGTACCACCAGGTGGGGTCCTTGAGTGCTTGCTCCTTCATGCCGCCAAGGATCTGGGCGATCAATCTCCTCGGCCCGCCTACCTCGTTGGATGCTATGGGACACCCACCGCTGCACTTGCCGCATTGCAGGCATTCCAGCAGATTCTGTCCACTTTCGTCGATCACCTGATGCAAGAACTCCCTCTCAGAAGATGTTCCCTTAAGTCTGACCATCACTTTTTCCCTTGCTCAAAACTCAAAACTCTTCCAGCAACCCGCAGCGCTCCTTTATGTCTAATATCTTGAACGACACGAGAAGGGGTCCCGTAGATCAGTGCCCCGGTCGGGCACCTGAGGGCGCACACGGGCCACAGCCCATCGGCGCACCGATCTTTGCACCCGTCGCATTTGGCGATCTTACCCGTTTGAGGGTTCAGCTGGGGGACCCCGAAAGGACACGCTACAGCGCAGGTCTGACAACCGATACAAAGCTCGAGATCGGAGAAAACGATCCCATCGTCTCTTTTTTGCATTGCCCCGGATGGACATACCGCTACACAGGCCGGATTTTCGCAGTGCGAGCAAGTCGTCGGCACAAAGCTTAAAACGAACTCACCGTTTTGTTCCAGTGGTCCAATCATCATTCCCCGGATCGGATGAATCTCCGCAGGAAAGCCATGCTCCATTTTACAGGCCGTTTCACATGCAAAACACCCGATACAACGGGAAGAATCCATTTGAAGGATATTCCCTCGCCGTTCCACTCTCTTCTCCTGGCTCATCTCAAAAACTCTCTTAAGATCCGAGAGGCTTCCTCACCGGATTCGCCCTTCTTATAAATGACCGCATGTCTGGTCCCAAGCCTTCGCGCAGACCAGATCATCCACTTGGGGACCATTCGGGTGATCCACGCCTTGGCCTCGATCACTTCATTAGGGCCATGGACCACAACTTCGTCTCCATTTTCGATTCCAAGGACCTTCGCGGCGCCGGGATGGATTTGCACTGCATCGGGGTCTTCCAGGGCTTTGGTCCATGGCCGGAAGTTATCTGCGTCACCGGAGCGGGAAATGGTCCGGGTAGCATGGAAAGTGAGAGGAAACAGTTCCGCCTCCGCCTCCGGGGGGAGATGCTCCAAGGAGGATGGTGCGAAAAACGGTTCGATTTCCCCGGGAGTTCCTGCAGCGGCAATCGGGTCTATGGGCCAGAGTACGTGCGCATCGGTGCTCGCGGCGATTATCCGCTCCAGCCCATATCCGGATGTGTAAGGGGACTGATCGAGAAGCCAGCCGAAAAATGAACGGTGGTCCGTCGAACCATCCTCCTTTTTCCAGGGGAAAAAGGCTTTCCATTCAAGGCGGCGGGCATCCGCCAGGCGCTGTGCAACCCCGGTCCACAAATCCAGGCCCGAACGGAGTCCCTGCACGGGTTCGACTATCCTTTCACCCCACTGGATTGCGCGGTCATTACTGAAGTTGAGGCATTCTATTTCGGGCCAGAGTGTTGCCGGTATCACAACATGAGAAAGATCTCCGGTCTCATTAGGGAACGCGCCGAAATGAATGGTCAGTTCCGAACTCTTCGCTATCGAACGCAGGGGTGACATAAAGTCATACAGGCAATTCCCCGAGCAGATGAGCGCCTTGACAGGCAGCTCAGGGTCTTGCGGGACCTCGGCCAATTCATCGATAGCCTCACTAAATCGCTCATCATCTTCGGAAACCGGCCTGCGGGAGTCCATTGCATCGATATCGGAAAAAGGATTAAAGGGCGGGAGTCCCCCATCCAGCGGATACCAGCCGCCACCCTTCATTTTATTCCATCCCGCCGCTAAAGCAATTGTGCGCCAGATCCCCGAATTTTGCCGGTTTGAGAGTCTCTTGCCTGTAATTAGCGTCACAGGTTTTTTTGTAGCCAATCGGCGTGCGATTTCCTTCACTTTCTCGTTGCTAAGACCGGTTGTTTCCTCAAGTCCCGAATAGGGCAATGACGCAAATGAATCCCTCCAAGCTTCGAGGCTGGAAGAGGAAAACCCGGCTGCTCCCGTGTCATAGAGATTTTCCTCCAGCATCACCTTCATCAAGGCCAAGGCAAACTTGTTGCCGCTCTCCGGCCTGATCGTCATGGCCACATCCGCTTTGCTCATCGTGGCATTAAAGCGGCTGTCCAAAGAAATGATCTCTGCTCCCCGATCCTTGGCGTCCATGAGCCATCCGAATGTTACGGGATGTGTAGTGGCCAGGTCCGCCTCGACCAGAAGGATGTACCCGCTGTGAACCCAGTCGCTGCAGCGCGGCGCCGAGGCGCTTATGTCATAGTGCTGAGAGGATATCCCTCTGGGTGCATAAAGGGGATGAAAGACGTGGGGCGTGCCCCAAAGCCGTGCAAAGCGCATAGCGCCGATGAAGAAATCCAGACCCGCTTCAGGATCGCACCCGATCATCAGTGAACGGGGCCCATACCTGGCCCTGATCTTACGCAGCTGCTCCGCAACCAGGTCCAGCGCTTTTTCCCAATCATCGATTGGCTGAAAGGAATCATTTAAATTGTTGCGCTGCAAGACACGATTTAACCGGTCGGGGCTGGTCAATCCCTGGTGAAAAGCAATCCCTCTGGCGCATAGCCTGCCCCTGCTTATTGGATCGGTCTCATCTCCCTGAATATCGACTATTTTGCCTTCTTTCAGGTAAGCCAAAAGACCGCAGCCCGCTGTGCATTCCCGGCACACTGTCCGGACCTCCGCATCATGAACTTTATGCGTTCCGGCAACTCGCTTCAGTGGATAGTAGTCAACCATTCAAATCCTCTGTGATTGTCAGCTTTTAAGACCAGCGTTGTCCCTCGAAGGCAGAATCTTAGTGGCAACATGTGTGCCACCAGTAGGGAAACCCTAAAATTCATATACCCCACCTGCATTCAGGCAAGCCCATCGGAAGACCCGGGAATGCAGTCCGCAAGGCACTGACTAATTGCTGAGCAACATGGCCACAGACAGAGGCTCTCACTAAATCTCTAACTCATTGAAAATAAAGGACAAAACAGAATATGGGGTCGGTTGGGTAAAATGGGAAACGAAACCGTCTGAGCCGGGTAACGTTCTCCGGACCGTACCCCTTGCATATTCAGCTGCGATCATCTCGCCCCTGGAGCGGAGAAGTCCGCCAGTGGCCATCTTCCACAGTCCTTCATGTCCCTGCGGAACATTCTGAAACCATGAAAAGGGGCGTACAAATCACCCCCCTTTTCTAGAGCCTGTCCCGGACTCGATCCGGGTGGGGGCAGGGGGGATTTGAAATCTTTTCGTAGTAACCCTTCATGTCCTCCGGGACACCCGGAAACCATGAAAACTTTTCGGAACAGAGGCAATCGTCCGTAGCTGGCCGGGCTGATATCGTGATGGTGCTTGTCGGCATGGCGCTTTCTGCGCAAAGGAGAAGGAAGGCTATGTTTGAGACGCATTCAAAGGTGAGAGCAACGCATTTAAAACGTGACGCATACCTCTATGTGCGTCAGTCAACCGTTCGACAAGTCTTCGAGAGCACGGAGAGCAAGAAGAGACAGTACGCCCTACGGGAGCGGGCGGTAGCATGGGGCTGGCCTATCGAACAGGTCCATGTAATCGACACCGATCCGTGCCAAACTGGACAAGGTCCGTTTTGGAAAGGGGAAGGCCGCGATTCGGATGAATTTTCACGCAAAAATGGTGCAATTTTGTTCATTTTCCTTCCACGTTTGATACTATTTTGTGTCAATTAGTTTGCATATTTTGAACTAATCCTGGTAGCAAAAACCTTCCAAACTGCTCCCCAAGCCGACACAGAGTTGTTGGCAAATAAATTGCTTCCTTGGTTAAACGTTGCGCAGCACCCGAAGCCTCCATCTGTAAGGGGAGCGGAAATTCTTCACGCGAAAACGCGATTAAATACGCAAGGGGGAAAGAACAGACGGTAATCGAGGAAACGGCCTGTCCCGAACTCGATTCGGAGTCTGTGGACTCCGGCTACAAATGGCCGGATTTACTTAAACATCATTAATAAGCTCGCAATTCAAACAAGGAAAGAAGGAGAATGACTATGGTAAAAATAGAGGCAATCATAAAGCCGTTCAAACTGGAAGAAGTTCGAAAAGCACTATTGGAGATCGGTGTCCAGGTGATGACCGTTTTCGAGGTGAAGGGGTTCGGACGACAGAAGGGGCACATCGAGACGTATCGTAGCGCCTCATACACCGTTAATTTCGAACCCGATTTGATGCTCACGCTATCAGTCAACGATGATCAGGGTAAAGAGGTGGTGAAAACGATCCAAAACACGGCCCTTACTGGAAAGATTGGTGACGGCAAGCTCTTTGTCACCCGTTTGGAGTATGCCTAGTAGGACAGAGCATTGTAGATCTCTTTGAGAAACTTTAAGCTGTAAATTCAACCGGGAACAGATGAGAACACAACCAGGTCTTGCGCTTGCCTTTGTGTGTTTTCTCTGTTCCGGACGCATCCTCGGATTCCAGATACATCCAGATCTTGCCAACTTGAAAAATCAGGGCGAGGGCTGATCGCATAACGGAAATGATCCGGACGTGTTAAACTTTCGGGCCGCCTGAGATTCCAAGGAGCAGACGAGAACAGGTGAAGTATTTTCCAAATCGAAGTATGTATGAAAGGTAAAAGAAAGGTGTCTTGAAAAAGGAATATTTTAACTGCAAGCTTATTATCAGCTCTCGGAACCCGTTGTCTCCTCCTAATTGCTTCGATACACGCTGACTTATCTTAGCCACCGCCGAATAGCTCAAGGTTCCAAACAACTCGGCTATTTCCATGTTTGTTGCGCACGCCTGCCTTTTGATCAGGTAAACACATGTTTTTCTGGATTCACCCCGCCTGCTGCGCATTATCTCTTCCCGGGTGACACAAAAATGCTCACAGCACGCTGAGATAATCTCTCTTCAATGTCCAGGGATGAACGTAACGCGTAACTATGGGAAACGTCCGGGGCTTGGACTCGCTCCAATTTCACTCTTTTAAGTGCATCCCTGATAAAACTCTTGCTGCCGAGTATCACCCCGCCGTGCAAGCACTTAGGACTGAATTTGCCATGAATGCAAGCACTTCCATAAAAGCTGCGAATCAATGTAAGCGTCCGGCCAACCCCATCTTTCAAGGATGCTTGGACCGTGTCATGATCTTTTCGTAAGGCTTGGCAAGCACGGTTCAGGAGGCGGCAAAGAGCTCATGGTCCGCATTTTGTGGTAGAAGCGC
>Ga0209517_10001666_pt1 | contig 33012 bp, 31 predicted proteins | sample PeaSoiMetSII2010_FD_187695 | JGI IMG/M metagenome (GOLD analysis project Ga0209517, IMG submission 187695) | Peat soil microbial communities from Weissenstadt, Germany - SII-2010 (SPAdes) (version 2) | ecosystem: Environmental > Terrestrial > Soil > Wetlands > Peat | place: Germany... | reverse complement strand
CGAGGTCTCGATCAGCGGGGGTGAGTTCCGGGGCGAGATCTTCACCGACGTCTCGCTCGAGAAGGGCGCCGACAGCAACTGCATCCGCTACACCGTGAAAGTCCGGGGAAAAGGGGTCGATTTCACGGACTCGGCCGTCTCGAACGGCATAGTCATCACGACCGCGGCGGGCTCTACCGGCTACTACTCCTACCTCGACAAGCTCGACCAGGGCGACCGGCTCGAACCCGAGAAGTTCACGGTGATCGGTCAGAACGAGGTCGGCGTCTGCCACATAGCCCCCACCTATACCTCGAGGGAGAGCGTGAGCCTGCACCCGCTCCGCTACACGGTCCCCTGGGGCTCCAGCTTCAAGATCAGCCTGATGCGAGACGCAGACGCGCACCTCTTCGGCGTGACGAGGTCGAGGAGGGGGTTGAGGATCACCACGCGGGACACGGTCGAGGTGGGCCCGAGCATGAACACCACGAACGTGATCCGGTTGACCTCCCGCCACCGTCCGCACGGCTCGCCCCTAGAGTGAAGGACCGGGGCTACGCGGTCTTCGCCAGCAGCCCGACCATCTGCTCCGGGCTCGCGACCAGCGGTGTCGAGTCCAGCTGGACCTTCACGCTCTCCTGGTCCTTCAGCCCGTTCCCGGTGCAGATGCAGACGACGGTCGCGTCCCTCTCGATCTTGCCCATCAGCTTCTTCACCGCCGCTATCGGGACGGCGCTTGCCGGCTCGACGAAAATCCCCTCGCTCGACGCGAGGTCCATCCTCGCAGCAATGGTCTCCTCGTCCGTCACGGCCAGCGCGGTCCCCCTCGAGTCCCTGATCGCCGCGAGGGCCTTCTTCCAGGAGGCGGGGTTGCCTATGTTTATCGCCGACGCGATGGTCTTCGGCTGGACGGCTATGACGGAGTCCCTGCCGTGCTGGATCGCCTCGACTATCGGCTGAGCTCCGGCCGCCTGCACCGCGACCATCTTCGGCAGGGAGTTGGATATCCCCCACTCCCTCAGCTCCTTGAAGCCCTTCCAGATGGCGCTGATGTTGCCCGCGTTCCCCACGGGAAGGATGACGTAGTCGGGGACCCTGAACCTCAGCTGCTCGTAGATCTCGTAGGCATTGGTCTTCTGCCCTTCTATCCTGTAGGGGTTCACCGAGTTCATGACGGAGAGCTCCTTGATCTCGGCGGCGACCTTCAGTGTGATGGCGAGCGCCGCGTCGAAGTCCCCCTCCACCCTGATTATCTTCGCGCCGTACGCGTACACCTGCGCCAGCTTGCCCGACGCGACCTTCCCCGCCGGGACGGTCACCATCGCAGTGACCCCCGCCCTCGCCGCGTAGGCCGCCATCGAGGCCGCGGTGTTGCCCGTCGAGGCGCAGATCAGGAGCTTGGAGCCTCCCTGCACCGCGCGGGTTACCGCCACGGTCATCCCCCTGTCCTTGAAGGAGCCGGAGGGGTTCTGCCCCTCGTTCTTGACGTGGAGCGCCTTGAGCCCGAACTTCTCCCCGATCCTGCTCACCAAGACCAGGGGCGTGTGCCCCTCCGAGAGGGAGACGGCCTTGAAGTCAGGCTCGATCGGGAGGGCCTTCCTGTATCGCCAGATGCCGGGCTGCGTGGACTCGCCGTACAGCCCGGTCCTCGAGACAGGGCTGTCCTTGACCAGCTCGAGAAGGTTTGAGCACTTGCTGCAGACGTAGCTCCTCACGTCGTTCTCGTAGATCTTCCCGCATCCTACGCACCTCTGCGTCCACCCCTCAGCGACTCTTGACAACTCTCGCTCCCCTCCCTATCCGCGTGACATAGCCGCTCGACTTGACCCTCTCCTCCCCGAAGGCCGCGAGCATAGCCTCCAGGACCTTCTTGGGCTGGATCTGCTTTCTCTCGACTATCGCCAGCATGGAAGGTCCCGCCCCGCTGATGCAGACCCCGGCCGCGCCGGCGTCCATAGCCCGAGACATGACTCGGTCGTAGCCCGGGATCATGACCTTCCTCGCTTGCTCCACCGCCCTGTCGGTCATGCCCTTCCCTATGAGCTTGATATCCTTCTTGGCGAAGCCCGAGACCATCAGGCTGGCGTTGGCGACGTTCGAGACCAGCGTCTCGAGCGAGACGGTCTCCGGAAGGAGAGACCGCGCATACTCTGTCTTCCTGCCGGGGAGGCTCACTACCGGCGTCGTGACGCAGACGGCCAGGCCCGCCGGGGGGTCGAACCTGACCGCGGTCGGCCTCTCGCCGGCACCTCCCCTCACGACCACGAAACCCCCGAGAATGGAAGCGGTCACGTTGTCGTAGTGCGGGGACCCGGACGTGACAGCCTCGCCCTTACCCGCGTAGAAGATCAATTCGTCGGAGGAAAGCCCCAGGCCCAGGAGCTCGTTCATGGCGAACGCGGCGGCCGCGGCGGATGCCCCGCTGCTCCCCATCCCCAGCCCGATTGGGACCCGCTTCTCGAGCTCCACGAAGATCTCTTTCTTGATCCCGAGACCTTTGGCCATCTCGAGGCACACCACGCAGGCCCCGTTTTCTGCCTCCATCTTGGGGACCTCGAGGCCGGTGACCCTCGCCATCTTGACGGACGGCCCGCGCCCTCCAGAGCCGCTTCCAAGCCGCAGGCGGACGCTGTCTCTGGGGCTGTCGAGGGCGAGTGCAAAGACGTCGAAGCCCGGACCGAGGTTGGCCGAGGAGGCGGGGGCTTCGACCCTGATCTGATCCAATTCTGGTTGCTGCAGAGGCTGGACAGTTGATTATATGAAGTGTATTTCCCCGCGGGGCCTCCCGAAGACCCGTCGAAAGTGACGCGAATATCGGGCTCACATAGAATACATGACCGCACGTGGACGACATATTCCAGGTGAGAACGGGACAAATACGTCGACAACGTGTTCCACACCAATGAGTTTCCTGCGTCACCCTAAGAGCCTAGGTCGCGCTTTCATGGTCATCGTCCTCCTTGTTTCCTCGATTGGTCTGGCGATTCTGCCTAGCGTCGCGGCATCTTCTTCCTCTTCAAGCGTCTCAGGGCCGAGCACCCTCCCCGGCACCACTCTGGTGTCGGCCCCACCGACCGGCGCCAAGGGGCCTGACGACATCACCGTGATGGCCGTCCGCGGCCTCGACGGAGGAAGAGCGCTTATCTGGACCGCATACCAGAACGGGATCAACCCGGACGGCACCCCTGGCACACCGGGCGGCCCGACACAGAGTACGGTCGCCGGGTACGACCCCTCCACCGGCGCCCTCGTGCGGACCATCCAGGTGACCGGAAAGGTCGACGGCCTGACAGCAGACCCGAGGTTGAGCGTCCTGATCGCCACCGTCAACGAGGATGACAATTCAGCGTTCAACCTGGTCTTCCCTGCGATCGGCGCCGTGACGACCTTCGCTTACTCTCCAGACCCGGCAGTGAACGGCAACGGCGGGACGGACAGCATCGCGGTACTCGGCGGCAGAATCTACGTGGCCCACTCCAACCCCAACGACGTCACGCAGCCGACCGACTACCTCGTCTCGCTCCAGAGGTCGACGCCGACGCTCACGGCCAACCTCTCTCCAGTCTTCTATGACAACAGTGTGGCCACCGACGCCCTCACCGGGACGACAGTCCAGCTCGCCCTCACCGACCCAGACACGAACTTCGCCATGCCCAAGCAGAGCCCGATGTTCGCGGGTGACCTCGCGACGGTCAGCCAGGCCGACGGCGAGATAGTGTTCGCGCACCTAGGACAAACCCCACAGCTTACCGTCCTTCCGCTGACCGACAACAAGCCCGGCAACGTCCCACCCATCGACGGCCTGGCCGTGGCCACCTCGAACAGCGGGACGCTCTACGTGGTCGACGCCGCTGCCGGCACGATCCAGGCCCTCGACACGACCGGGTGGGCCGCAGGGACGGTCTTCGTCGGTGAACCGAACGACAACGGGAACCCGCTCATCGGGACCCTCAACCTCTCCACCGGGGTGATCACGCCTCTGGGCAACACCTTCCAGAGCCCCAAGGGGCTGCTCTTCGTCCCGTCCGGTGACTCGGTCGGGTAAGGGCGTCGTGGCGCCCTAGGCAGTCCCTGACCCGATGGGGCCTCGAGGCGCAAGGCTCGAATTGGCGGTTTTATTGGGCAATACTTTTGTATCAACCGCGAGGCGAAACCCACGTCCACCTTCATGCTTCCCAGCTCCCTCAAACCCAGAGAATATCAGCAGAAGATAGCCGAGGCCGCCTCGCAGGCGAACACCCTCGTCGTCCTCCCCACGGGGCTTGGGAAGACGCTCATCGCGCTCCTGGTCGCGAGGCTCAGGTTGGAAAAGTTCCCGAAGGGGAAGGTTGTCGTCCTCGCGCCCACGAAGCCGCTCGTCCTCCAGCACTACAACTCCTTCAAGGAAATCCTTTCCCTCGAGAGCAAGGACATAGCGCTCCTGACGGGCGAGAACCCGCCCGAGGAGCGGAGCTACCTCTGGAGGAGGTCGAGGTTCGTCTTCGCGACACCCCAGACCGTGAGGAACGACATGCGCCAGGGCCGCATCGACCTCAACGACGTCGTGCTGCTGGTGTTCGACGAGGCCCACCGCTCGGTAAAGGACTACTCCTACACCGAGGTTGCCAAGGTGTACAAGGAGACGGCGTGGACGCCGCTGATCCTCGGCCTGACCGCCTCGCCCGGGGGGTCGAGGGAGAAGATCGACGAGATAACCCAGACCCTCTTCATCGAGCACGTCGAGGCCAGGAGCGAGGAGGACGAGGACGTCAAGGGGTACGTCGAGCAGACCGAGTTCGAGGGAAGGAAGGTCGCGCTCCCGCAAGAATACAACCAACTCCTGAGCATCCTGCGGGACGTCTACAACGAGAAGGTGAACAGGCTGATGGAGTCCGGGTTCGTGCCGCGCACCCGCCTCTCCAAGAAAATCCTCCTTCAGGCGAGGGCGACGATGGTGGCGAGGCTCAAGACGGGCGGGAACAAGGGCTACATCTACGGCGCGCTGATCACGCAGGCTCAGGCCATCATGGTCAACCACGCGCTCGAGCTGGCCGAGACTCAGGGCGTCGACGTCCTGCTCAAGTACCTAAAGCGCATGAGGGAGAAGCCCGAGCAGGGCAAGTCCGCGACCGCGCTCCTCAAGGACCCGAGGTGGCTCATGCTCGAAGACGAGGCCAAGCGCGTCCAGGCCATCGAGTACCCCAAGCTCACCGAGCTCAGGAAGATAGTCAAGGGCCAGTTCGCCAGCAAGCCGGTCTCCAAGATAATCGTCTTCACCCAGTATCGGGACACCATCGAGTCGATAGTCGAGACCCTCGCGAAGGACGGGACTAGCGCCCAGAGGTTCGTCGGGCAGGCGAACAAGACAGACAGCGAGGGGATGGACCAGAAGACGCAGACCGGCGTTCTGGAGAAGTTCACCGAGGGCGAGTTCAACGTCCTGGTGAGCAGCAGCATCGGGGAGGAGGGCCTGCACGTCCCCGACGTCGACCTGGTCGTCTTCTACGAGGCGGTCCCCTCGGAGATCAGGGCCATCCAGCGGAAGGGCCGTACCGGGAGGACCATGCGGGGCAAGGTGGTAGTCCTTCTCGCGGAGGGGACCGTCGACGAGGCCTACTTCTACAGCAGCCTGCGCAGGGAGAGGTTCATGAAGAGCATGGTCTCTCCCAACCGCGTCGAGAAAAAACCCGAGAAGAAGCAGCCGACAAAGCCGGCCACGCTCCTCGACTATCTTGAATAACGTCCTGCTCCGCAGCAAGGCCATGAGACTCGCCAACGTGATCATCCTGGTAGGCAATCTAGAGAGAGCAGAGAGGTTCTACCGTGACACTCTGGGCCTCAAGGAGACCAGGAGAGTCGAGGGGGAGTTCGTCTTCTTCGACGCGGGTGGAGTGGCTCTGGCAATCCGGGCGACGGGACGAGCGCCAGTCCCAGGGGACACCGAATTGTCCTTTGAAGTCCCGGATATCCTCTCTGCTTACGACTTGCTCAGGTCGCGAGTCGCCTTCTCGGAAGCACCGAGAGCCGTCACCGGGAACGAGACACGAGACCTCTACGCCGCGAACTTCAGCGACCCGGACGGACACTCGCTCTCCCTCACGGGATGGGTGGCGAAGGCCGGGGGGTAGCCCGCTCGAACCATTTGGGTAGACGGTCTCCGAGCCGGCCTACTTGTACGCCTCGAACTCTCTTCCGAGGACCGTCGACGCGATCTTGAGCTCCATTATCTCGTCCGTGCCCTCGTAGATCCTCGCGACGCGCGTGTCCAGCAGGTGCTTGGTCACGGGGGCGAGGATGGAGTACCCGAACCCGCCGAAGCACTGCACGGCGGCGTCCGCGGTGTTGTATGCCGCCCTCGAGGAGACGTACTTCGCGACCGCGCTCGCCCTGTCGACCTCCGTCCTCATCTCGAGGTTCCCACGGTTGCCGTCGTACTCCTCCTTCTTGAGCGCCACCTGGTACACGAGCCAGCGCGAAGACTCTAGGTTGGCGACCATCGTCGCGATGTGCCTCTGGATGAGCTGGTGCTTCCCGATGGGCTTGCCGAACTGCGTCCTGTAGGTCACCCTTTCCTTCACCTGGTTGATGCAGTCCTCCATCACGCCCAGGCATCCAGACGCTATCCCCATCCTCCCGTTGAGAAGCGCCGCGTACGCGACGGAGAGGCCCTTCCCCTCCTCCCCGAGGACGTCCTCCTTGGGCACCTTCACGTTGTCGAGCGTGAGCAGCGAGGTGTCGGACGTGAACAAGCCCATCTTCTCCTCCATCCTCATCTCCACCGAGAACCCCGGCTCGTCCTTGTCGACCAGGAACGCCGTCACGCCCTTCTGCTGGCCCTCAGGCAGCGCGAACACTATCAGCTTGTTGGCCACCGACCCGTTCGAGATCAGGTACTTCGACCCGGTGACGAAGTAGTTGCCGCCCTCCTTCCTGAATGTCGACTTCAGCGCGGAGGGGTCGCTTCCCGCCTCCGGCTCGGTGAGCGCGTAGGCGAATACCACCTCACCAGTCGCGGCCTTTGTGAGGTAACGCTGCTTCTGCTCCTCGTTCCCCCACTCCTGGACGGTGAGGCTCCCGAGCGCCTGGTGGACGTCGACGTAGGTGATGACGCCGAGGCCGAGCTGCCCGAACCTCTCGAGCGCGAGCGCGTGGACGAGCGGCCTCGACCCCTCCCCCCCGTACTTCTTCGCTATCGGTATCCCCATGAGGCGGTGCTTCTTGACAATCTCCGGTATCTTCTCGTTGAACCTCCTCTCGACGTACCTCTCGAACTCCGGAAGGACCAGCTCGTCGCACGCCGCCTCCACCCTCTCGAAGAGCTTGTGGTCGTCCTCCGTCAGGTCGACGAGCTTCTTCGCATCCTCCACCGACCTCGCGAATAGTTTCTCCATGTCCGTCTGGCGGACGGGCGAAACTAAGTGGGGTTTAAACCATAGCGCTTGCTTCCGAGAGACCCGTTCGAGCCATCATGGAGATAGACGACTCGGCAGCCCTGATGTATTTCACATATTTCATGATGGACTGGGGAAAGGTCTCGCAGGGCCCCTCCTCCGCCACATGCGTCTCTTGTGGCGGGGCCATGATGACCGTCGAGCCCGTCCGCGACAAGAAGGGAGTCGTCTTCGACGGGATCGTATGTCACAAGTGCAAGACGCTGCTCTGGACCAAGAGGGGCTGACGCGGCGCAGATTCGCTTTTATCCGCGGCTCGAATCGTGGCCGACGCCGTGTCAGTCCTCAGCGGGAAGGAGGTCGCAAGGTCGTGCTCCTCCTACAAGAAGGTCAACCCCAACGGCGTCGACATCGCCCCGATGGAGGTCAAGCTCGTCCCCCGCGGCTACAAGATCTACCTCCACGGCGAGGAGAGGGGCTACATCGCGCCCTCCGCGACGCGAGGCAAGGCCGCCCGCAAGCCGGAGGTGAGGGACGTGAAGGAGCTCGTCGCCCCGGACAAGGAGGGCTTCTACGACTTTCTCAAAGGGAACCTATACGAGCTCCGGTTCCCCAAGGTGACCGTCCCCGCCGACTGCACGGGGTTCGCCTTCCCCCGCTCCACGGTCAACAGGCTCGGAATCATCAAGCTCGAGAGCGCGGTCTTCGACAGCGGCTACTCCGGCGAGTTCACGCAGAGCATCTTCACGCCCCTGGACGCGCGCGTCCACAAGGACGAGGCGCTCGTCCAGCTCGTCTTCATCAGGAACGAGGCCCCCGCGACAGAGCTCTACAGCGGAAGGTACCAGAACGAGAAGTCTACCGGGCGCGCGAGAGCGTGACCTGCTTCGGCCTCACCACCTCCCTGTAGTACTTGCAACTCGCCCTGAGCGTGCACTCTCCGCACTTCGGCCCTATCGGCTTGCAGGTCGTCTGCCCGAACCGGACAAAGAGCTCGTTGAGCTCGAGCCAGTAGCGCTTGGGGACAGTCTCGACCAGCTTGGCCTCGGTCTCTTCGGGGGTCTTGGTCTCGACCAGCCCCAGCCTGTTAGCGATCCTGTGGACGTGGGTGTCCACGGGGATGGCGGGCTTGTCGAACCCGTAGACCAGGACGCAGTTCGCGGTCTTCCTGCCCACGGAGGGCAGCGACATCAGGTCTTCCACGTCCGACGGGACCTCGCCCCCGAACTTCTCGACCAGTTGCTTCGCGACCTCGATCACGCTCTTCGCCTTCATGTTGTAGAAGCCCGCCGGCCTGATCAGGTCCCGAACCGCGCTCTCGTCGGCGTTGGCCAGCTCCTCGGGCCCCTTGAATCTCGAGAAGAGCCGTTCCGTGGCGATGGCCGTCCTCTCGTCGCGGGTGCGCTGGGAGAGTATCGTCCCGATGAGTATCCTGAAGGGGTTGCCCTCCTCCGCGTCCTTGAGCTGGCCGAGGGCCGTCGCCCTGGGGTCCTTGCTCTCGCGAACCATCTTCGCGATCTGGCGCAGGATCGGGCCTATGTCCGCTCGCTTTCGGTCAGCCATGGCTCCTTCCCGTGCCAATCGGCTATCTCCGCGCTCGTCCGCTGGAGGTCGTAGTCGGGGGAGTACGAGATGGCGCCCCAAGAGTCCTGCTTCTCGAGGAGGATCCCTGCCCTGACCTGGCTCGCGGTGTATGGCGGCAGGGCCGTCTTTGCGAAGATGCCCTCGCGCTTGACCTGGGCCTTCTTCCCGCACGCGCTCACCACCCCCCTGGCGAGCTCCTCCGCCGTCGAGTCGAACGACTTCACCTGGTAGACCTTTCCGGACTGACCTGCCGTCGCGACCCTGAAGAGGGCCTTCGCCACGTCCTTGGGGTAGGTGAAGGACATCGGCGAGTCGCTCCCCGAAGGCAGGACGACGCTCCCGCCCTCCATCATCTTCAGCAAGGGGAGCGCGAGGGTGGTGTCGCGGGGGCCGGTCGTCCTCGCCGCCCTGACCACCTTGGTGCGCATCTCGCCACCCTTCTTCGCGAACTCTCGGATCTCCATCTCTGCTTGTAGCTTGGCCTTCTGGTAGGGGTGCGATGGGGACCCCCCCACCACCTCCTCGCTTGCGCCGATCCTCTTCTTCTTGAAACCGAAGACGTCGAGGGTGCTCAGGTGGACGAAGTCCTGTACGCCGTGCTCCTCAGCCTCCTCGAGGAGGTTGCGGAGCCCCAGCGTGTTCGGCTCGAGGTAGTCGCCCTGCCCCTCGTGGTCCGGGGTCGGGGATGCCAGGTTGTAGATCACGTTCACCCCGTCCACGGCCTCGTGCAGCGAGTCCCTCTCGAGCAGGTTCGCCTCGAGGATCTGGATCCCGCACTGGTCCATTATCTTGAGGTGCGAGCCCTTGCGGAAGATCCCCTTCGAGATTTCCCCCTCCTGGAAGAAGTACTCGGCGAGGTGCCCCCCGATGAAACCCGTCCCGCCGACTATGAGGTTCAAGCTACCGTCTCGTCCCTGTTGCAAACGGCTTCGGCGGCGACATGAAAATCACGGGTTTCACGAGTGAGTGTGGTGGTGCTCTAGCTCTTCCTTCTTCTTTGAGGCCTCCGCCGCCACCGGGTCGACCTCGAAGTCTCCGCTCACGAGCTTCTGCTGGAGGTCCTCCTCGAACTTTGAGACGTCCCCGAACACCGCCTTCACCCTCTTCTTCGATATCGGAGAGAGCCGCGGAGCGACGTTCTGCCCGCCGTAGCGGCCGTACGCGATGCCCTTGAACCTGATCTTCTCGCCGTTGACCGCGATGTAGCCCCTGATGATGTTGGCGATCTCCCCGCCCGTCACGTCGTCGACCACGATCTGGTAGGCAGGGAGATTGGAATTCTCTCTTTGCACGTCACGCTTTCATTACGGGCCTGGTATTTGAATTGTCGGGGCTTGTCACGTACTCCGAGCACACAAACGACGGGACCTTGGTAGGCGCGTCCTTGGCGATGCGCATCAGGTGCAGCTCGCCGGTCCAAAGGCGCACACAACGTAATAGTGAGCGTATTCGTCCTCCATCCAAACGCCGCCTGCTCCGAAGACCGAGTACGTGACCGACCCGAATTCAGGCACCGTGCAAGGCTCGAACTGCTCTGGCTCTGCTTGTTGGGATTCCCTGGAAGAGGCCGCGCTGCACGACTCGGACTGGGCTTGATATTGTGGAACGCCCACCACGGGGACTAGGAACAGGAATCCAAACGCTACGGCAACGACTGCTAGAACGTCCGCGGTCCTCCGTCTCATCCATGACATCGCATTACCAGGACAATATCTAGTCATCGGTAATGGGTGATGGCAAGTCTGATGACCGATCTCAGCGGCGGCGACACCACACACTAGCGTTTAGATTTATATAATCGTTTAGGCCATCCTAACCATTAGCATGGTCAGGGCCGCAACCAGGGTGATCTCGGACAAGAGAGTGGCGAAGCTGCTGGTGGATCCGGTCAAGAGGCAGATCCTGCGGCACCTCGCCGAAGAGGAACTCACACAGAAGATGCTCGCGGAGCGTCTGGGGATCGCCGACCCGTCTGTCTACTACCACCTCAAGGAGCTCAAGGCGGCAAGGCTGGTCACCGTGGTCAGGAGCGAACCCGAGAAGCACGGCATCGTCCAAAAGTTCTACGCGGCCGGCGCCATGTATTACATAGCGGACTACGCCAAGCTGCCGCTCGAGCTTCGAGCCTACTTCCTCGCGGTCAACCTGGAGAGGCTGAGGGGCGTCTTCGCAATCCTCAAAGCGATCAGAGGAATCACGATAACCCTGTCGAGCGGCGAGATGGAGAGGCTCGCCGACAGGCTCGCCTACTCCCTCGCCGAGGTCGCCAAGGAGCATCAAGACCTGCCATTCACGGGAGGGAGAGAGTCCCTCATCATAACCCTCTACGGCGAGGCCCTCCAGAGAGTCATCGAGAACGACCCCGGAAGCATCGCCCCCCTGAGCTCGCAGCTCTCGAGCCTCGGGTTGATCGGGGCCCACCGCTGACCAGGGGGCGGCGCTGCGACCTTGGACCCGCTCGAGTTCTTCCTTGTCGTGCTCTCGACGGCGTTTCTTGCCGGAATCCTCGGCTCGCTCCTGGGCCTAGGGGGCGGCGTGATCATGGTGCCCTTCCTGACGATATTCTTGGGCGTCCCGCCCCTGTTCGCCATCGGCGCCAGCATCGTCTCCGTCATAGCGACCTCCAGCGGCTCGGCGTCTGTCTACATCAAGGACGGAATCACCAACCTACGGATAGGGATGTTCCTGGAGATCGCGACGACTGCGGGAGCGGTGATGGGCGCGGTGCTCACGATCGCCCTCGCGCGGGCGAACCTCGAGGGAGTGGTCTACTTCACCTTCGGAGTAGTGCTCCTGCTTTCCGTGCTCCCGCTCTTGAGAAGGCTCGGCGAGGAGCTGCCCTCGGGCGCTACCCCCGACTCCATCAGCAGGAGGCTGGAGCTGAGCGGAGAATACTACGACAAGGCGCTAAAGGCGCAGGTCGACTATCAGGCGACGCGGTCGCCCCTGGGGCTCGCCATCATGTACGCGGCAGGCCTGATCTCGGGCCTCCTTGGCATCGGGAGCGGGGCGCTGAAGGTGCTCGCGCTCGACGTGGGGATGAAACTCCCGATGAAGGTCTCCACGGCCACAAGCAACTTCATGATCGGAGTCACCGCGGCGGCCAGCACCGGGATATTCTACCTGGGCGGATACATCAATCCCTTCGTCGCCGCGCCTGTGATGATGGGCGTCTTGCTGGGGTCGGTGCCTGGCGCCCGGATAATGGTCAGGACGAGGAACTCCTCGATAAGGAAGGCGTTCATCCCCATCATCTTGCTCCTCGCCGTCGAGATGCTCCTCCATGGAGTGTAGAGGAGAATGACCGAAGGGGAGACGGCCTTCAGGGCGGCGATAGGCATCGTGCTGCGGTATGGCGTAATCGCGTCCCTCGCACTGGTTGCGCTAGGCTCGACGCTCCTGTTTCTCGAAGGCCAGACGGGATACTACCCGATGGGGACCGCGGAGCAGCTGTTCGATTCGCAGAACCGGTTTCTCATCGGCCTATCCCCTCTGATCCAGGGCGTGGCCTCGGCCAAGCCATACGCGATCATCGACCTAGGGCTGGTCGTGCTCCTCGCGACTCCGGTGGCGAGGGTGGTCATATCGATATTCCTCTTCGCGGACGAGAAAAGGTACGCCTTCGTGGCGATAACCACGACAGTCCTTGCGATCCTCCTGCTTAGCATGTTCGTGGTCGCGCCTCTCGTGAACTCCTGAAGCACCGGCGTGGCGTCGGAGGCACTCCGTACGCATGTGGGGCAGGACGCCAGTCGCGAGCCAGCGGTCAGTCGAGGATGAACGGGCTGCGGAAGTCTTCCTTGGTGGTGTTGAGCACCACGTGGGTGTTGGTCCTCTCGACGTGCGGCAGGGCGAGCACCTCCTTCGCGAAGTTGCTGAGCTCTTCCCTGTTCTTGAACTTGGAAATCACTATGCTGTCCTCCTCCCCGGTCACGTCGTAGACCGCACAGACGTGCGCGAGCTTAGCGATGTCCTTCTCCACCTCGAGGACCTTCCCTTTGGAGACGGTGACCTCGGTCACGGTGGTTATCTCGTACCCGAGCATCTCTGAGCTCACCTGGACGGAGTATCCCTTGATGATGCCTGCCTTCTCCATCTTCCTCACCCTCTGCGCGACTGTGACCACGGACGCGTGGGCCTTCTTAGAGAGGTCCCGGAAGGACTGCCTCGCGTCTGTCATCAGCTCCTTCAGGATGATCCTGTCGAGATTGTCCAATGCATTTGCTACCTCAGCCGCTCATATATTAGCCATTTGGTAACTTTTATCACAGATATGTAAACAAGCGCAAACATGCGAAGGCAAGATTTATATCGGCTTCGAGGCCGACCCGCCTCTAATGCCGTTCGACCACACTCCTAAAGGCCTTGTCCCTAGGAAGAGGACCCCCAAACAGGTGATGACCGAGATCAAGGAGAAGAACGTGAAGTACGTTGACCTGCAGTTCATGGACGTGCCCGGGCGGATCCAGCACGTCTCGATCCCGCTTAACATGCTCGAGGAAGACATCTTCGATGTGGGCGTCGCCAAACTCGACGGCTCTTCGATCAAGGGCTTCGCGGAGATCTACGAGTCGGACATGCTCCTCGTCCCCGACCCGTCGACCTACGCCCTGATCCCGTGGGGCGACGAGAGGTACCCGACGGGGAGGCTCATCTGCGACATCCAGTGGGGCTTCGGAAAGGGCAGGTTCTCCAGGGACCCCAGGTACATCGCCCAAAAAGCAGAGGAGAAGATGAAGGCCGCGGGCTTCACCGACTCATACTGGGGCCCCGAGATAGAGTTCTTCGTCTTCGACAGCGCGACGTGGCAGGTCAACAACCCATTCGACGTCGGCTTCAAGATCACCTCGGTCGAGAGCGCGGTCGAGTCGCGCGGCACCAACTTCCCCATCAGGTGGAAGGAGGGCTACTACCCTGCCCCTCCGCAGGACACGCTCCAGGACTACAGGAGCGAGGTCGCCTACCTCCTCGACGAGAACTTCGGCGTGGTCAACGACGCGCACCATCACGAGGTCGCGACTGCGGGGCAGTGCGAGATTGACATGTATAGGGACTCTCTCGTCCCGATGGCAGACAGCTGCCTCAGCTACAGGTTCGTGATAAAGAACATCGCCGCCAAGAGGGGCCTCATCGCCTCCATCATGCCAAAGCCCATCTTCGGCGACAACGCCTCTGGCATGCACGTCTCCTCGAGCCTCTGGAAGGGATCGAAGAACGCCTTCTACGACTCTAGCGACAGCTACGCGGAGCTGAGCCAGATCGGGAGATACTACGTCGGCGGCCTCCTGAGCCACAGCCGCGCGCTCACGGCCATCACGAACCCGACGACCAACTCTTACCGCAGACTAGTCCCTGGATACGAGGCCCCGATCTACGTCGCTTGGAGCAAGGCGAACCGCTCTGCGAACGTGAGGATACCGGTCTATCACAAGGGCGCAAGCGAGGAGAAGAGGAAGAGAGCCGAGTTCAGGACACCTGACCCTTCCGCCAACCCGTACCTCGCCTTCTCGGCAATCATGGCAGCAGGGCTCGACGGCATAAAGAAGAAGATGGACCCAGGCAGCCCGATCAACGAAGACATCTACAAGCTCACACCAGAGAAGAAGAAATCCTACGGTGTGAAGGAGCTCCCGACGAGCCTGTTCGAGTCCCTCGAGGCGCTGGAGAGTGACTCGAGCTTCCTCGACGGCATCTTCTCGAAGGACATGGTCGAGATGATCGTAGAGCTGGGCTCGGCCAACGCCAAGGCGGTCGCCGCCAGGCCCCACCCGTACGAGTTCTACCTCTACTTCGACATCTAGCAGTTAACTGCTACCTGTCAAGGCTTAAATGCGGGTTGGGAGCAACCTCCCGACCTGCATGAAGGTCCTCAACCAGAAGGCTTACGAGTGGAGGCGAGATCATCGGGACGAGGCAGTCGTTCAGCTCAAGACCTACCTGGAGAAGGTGGGGAGGCGCGGCTCCAAGAAGAGCGTCGAGAACGCCACCGGAGGGATGATGGACTTTTGCAGCTACCTCGAGATGCTGCCGAACGACGCCCTGGCCTACATGAGAAAGAACGACGTCTACAAGGTCATCGATGGATATGTGGCTTGGATGCTCAAGGACAAGTTCGCGCCAAACTCCCTCAGGAATCGAATCACGGCCGTGAAGAAGTTCCTCGCCATTAACGACTTTGATCTGGACAACGCCAAGATGAGGGTCAAGGTGGACCTCCCCAGGTATCACGCGGTCACAACAGACAGGGTCCCGACGCAGGAAGAGCTCAGGAGCGTCCTTACGCACGCGGATGCGCGCGGGAAGGCCCTTGTCACGATGCTGGCATCAAGCGGGATGAGGGTGGGAGAATTCCTCACTCTCAGGGTCAAGGACATCGACCTGTCCAAAAGGCCAGCGACGATTCACCTTAGGGCAGAAGTGACAAAGGACAGACAGCAGAGGTATTGCTTCATCAGCGATGAGGCGGTCACGTTCTTGAAGGAATTCCTCCTCGACCGAATCAACAATCCCAACGACTACATCTTCCCGACGTCACACCGTGGGCAGGAGCACAAGACCGGCAACCTACCGATGTCCTACTGGAACGCCGACCACATCTTCTCGTTGGCGCTGAAGAACTCCGGACTGGGGGAGAAGGACGACCAGGGAAGGGCTACCATCCACATCCACTGCCTGAGGAAGTTCTTCTTCACGCAGATGCTGCAGCCGCTGGGGAGGGACATAGCGGAGGCGCTGATGGGGCACAAGCTCTTCCTCGACTCTGCGTACAGGCGATACACGGAAGACCAGATGAGGGAGTTCTATCTCAAGGGGATGGAGGCGGTCACGATAATGCTGCGGAAGAGAGGGATGAGCCAGGAGGAGATTAAGCAGTCCTTCAAGCGAGAGACGCTGATACAGATCGCCGGCTACACCCAGGAGCAAGTCGACAAGCTGGACCTGTCGAGCATGAAGGACGAGGACTTCCAGAAGATGGTGCGAGAGAAGCTGCTCGGGGTCATGGCCAACAACGGGAACAGGCAGAAAGTGATTCCCATCAGCGAGCTGAAGGCTCATATCAGTCAGGGGTGGGAGTACATCGCTCAGCTCCCCGACTCTGAGGCTGTCGTCAAGTTGTCGTTGTGATCAGGCCCGTGGCCTCCAGACCTCGTGTCCTCCTGGTGGACACCACGGTGCTATACTCCGCCATAGTCTACAAAGGTCTTGAGAACAAGGTTCTCTTCTCCGGAGACTACATCTTCGTCACGACGGATTTTGTGATCTCTGAGATCCAAAGAGTCATCATCGCCAAGAGAGGGTTGAGCCGGCAGGAGGCCCGAAAGATGATCAGCTTTATTCCAGTAGTCGTTGCTTCCAGCGACTTTACCCAGGAGAAGCTGAAAGAGGCCGATGAGCTGATCGGCAAGCGGGACAGGTCTGACGTACCGCTGGTCGCCCTTGCCCTGACGATTCCTGGCCATGACGGGATATGGTCGACGGACAAGGATTTTGAGGTGGTGAGAGGGCGATTCAAGGTCTGGAAGACCAGAGAGCTCCTGAAGGAATAAATATATGCAGTGCATATACATCACATATAGGTGAAAGAATGGGAAGCAAGCTGCTCCTGAACCTTCCTGATAAGGACTCTGAGAGGATAGAGATGCTCGTCGAAGCTGGAGAGTACGCCTCGAAGAGCGAGTTCATTCGGTTTGCTATCAAACGGACGCTTTACAGCGAAGAACGGATGGGCGAGCTCAAGGCGATAACCTCGAAGCTTCAGAAGCAGACAAAGAGCAGGAAGCAGGTGAAAGAGGAGATAGAGTGGGCCAAGGGTGGAACCAGAAAGGCTGTTGCAGAGATGCTGAAGCAATGAAGCTTCATCCAAGATAGTACGTCGTGAGGTACTACGACGACCTGTTGGGATACGAGGAGATGGGCACGCCTAAGAGGAAACTGTTTGCTTCGGCGGCCTTACTTCGACCGCGGCGCCTTACACTATCGAACGAATCAGATTGAGAGAAGACAGAATTGAGATACGAGCAACTTCTTGACAAGGAAAAGCGTGAGGAGGAGAATTTTCTCGAATTTCTGAAGACAGACTCGAGTAACAAGGGAGCAGTCTTTCCTGCAGATACGAGATTCAAAAAGCTCAAGCATCCTGTTGCGACTAAGGTGAACAGTGAACGTCCTTGGTCCCAAATACCCCTCTTTGGTTCCCTTTTAGTTAGCATATTTCCCGGAAGGAAACAGGATTTTGAGAAAATTCATGGATTTGATTTACGAGACCTTCGAAGGCTAATCGACTATTGCAAAGACACGGGAAGGGTTCAATTCATCCTCGCAGCTGGACAAACTCAATTCAAAGGAATGGAGTTCCTTGATGAATTGTTTACAGAGATTGACCCACCCCCGAGTTTCATCCGGCCCATAGATACGATAATCGACTCGACCTCCTTCATGAAGTACAGAGACGAATATGAAACAGCAGCTCGTACTGTTTTCGTGCCTTGGATGGCAAAGTCATATCGTGATAAGGGAGCTCCAGATTACGGAGCAACTCAATTTGGGAAACACCTGAACACCTATGCTGGCTTGAAGGCCCTAGGATACAACGATGCAGCAGACGACATTGTGGGCTCGATGGCTGTAGATACTCGGAGAGCCTACAATTTAATGCAGTTCTACTGGCAATTTGTAGTTTGCCCAGTTCTTCAAACGTTGCCAACAATCTCAAGCTGTTCGCTAAGGACATTCACCAGGTACAGTGATATCGCTGGTAGTCTACGTCCTGAAGCCAAGAATGAAGTCTTGGCTCATGAGATTGGGGCTTTCCTTACTAAGAAGCTGGTCCCCGTGGCAGAGAGCTTCGAGTCTTGCAGAGAGCTAGTTAGCCGGTACGAGTCCAACCAAATGTACAAACTTCTCGAAGACCTGAACGAGGCAACTCACAAGTCCGACCCCAATGCGATTTTCTCAACCTGCTCGGAATTGGAAGAGGTTTTGTCGAATGTTTGGAACGACGCGCAGACACTCAACAATCGCATTCGGAATGTGACATTCGGAATGAATGTAGCCTTCTCTGCGATTGGCCCCGTGATTGGGTATTTATTGGGAGGACTTCCAGGAACGGCAGCTGGGGGTGTCGCCGCCGCCATGGGCTTCAAATTGCTGGACAAGGAAAGCGAAAGGTTCTCCGACAATCTAAGCAGACGAATAATGGAATCAACTTATCGTAACTATGTATGCACGATTGCTGAGTTCAGGGCAGAACACCCTATTAATTGAAAAGTCCAGTGAGCGGGCGCGGTTCTTTTCTCAGGTTGGGAGAACCCTTGATCAATCGTGTTGAGGTCTTCAAACTAAGTTCAACGCTTCATGGCTTCCTTGACGGGGCTCATGATGTCCACGGTCTATTTCGCGGCAAGTTCCTGGAGAACACGCCTTCTCATGAGCAACAGGTTGTCAATCAAGGATCTCGAGGATATTCAGGGAATGGCAACTGCCGAACTCAACAAGGTACCAGGGGTTGACATGACGACGGTGGACTCGGCCCTTTCGGACCTCCCCGCCACGCACAAAATGTTTCGGGAAGGCAACTTTGCGGTGACCTTGGCCCTGGGCTGGGCTGTCATAGAGCGAATCCTCCTCCAGCTTCAGAGGGGCGAGAAGCCGATGGATGCCGCGCGGCAACTAGGATTCTGGCAGCAATCGTTATCGGATGTCTACAATGCGAGAAACAAGCAGGCCCATCGAGGGTACAAGGTAAGTTATACGGAGGCCTTGGACACACTGAAGGAAATCAAGAGGCTTCTGGAGTTCCTGGCAAATCGCGCAGGCAGCTAGGTAGCTTTCGGCTAGTCAGGTGATGGGAAGGCATAAGGCGTCGACCAGATCGTGGAAAGACACCCCGAGCGCCATGAACAAACCTCAATGCCCAAACTCCCTGCTTTTGGTATTCATCGAGGGGTGCAAAGTGCGGAAAATCAGATTTCTCTCAAGTTGAGGGCTCATCCGGAGGACCCAGCTCGCCCAGGCTGGTATCCAGTTTCCCGGCAACGTCTCTGAACAGGGCCAGACACCCGGATATCTCGTCCTTCGCCGGACCATCCGGAAGCTCTTTTGTCAGATTGAGAAGGTGCAGATACCGGTCTTTCAGCCCCCACTTTATGAATCGCTTCTCCCACAGAAACCCGCCACTGAGCAGTTCCGTAAGGTGGACCTCGGTCCCCTTGCTCTCACTCCTTTCGAGCTCATCCCTCTTCAGCGAGGGGTTGTACTTTAGCAACAGGTTCCTTATGACCGCCAGCCTCTCCCGGACCCTCCTTCTGTCTTCGTCATCCAGGCCCTTGAGCGTCCTAGACACGAGATAGCGAATGTCGAACAGAAGGTCGTAGCACCGTCCAAGCGCTATGGCCAGTCGCGTGTTCGCGATGATCGCGAGGTCGTCTTCCTCCCCCGCCACCCTGACGAACCGGATCCGCTCGAGCTCGCGCCTTCCCGCCTCCGTGAGGCCGTACCTTCCTTCCTCGTCCTTCGAGATGAGTCTCGACTCTGCGAGCGCCGTCAACGTGACATAGACCGTCTTGTCGGGTCTTCCCAATTCTCTGACCAGGTCAGAGTAACGTCTCGGTTCTTTCTCCAGCAGCTCCATCGTGGCGACCTTCACAGTGACGTCTGCCATCACCTACCTACGTAGTAGGAATGCTTATAACTCTGTCGTCTAATCCTACCTATATGGTAGGTAGGGTTGAGCTGGAAGCTGGGCCTGCGGCACGCCTGGTCAGCATCCGCGGAATCAAGATATGGGCGGCTAACAATCTCGGCGACAGCTCACCCCTAAGGAGGGTGCTCGAGAGGGAACGGGACGAGATCCCAGCTGCCGATCTTGTCGGCAAGACTGGTGTCTGGCTGCAGCTCCTTGAGGTCGAGGAGGGCGATGGGTAGATGACAGGATACTGGGACCCTGATCGTGAACGTCGTCGGAAGACCGAGTTCCACGAGATCTTGAGGCCGCGGACGGTGGGAGAACAGATGCAAGAGCTGCCCGAGCGCGTCAGGAAGTTCTTTGGGGAATGGGTGCGGGGAGGTCACCAGGGAAAGTATCTTGATTGCGGTCGGATGGTTCTTCAAATGTATTCGGAGAACACGAAGAGAATGGAACTCGTTGCATGCAGATACGATGCTTTCAGAGAGGTCTTGTTGCGAGAGCTCGACCGCTACAAGGTCGAAGCTCTCTGTCACTTTCTTATGGCGAGCGGGCAAGGGCGGGAGTTTGGCGACGCCGACTACAGTGGCCTTTCACTGACAGTCGAAGAGACGATGAAGTTCCTGACGAGCCTTCCCGACGTGCAACTTGCAAAAGGCTTCTCTTTTGTTCCAATGATTGGAGGATTCCGTGACTCCCTCCTGATCAACTTCTTCCTCACGGTCGAGGCGATCAGGCGAGGGATGTGCGACACGAGCCTCAGGAACACCGAGGAGTTCCGACTCTACAACTGGTACAGTGGTTTCAGGACCAACGACAACCAGCAGAGAGGGAGGGAGGAAGAGATGGCCGGATTGGAGAGGCTCCAGGACCTCGTATGGGCCAGGTACGGAAGGTCGGTGCAGACAGTTCTTAACGCGAACTCCGGGGCCCCCGACCTGATAACGGTCTGCTCGGGCTTCAACGAATACACGAACGTGAGGCGCACGGGCGAGCTCGATTCGAGGGCGAGCGTGACGTACTCGAATCTGGAAGATTATCCTGAGAACCGCGAGGCAGTGACATCGAAGAGGCCGTTCTGGTACATGCTGATACACGACTACAAGGCCGACAAGTGGGCGATGATGGCCGTCCCGACGAACGCGCACAACGTCAAGGTGAACGTCAACGACTTTGACAAACTGGCTCTACCGGGCAGCTTCGGGGCACCGTAGCCGTTGGTGGTTTGGATGACAAGCAGGCCAGCTCAGGTCGAAAGGCTACGATAGCCGACTGCAGGGGATGAACCAGGCTAAGATAATTAACCACGCAAATTTGAACTCAAAACTCTCGAAAGAGGGCTTTTGTCATCGGAAGAGCTTTCCTCGTCAATCGGAAGCCCTGTTCGGAACCTGAAGTCCTGCAACTCGATGACCGAGGGCGCTTCCGAGACCGGTCTGGAACGTCAGCTCCCGAAGAACGGCTATGCCTTCTTCTCAATTATGACGCGGTCTCCGTCTATCTTGGCCACGAGCTCCTCCAGCGGCTTGAAGGGGAAGGCGCTGTCCCTTACGAGCTCGGTCGGGAGGTTGATGCTGTGCCTTCCCTTTGACACGTAGATCTTGACCTTGGCTTGGGCGGTCACGGGACGGTCTTTCGTATGTTCGTGATATAACATCTCGGTAGCCTCGCCCGTATGTGGGCTTATATGCCTACGCACGTATGTACGACAGTGCACATGGCTGAATGACGGAGAGGGACTACCATTCGCTGCTCGGCGTCGCGAAGACGGCCTCGGGGGACGAGATCAAGGAGGCATACAGGAAGCTGGCCTTCGAACTCCATCCCGACAAAAACAGCTCTCCCGATGCGGAGGAGAGGTTCAAGGAGATATCAAATGCATACTCTGTCCTCTCTGATCCCGGGAAGAGAGCCCTCTACGACGGATTGGATCCCGAGAGGTACGACGACCCATGGGAGGAGGCCTTCCGCTACCCGCAGGAACGCGAGGCGGCAACGCGAGGATCTAAGAGCTACGAAGCCCTGAGGTCAGCGCATCGCGAGGAGGTGATCAAGACGACTGTCACCCTCATCTTCTTTCTCATCCTGCTGAACGCCATCCCCTCCTGGGTTTTCGGCTCTTGGCTCATCATATTCAACGCCTTCTTCCTACTCTCCATTGCCATATGCATCTACGAATGGTTCGCCGTTTGATGAACCCAGCATTCATGAAAGAATGAGAGCCTGCTCTGGACTCTTCCATGCCCTCAAGCTCGCCGTTTATTATAACGCCCTAAATGATTCACCCCCTTTGGAAGCCGAAAATAGCGCGGACAGATTGCAGGAATTGGAGAAGAGGATACAATTAAATTTCAGGGACCGCAGGTCGTTGGCCCAGGCATTCGTACATGATTCAGCCCTCAACGAAGTCTCGCAGAAAAGCGCGATGTTGGAGAGCAATGAACGACTCGAGTTTCTCGGCGACCGGGTTGTAGGACTGTCGGTCGCTGAATACTTCTTCCAAGAGTCCAAGGGTCCAGAAGGCGACTTGAGCAAGTCCTATGACGGGCTGGTCAATAATAAGGCTCTGGCAGAGGCCGCCCGCCGGCTGCAGCTCGGCAGGTATATGATGATGGGAAAAGGCGAGGAATCTTCCGGAGGGAGAGAGCGGGACACAGAGTTGGGTGCATGCTACGAGGCGCTCTTGGGCGCGATTTTTCTCGAGTTTGGCTACTCACAAGCCTCCAAATTCGTAATCAAGTCGCTCATAGAGAAGTTTTCGTAGAACTCTCCCATCACGAGTCGGAAAATTCCAACTTTACAAGTATAGTCAACCGACGGCGTTTGTTGAGAAAGTGATTTGTCGCAGTTGACTCCTGCCTCTTTCATTTTGTGCGAGGGGGTAGTTTTATGCATCCTTGCCATAGATAATCACGTCTCTCGCAAAGGCTTCGAGCAAAACGGCTAGTAACAGCAGGTACGACCATCAAGCATCGCGCTTGCGAGTGGTTGATTTTTTCTGCGGGGCCGGGGGGTTCTCCGAAGGATTCAGACAATTGGGATTTGAAATCATATACGCCGTAGACAACTGGAATCCCGCAGTCGAGACCTACAAGCTCAACAATCCGAGCGCGAAGGTGATGAAAGCTGACATCATGACCCTCGAGCATGGTGATGTACCAGAAGCGGATGTCGTGATAGGCGGACCGCCCTGCACCGAATTCTCAAGCTCCAAGTTCGGAGGAAACGGAGACGTCCAAAAGGGCGTGATTCTCGTTAACAGGTTCTTGAATCTCGTGTATCACCTCAAACCTAGATGGTGGATTATGGAGAACGTCCCGAGATTGCGCCAGATTCTTCCCACGGTTTTCCCCGTGAAGAGTGTTGGGATTGACAATGACGGTCGTTTCGAAATCCCCAAGACATCCGTCCTCAACGCCGCAGACTTCGGCGTCCCGCAGAAGAGATTCAGATTGTTCTTGGGTCGATATCCCGACCCGGTCAAATCGCATACCGAGATTGCATCAACCTCATTGGATGGTGCTACCTTTGCTCCTTGGATTCCCATGGGACGTGTAGTGGATGCGTTCCCCTCTCCGCTGGGAAGGCCACAGAGAGGAGTGCCGGTGCTCGATCCGTTCTACGACATCTCCCTCGACGAAAGTGAGCTCCGCGATCACTTCGGGGACTATTGTCTCTTTACGCAAGAGGAAGCAGAGAGGAACAGAAGGCAGAAGACGGAGCATCCCTACTATGGGAAGATGAGGTTTCCTGACGACCTTCGAAGACCAGCGAGGACGGTGATGGCCAAACAATTCAACACGGCGCGCGAGACTACTGTAATTGAAGAGTTGAGGAACGGAAATACGACATACAGGAAGCCGACCGTGAGGGAGTGCGCTTCTCTCCAGTGCTATCCAATCGACTACGCCTTCGTTGAGAGCGCAATATCCACTAGGTACAGGTTGGTCGGCAACTCGGTGCCTGTAGGACTGTCGAAGGCCATTGCAGCGGCGATATTGCGTGAAGAGGCACGACTATGACTCGACACGTTCGCCCGAGTAACATCCGGTGTTCACTCCTGTCGTAACGATGACCGTCGGGTTGCGCCTTATAGGCGAGGTTAATTCTGGCGGGGGGCAGCTACGATGGTGGCCTCCGCACGAGACCGGTATGTGGGGATGATAATGCGTCCTACGGGTCGGACAGCCCCTGTCTTCACTGTGACCGGTGTCGCGTACAACATCGAAGCCGGTCATAATTCCCTACACCTGAGGAGAATCAGACCGCTACCGCCCGAGGAGTCGAAGCCCAAACTCGTCGACGAGCTTGAAGAATGCCAACTCGACGAAATAGGATCGAGGCGAGACGGGCTCGCGCAGCTCGTCGCAAGGACCTCGAAGACGGTCAACGGTGTCTGGACCACATTCAACTCGAGGACCGATTTCAAAGAATACCAATTCCGCCCGCTCATGAAGTTCCTGGATTCGCCTCAGCGGCGAATCATCATCGCGGACGAGGTGGGCCTCGGGAAGACGATTGAGGCCGCGTACATCATCGTAGAAGAGCTAGCTTCGGGGGAAGGCAAGAGGGTGCTGGTTCTCTGCCCGGGCGGACTCCGGCTGAAGTGGCAGGAGGAACTTTGGCGCCGATTCGGGCTCCATTTCCAGTTGACGGACGGGAAGGGACTCAAACACCTTCTCTCTTCCAAGGGGAAGTTCATGGCAATCGCATCCTACGATTCGAACTGGGACGTGGAAGCCAACCAGATCGATTCTTACATTCCGATTGACCTTCTCGTCATCGACGAGGTCCACAACCTGTTTGGACGAGGGATTGAGACCAAGCGCCGGACAATGGCCTACTCACTCTCCCACGTGAGCGCCGCCTGCGTCGCTATGTCCGCCACCCCGATTCACTTGGAGATGAATGACTTCAGACGAGCGATGGAAGTCACATTCGGCCGGGCGATAGACAGGCCAGACTTCGACCGCGATGCCAAGAAGGCAAGGCTCGTCAACAAGGTTGTACTTAAGCTGGAGTCGGAGGAGCATGTATCCTTAGCTGAAATTCAGGAAATCGAGTCCGAAGTCGGTGGGTTTGAAGACGAAGCGACAAGAGATGCCCTGTCGAAACTCAAGACGGGACAGCTCGACAACCAGGGAACGGGAACGCTCATTCTCTCCTTGGCTCGCTTCAACCCGTTCGAACCTATCATGACGCGGACTCGAAAGAAGGATGTCGGCGGACTCATCACTAGGCGAGTGCACAACCACGCCGTTCCGTTGGATGAAGGCCCGAGATCGATGGGAGAAGCCCCGAGCCGTCCCCGGACCTCGGAAGGAAGCCTCTATCAGGAGATTGACAGGCTGTTGGAAGACTCGTTCAGTCACGTTCACAGATTGCAGCTGTCCTCGTGCCTGCCAGCGATGGTCGATTTGCTCAAGGACGGGATGAAAGGCTTTGATGTTTGGAAGAGGGGCGACCAATACGAGAGCGAGCTGTCGGTGGTGGACTACGGCGACCAAGAGGAGTTCCGAAGGGTCGCTGGCTCGCTTCCGGCAACGGCGCGGGAAAGATGCAAGGAGTTGGTCAACCAGTTCGGCCTCGTCCGTGTCGACAGTAAGTTCTCGCGGCTAAGACTGACGCTAGAGTCACTAAGAGTGCCACGTGCAGATGGCAAACCCCACAAGGCAATTGTCTTCACGCAATGGAGACACACCTGGGAATACCTCGCACGAAGGTTGGACAAGCTTGAGGGTGTCCGTGCACTAGCACTTTCAGGTGACGATAACCCCCGCAAGGTCGTGACGACGCTTAAGGAGTTCGATGACTTCGCTGGTCCGGCTGTTCTCATATCGACCGATTTCCTCTCCGAAGGATTGGACATTCAGATGGCAGACGTCCTCGTGAATTACGACTTTCCCTACAATCCACAACGGGTAGAGCAACGCATAGGGAGGATAGACCGTATCGGGCAGAGCGCCTCGGAAGTCACGATTCATAACCTCGTGGTATCCGGCTCTCTGGATGAAGAGATACTCTCGCTCCTTCGCGACCGCCTGGAGATTTTCAAGCAGGGAATGGGAGACTCGCCGGCAATCTTCCATTCCCGGCAGAATGGCATGACCGAGACGGAGTCTCGTGCGATTGAAAAACGGCGGGCGGCATCCGAGAAGCAGCTGCAGGACGCGCTTCCACTCAAGGGCGTGGAGGCGATGCTCGACGAACGGATAAGGCAGATTCGTTCGACTAGGTCTGGCGACCTTGGGAAGCTGAGTTGGACGATGGTGCTAAGGATGTTTTCCGTCTTCTCGGGAGGAAGGGCCAAGGTGGTGGAAGAAACGTCCGACCGCGTCAGAATAGGTCCGGTAGACGACGGAGATATTCAAGCGGTGTGCGAGGCAGTGGGGGTTATGTGGAGCGGGCGAATCCGGTCCGAAATCCTATCTCAAAGAGACGAGCAGTCCATCCTAAGCATCGCGAAGACACCAGGCGGCGAAGGCCTGTATTATTCACCTCTCAGCCCGATGGTCCGAACGGCCCGTCTTGTCACCCTGAACTCATTCGGAAGCCACGATGAACGGGGTTTTCCACTTTGCCTGCGATGCGAAACTCTGCCGGCGGATTGCGTCGCTGTGTTCGACTACACCTACCATCGATTGAGGCGAACTGAGAGGAACCTGGCTTACTGGTGGCGGTCTGGGGGTGGATTGGAGAAGGTGACTGGCGAGCGCTTGGCAAGGCTCGTCGAAGTCCTGGAATCCGCAGACTTGGAGATCACGACCGGAGACGGACAACTTCCGGGCCTCGAAGAAGAAGTGAAGCGTGATTTCAAAGAGTGGTGCGACGCCATGAGCTCCCGTCATGAAGAATCTCCGTCAGGAGCGGACCCTACCTCAAATGCTGCGGTCGAACATATAGCCACGATCTTCAAAGGTTAGAGGCAGACAGGTTACAAGGGATGCCACAGGTGGTCTGCGCCAAGTGCGGGGAACCTCCTTCAGATCCAAGCGAGGTCGAGCCGACTCGGGATGGCAAATGGATGCACCAGAAGTGCATGGGGAGTGGATACTCGCTCAATTTCGTCGATTGGATCAAGGCGCGTATCGCTGTGACGCGCTACGACGAAGACGAGGACCGCTACAAGTTCGTCATCCGGGAGTTAGTCCAGAACGCCGATGATGTGATGGCCCAGATTCTTGTCCTGAGGTTCGAGAAGGACGCCTTGTACGTCGCCAACGACGGCAGGGCCTTCTCGACGGTGGGCCCGGAAGGAACATACGAAGGCAGCGATTTCGACAGGTCCTCTCGGGTCCTCAAACGCTTCAAAGAGTACGACAAGGAGTCGACGGGTCATTTCGGGAGCGGCTTCCAAACCGTCTATGCTATCACAAACCATCCAGAGGTCCACTCGAACGCCGCTTGCAGAGCCTTGAACCCGGTGAACCAGGAATGGGATGATTTGGAGGTCAGGCTGCGCTCGCCGTATGCAGGCGGCCCAATTGGTAAGAAAGGGGTGCTATTCCGGCTGCCTTGGAGAGACGAAAAGGCCGCGAATGAGGTCGTGAATAAGGAGAACAAGGAGACGCCGTTCGCGGCGAAGGACTTCGACACGTGGAACCCGAAGGACACCCGTCCGTTCTACGATGGGTTGAAGGGATACCTCGCCGACGTCATGCTATTCTGCCAATGGCTTAGGGCCATCAGGATAGTGTGGAACGCCGACGCCCGGCCGGAGGCGTATCAAGCGGAAAGGGACTACCAGCTCCACGACCTGCTCCCTCGACCCGAAGTGGTGGAAATCCGGCAAGGCCCTGCTAAGGAGGGTGGGACATGGTACAAATGGGACCCGCGCCTCCCTGTGCAGGAGGGGATGTGCCCTCCCTCCTTCGACCCAAAGTCTTGGGAGTATCAGGCGGTCGAGAGCAGGAGGTACGTCGCCGCCTCTCGCGCCATCGCCGACAAGGCCGGCAGCAGATTGATGCTACTCCTTGGGGCCCATGGAACTGTGCGTGTGGACTCCTCAAAGTCGGCCAAAGACAAGGAGATAAAGAAGAACCACGTCCACATCCTCTTCCCGCTCTTCCAGACAAAGAAGGCCTACCTCTGCAGCGTCATTCCCCTGCCCTCGCGTGGAAAGAACTACTTCGCGTTCTCCTCGCACCTTGTGCCGATAGAGAGCAGGACGGGCGTAGACATCCAGGGGAACGAAGGTGTCAATGGGGAATGGTATCGCGCCGCCATGCTGTCGCTAGTAGCTCTTTACCGCGAGGCCTTCCCACGTTTCCTGGAAGCCGTCAAGCAGATGAAACTAATCGCTTCAGAGTCACAGTCGCTCGTCCTGCAGTCAATCCCGAGAGGAGAGATCCGCGAATGGATGCAGACAGGAGGCGGAGACGTACTATGGGGAGGCCAGGAGACAAACGAGCTCAAGGATTGGATATTCGAACAATCAATACTAGTCACGGCACAAGGGCAATGGCGCTCCCCCGCCGGCGCCTTCCACGTCGCAGAGGAGACGGAACGAAGGGTCGTAGAATCGCTGCACCTGGCCGCTATGCCTCAGTACTTCACTTCCAAGTTGGATGACATTCAATGGCTCAAGACGAAGGCAGAGGAGGAGGAGTTCGCCCCAGAGGACTTCGTCGAGGCGTGGACCATCATCCAGAAGGGCTCCCAGTTCCGTTACGGGAAACTCGCCGCAGCAAACCAATCGGTGCGAATGGATAAATCGACCGTCGAGGCGGTCTTAAGGTACGCCTTGTCGGACGCGATGGGCGACCGACTCTCAAAGTTGTCCTTGGTTCCCGATTCAGAAGGTGAGTTCAGGGACCTTGCATCGTTCCCGAAACTTCCTCCCGAACTCAAGGAGATGTCAGCGATATTGTCCCCTTCCCGGCGGATTCACGGCGACTTCGTGCCATTGGTGGAGGCTCTGGAGAAGGTCCGCCCTAGGCGCCAGGAGCTCGGATTCACGGAAGTCCCCAAGATCATTGACACAGAATACAGGCAGCAACCTGAACGATTCGCGTCGATGGAAGACGGAGACCACCGACTACTCTCCAAGATTGTAGCCCGAGTAGTGACCCACCCGACGTGGGCAATCGACAAGGGGCTTGGCATGTTCTTCGTCCCCTGCGATTTTGCCGGCGTCATGAGCCTCGGCGAGCCTCCCGACGTACGCAAATGGCCTGAACATGAAGGCGAACACTACACCCGAGAATGGACCTTTGACGATCAACCTTTCGACGTCCCAGGCCTCAGTGCCGAAGTGAGAAGCAGGGTGAGGATTCTCGACCTCAAGGGAGTCGCCGACGAAGAACGAAAGAGAGTCTCCACACGTCTAAGCCTCGTGGCCCTGGCAGAGAACCCTCGCAAACCGACGAACTTCGTCAGGAACTTCATCTCGCCGAGGTTGGGTTCTCTATTCGAGGACAAAACCCTGGCGGATTTCCTCGAGACCGACGACCCAGGAGAGTTGGAAAGCCAGAAGAAGCTCATGCTCGAAGCGATAAGAGTCTACTTCGACAAACCGCATGAAGAGGGGGGTGTCAAACCCGGCGACATGGGCAAGGTACCATGCCTCTATGGCACCGATGGCGTGTGGCGCCCGGCTCGCAAGTTCGCCCGTGGCGGGGGTCCTCTCCTGGAGCGCCTTGGCCTGTACCCGCTTCACCCAGACTTCGCGTCGGAGACCGAGTGGTCCAACAAGACCCTCGAGGCATTAGAGGTAACAGTCCAGCTCGACGAGGCGAGCGTGGTTGAGAGCCTGAAGAAGATGGCGGCAGAGCACCCCCCTGACAGGAAGATGTTGGGCGACCTCTTCGGAACAATCATCACCGAGTTCGATTCGAAACGCCTCGCGGCAATCTCAGCAGACCTGAAGCAAACGGCCTGGATTCCAGTCGGCATCAAGGACGTGGCCAAGGCCTCCGACGCGATGTTCCCGTCAGCCGAAAGGACCGAAGTTCTTGGAGAGTCCTACAAAAGCTTCGTTGACCTAAGCGCGATGGACGCAGACCTGAGAAAGAGGTTGGAAGGAATCGGAGAAGACGGCAGCAACAGAGCATTCAATCTCGGGCTTCGAACGAGACCCTCTCTCCCAGAGATGACGGAGGCGCTCAACGCCTCAATATCCACAGGGAAGACCCCTCCTATCCGCCTCCAAGCAGAGCTCTCCAAGGCCCTGCCCGGGACGGCCCGAGAGCGAGAGGAATGGAAGCGTGGTCTTGGCAACCCTTCCTTGTATTGGGAGGGGAAGTGGTACACCGGTTCCAGTATAAGGTTAATCGAGAAAACGGAAGACTTCCCAGTTCCGTACGAATCAGTCGGGTTGCTGGTCTTGTCCCCCGACGATGCGCATGAAATCCGTCAACTTGCTGATGCGGTAGGGGCCAAGACGGTGGTCCAAACCGAGGACGTTGCCAACGCAATCTGCTATGTTGCAGGCAAAGTCAGGTCGTCGCCGTCTTCATGGTCGACATGGAGGTCGAAGTACGAAGCCCTTTGGAAATGGCTTGATGACAATCAAGGAGAGATTCCCGAGGTCGGCAAGCAATTCGAGAACGAAATGATGGTCTTCGCAGCTGGCTCTTGGCACGTGCCTGCCAGGGTCATCATCGACGACAACGACACGGCCAATTCACCCGTTGACTTGGGCGAGTGGTGCGTGCTGCCGAAAGCGGCAGCTTCGGTTTCTGCGATGGAACGGATGGGCGCATGGAGGAGTTCGCGGCTGACCGAGCAAGCGGCGGCTGATGTTCTCGGGACGCTTAGAAACGGTACGCCGCTTGACGCCCAGAGCTGCGCCGTCGTCCTCGGGCTGATTTCGATTTCAATGGAGAAGGGCTGGGCAGAACGCACCGGTCCGGTCCCTTGGCCAACGAGCGTGGCCCGGGAACTTAAGTTGAGCATGCCCAAAGACGCATTCGTCGGAAACCAATCTCTCTTGGCCTTGTTCTCAGCAATCCCCCAGGTCGTCACGGGGAGCGAGGGGAACCAGCGAGCGGGTCTGGGGTCTCTGGCTGAACGATGGAGCGCCCAACCGCTGGACGGACGCGTCTCCTACCCCGAGAACCCGTTCTCTCAGGGCGGCAGGGCGACCGAGATGGAAGCTGTACTGAGCGAGGTCTACACACGTGCGGTCACGTTCAACCCTGGCGACTGGGAGGCTCTAGCTTGCCTCCATGGGATAGAGGTTTGGAGGGCCGGCAAGACAATCCAGAGCTACGCCCTCGGCCGATATGTAGGTCGTTTCACCGTACCTGCGATTGTGCCCGTTGGCAAAGGTCGAGTCACACTCTTGGTCAGGAAAGACCTCGATTCACTCGACAAAGCCACTGCAGACGCCTTGGTCGCCTGGGCCGTGGGGGAGGGGCTCCCTCTGGCCAAGAAGGACGCTATGGTGAAAGCTCTGCTCGATTCCTACAAGGAAAGGGAAGAGGCGATAGAATATGACCCAGTGGCCCAACGCCTGAGGCCGGGATATCCAGAGACTTTCCGGAGTTTGAAGTCTTGGTACCCGGGCTGCCAGCTCTGCGGGGAGGTGACTCCAAAGGACGACAGGGGGTTTGAGACTGCGGAGAACATAAGGAGCATGATACTCAGCCGGGGCGGTCTGTTCAGGGGTGATCCGGGCGCGTACGAACCCGCCAACTCGCTCTACCTCTGTCCGAGGCATGCGATACTTCTTGACAGAGGGCTGGTGAGGCTCGGCTTCATGAAAGGCTGGGAAACCAACCGGGAAAAGGTCATCAAGTCGCTGCGTGAGACGGAAAGCCGCATACCTGAAGATGGCTCGATGTTCGAGATTGAGGTCGATGTCTTCGAGTGGACGTGGCAATCTGGGGCGAAACAGGCATCTTCCGAAAAACAGGATTGGAAGATACGCCCGCTAAAGCTGACCCCGGAGCATGCCAAGGCAGTATTGGACAAATTGATCAAGTATGTCGGGGCAAGGCAATAACGCTATCCAGTCCGAGTCCGGCAGCATCGCGCTGTCCCGTTCCCGGCACGCATGGCTGGCGACGTTGAGGACCATCTACGAGTTCGAGTCAACCCGAGTGTCAGGCCCTGCATCCTGGCGCAAAGACATCAAGGATGTCCTCTGGACAATCGACGACATTAGAGGCAAAGAGGACGCTGGTCGTCTCTCCGAGGTAGTCGATTGGATGGTCCAAAACAGGCACGCAATGCGTGTCGAAGCCCCGGGGTCGCCTCCCCGGTTCATCACCCGCGTCGCCGAGACAATCCGGCTGCTTGGTCACACCCCTGAGTATTGGCATCGGGGAAGGCCCGGGATTGAGGCGGTCCGGTGGCTTCTGGAAGACAAGAAGGTCCCTCGAAGGGACATCCCAGCGGAACGCTTCATCGCCGACCTCCAGGCTTCGATGGCCAAGTCAAGTCGCCCCGAGTGGCATGACAGCCTTCGGGACGCCATCCCCGAGGTGGTGGGAGCCGTGGCCAGGTCGATTGCCAAAGGGCCTCCAGCTCGCCAAACCTCTGAAGTGAGGTTCAGCAGGTTCCAACTGGAAAGTGCGACCCGCATGTTGCTGGCCGAGTTCGGGTCAGTCACGGAGCGACCTGCTCAGGTCATCGTCGCAGGAGTCGGTAGCGGCAAGACCTACGCCTTCTTGATTCCCGTCCTAATCTCTGCCTTGGCCAGGCTCTTTCGAGGCGATGTTGCCGAAAGGCGCTGCACCCTAGTCCTCTACCCAAGAAAGGCCTTGGCCCGAGACCAGTACGAGGTGTTCTCCAACGTAATGAAGGAAGTTGACAACCCAAATGTTGACTTCTTCAAGGCCCACTTCGAACATTACGAAGGTTACTCGCACGGTCCCCATAGAGAAAGCGTGAAGGAAGGGATTCAGAGGGTCTACCGCGGGGACCCTCCCGCCGTAATAGTAACCACATTCGAGACCCTCAAGCGAAGGCTAAACCATCCTCTCTTCGCACGAAAGGTGGCTTCCGCCCTGGGGAGGACTGTTATTGACGAGGTCCACCTTGTGGAAGGCCTCGGCGGCGGGAACGTGATACGCCTCATCGACAGGCTAAGGGCAGCATGCGTCTTGGTAAGACCTGGTTCCGCTCTTCTCTGGACGACCTCTTCGGCAACGGTGGCCTCACCTCACAGCCACGTGGCCACCGTCCTGGGGCTCCCATCATCCAAGGTACACATCATCGCACCTGATGACGAGGAGATGGAGGCGGTCGGTCTGGCGCATCACATCTTCCTCAGACCCAGCGGAAAGATTTCCTCCCTAGGAGCTCTTGTCAACGCGACCAGCATTACCACCCACAACAGAAGGGTGAACGTCGGACGTCGCTCGAAGGGAGATCAGAATCCAAAGACGATTTGTTTTGCAGACAACCTCGATCTCCTTGGAAGATGGAACGCCGACCTTCGCGAAAACG
>Ga0209517_10001665_pt1 | contig 33028 bp, 23 predicted proteins | sample PeaSoiMetSII2010_FD_187695 | JGI IMG/M metagenome (GOLD analysis project Ga0209517, IMG submission 187695) | Peat soil microbial communities from Weissenstadt, Germany - SII-2010 (SPAdes) (version 2) | ecosystem: Environmental > Terrestrial > Soil > Wetlands > Peat | place: Germany... | reverse complement strand
CTCCAGCAAGTGTTTGCGAGCCTCGAAGTTTTGGCCTTCAACGGCTTTCTGCGCGCCTTCGATTTGGCGCGTGATCATCCGCGATTCGATGGGAACACCTTCCTCCATGCCGAGCCGTTGCAGCAGCTTCGAAATCCACTCCCGGGCAAAGATCCGCATCAAGTCGTCTTCGAGCGAAAGATAGAAACGCGACGAGCCCGGGTCGCCCTGGCGCCCCGCGCGCCCGCGGAGCTGATTGTCGATGCGCCGCGCTTCGTGGCGTTCGGTTCCGAAGATGTGCAACCCGCCCGCTTCGATCACCTCGCGATGTTCCTTGTCCGTGTCGGCTTTGTAGCGCGCAAAAATCTCATTCCACTGATCGGTCGGCACCGCGTACTCATTGCCGGCGTAGTACCAAACCGTGCGGTTGGCATCGTCCACGTCGGCTTCGATTTTGCCTTGCGCGGCGCGGATCGGCTGCGCCATTCCCTTCTTCACGCATTCCTGCTTGGCCATGAATTCGGGGTTGCCGCCGAGCAGAATGTCGGTGCCCCGGCCCGCCATGTTAGTGGCGATGGTGACCATGCCTTTGCGTCCCGCCTGCGCCACAATCTCCGCTTCGCGCTCGTGAAACTTCGCGTTCAGCACGACGTGTTCCTTCAATCCCTTTTTATTCAGCAGGTCGGAAAGGCGTTCGGATTTTTCGATCGAAGTCGTGCCTACCAGCACGGGCTGGCCGCTATCGTGCAGCCTTTGAATTTCATCGGCGGCCGCGAAATATTTCTCTCTCTCCGTGCGATAGACGATGTCCGGATTCTCTTTGCGCAGCAGCACACGATTGGTCGGTATGACCACGACTTCGAGCCGGTAGATCTTGTCGAATTCCGGCGCTTCGGTTTCCGCCGTGCCCGTCATGCCCGCCAGCTTCTTGTACATGCGAAAATAATTCTGGAACGTGATGGTGGCGAGCGTTTGATTCTCGCGCTCGATCTTCACATTCTCTTTGGCTTCGATCGCCTGGTGCAGCCCGTCGGACCACCGCCGGCCCGGCATCAGGCGCCCGGTGAATTCGTCGACAATCAGCACTTCGCCGTCTTTGACCACGTACTCGACATCTCTCCTATAAAGCGCATGCGCTTTGACGGCGGTCTCCACGTGATGCTTCAGCGCCCAGTTTTCCGGGTCGGCAATGTTGCCGATCCCCAGCAGCTTCTCGACTTTTACCCAGCCGTCGTCGCTGACCGTGATGTTGCGGTGCTTCTCGTCGACCACGAAGTCCCCGGTCATGATCTTGGGCTCGCCCGGCTGCGTATCGATTTCTTCGCCCTTTTCCAGCTTGGGGATGATGCGATTCACCTTGTAGTACTTGTCGGTGGACTCTTCGCTGGCGCCCGAAATGATGAGCGGCGTGCGGGCTTCGTCGATCAGGATGGAATCGACCTCGTCGACGATGGCAAAGTTGTGCACGCGCTGCACGCAATCGTTGAGGTCGAACTTCATGTTGTCGCGCAGATAGTCGAAACCGAATTCGTTGTTGGTGCCGTAAGTCACGTCCGCAGCGTAGGCGGCGCGGCGCTGCTCGTCATCGAGGTCGTGGACAATCACCCCCACCGTCAGGCCAAGAAAACTGTAGAGCTTGCCCATCCATTCCGAGTCGCGCTTGGCCAGGTAGTCATTGACCGTGACCACGTGCACGCCGCGCCCGCTCAGCGCATTCAGATACACTGGAAGCGTGGCGACCAGCGTTTTGCCCTCGCCGGTCTTCATTTCGGCGATCTTGCCTTCGTGCAGAACCATGCCGCCGATCAACTGCACGTCGAAGTGCCGCATGTTGAGCACGCGCCGTCCCGCTTCGCGGACAACGGCAAACCCTTCCTCCAGCAGTTCGTCGAGAACGACTTTGAGCAACTCGCTGCGCTCCGCATCGATCTCCTTCTGGCGGTCGCTATTCCGGAGATCAATGCCCGGAAGATCAGTATCCGCTTCCTCGTCCGCGAGGGAGCCGAGTCGCTCCTGAATACGGGCGCGAAACTCCGCCGTCTTGCCGCGAAGTTGCTCGTCAGAGAGCTTCTGTATCTCCGGTTCGAGCGCGTTGATAACCTCCACACGAGGCTGCAAGCGCTTGATCTCCCGCTCGTTCTTCGTCCCGAAAACCTTGCCCAGCAATGTGTTGATCAAAACGGAAACCCTTCAGAGACACGCGTCCCAAGCATCAGTAAAAGCCTAGCACATTAGATGCGGCAGGGATGGTATGCGGAGCGAACTCTAGCCTTTCGCGGATTTGCGGACCTTCCTTCTCTTCGGCTCTCGCGGCGGGAGCTTCCACCTACCCTCGCCGAAGTCGTTCAACCACTGCCGAACTTCTTCCTCCAGAGTGGTGCCCTTTGCTCGCGCAATCTGCTCCGCTCGATCGAGTAGGTCATCGTCCGCACTGAAAGTAATTTTCTTCATCGCCATCTTGTTGCGCTCAACGTTAAGATCGGCCCGGTTCCTAGTTTTCCCCAGCGGTCTCTAGTATATTCACCTCGGACATGCCCACCTTCTACCAGCGATTCCAGGAATCGGCCTGCAAGTTCCCCGACAACATTGGCCTTGAGATCCAACGGCAGCAGACGGTCGAGCGTGTCACCTTCGCGGAACTGACCCAGATGTCAGAGAGCGTCGCGAACTGGCTCTCGACGCGGGTGCCACGGGATGCGCGCGTCGCGATTCTGGCGGCGAACCATCCCCGGTGGGTGGCGGCATATTTAGGGATCATCGCCGCTGGCCGAACGGCAGTTCCTCTCGACACGACTTTCAACGCCGACCAGGTGCAGAAGTTGTTGATCGACAGCGGAGCGTCCCTGTTGTTCTGCGACGTAAAGCATCTTCCCGTGGCCGTGGAAGCGGTCGAGGGACTCGGCATAAGTCTGGTGATGACGTCAGCGGCCGCCGAACAGAATCCCAATCCGGATGCCCCACTCATCGCGTCCTCTGCGATGAGTGGGTTCCGCGGTACACAGGCTCTGGCCGCCGATCTCGATTCCATCTTCGCAGCCGGCCCCGCCGGCTTTCAGCCCCTCGTCCCCGCTGCGGACGACCTGGCGGCGCTGCTCTACACCTCGGGCACCACCGCCGATCCAAAGGGTGTCATGCTCACCCACGCCAACCTCGTCGGCGAGGCGAATTCCGTGTTCGCGGTCATGAAGATTGGTCCTGAGGATGCCCTGCTAGGAATTCTCCCGATGTTTCACGTCCTCGCGCAGATGGCGAACCTTTTCCTGCCTCTATTCAATGGCGCGCGCGTTGTGTATCTGGATACGCTCAACACCACCGAATTGCTGCGCGCTTTGCAGACACGCGACATTACCGTGTTTTGCGTTGTACCCCAGTTCTTTTACCTGATTCACGAGCGCATTTTCAAAGAACTGCACAAACGCGGCAAGCTCACGCTGTCGCTGGTGCGCACGCTGATGGGGTTGAACCGCGCGCTGCGCCGAGTCCATATCAACGTGGGCAAACTTTTCTTTGGAAAGATTCACGCCACCTTCGGCCCTCGCATGCGCTATCTGATAACCGGCGGTTCGCGATTCGATCCGGCCATCGCCCGCGACTTTTACTCCTTTGGCATCGATGTTCTGAATGCGTACGGCCTAACGGAAACCTCAGGCGGCGCCTTCATCAACCCTCCGGGGCGCGATATTGTATTTGGCTCGGTTGGACGGCCTTTTCCTGGGGTTGAAGCCCGAATTGTCGAAGAGAAAACCGTCGAACAGAAGATTCTGGATCCGCAACCGGTGGAAGCGGGCGCGCCGCCCGTAGGTGAGATTGCGATTCGCAGCGCAATCGTCATGAAGGGATATTGGAATCGTCCCGAAGCCACGGCGGAGGTGCTGCGCGACGGCTGGTTCTACACCGGCGATCTGGGCTACTTCGATTCCGGCGGCAATCTGTTCATTACCGGGCGGCGCAAGGAAGTCATCGTGCTCGCCAATGCAAAAAATGTGTATCCGGAGGAGGTCGAAGCGCACTACCTCCGGGCGCAATCCGTGAAAGAAATTTGCGTGATGGCATCCGAGGCGCGCCCGGGTGATCCGATGTCCGAGCGGCTGCATGCCGTGGTCGTGCCCAACTTTGAACTGCTGCGCGAACGCAAGATCGTCAATGCAAAAGAGGCGATCCGCCTCGACATTGAAGCGCTCTCCCACAAGATCGCTTCCACCAAACGTCTGGGAAGTTATGACATTTGGCAGGAAGACCTGCCGCGCACGACGACGCGCAAGTTAAAGCGCTTCCAGATAGAGCAGAGGGTTCGGGAGCTGAAACAAAACGACGGCAGCGGCGCCGCGGACGTTGGCAAGGAGAAAGAGAAGCCGCTAACCGACGACGAGCAATCGTGGCTGGAGCGGGAAGATGTAAGGCGTGCCCTCGCCATAATTCGGGAATCGTCGCGGGAGCCTTCGCGCAACCTGCTCGAGCAGATTCGTCCCACCCACAATCTGGAGCTGGATTTGGCACTCGATTCCATGCAGCGCATTGAATTGCTGACCGCGCTCGAGCAGCAGCTTGGCGGCGAAGTGCCCGAGTCGCAGCTGGCGGAAATTTATTCGGTGCGCGACCTGGTCGATGCCGTTCTAGCCAGCGCCAGCCGCGGCGAGGGCCAAGCCAGTGCGGGAGCACCGGCCTGGTCGACCATCTTCAGCGAGCCCGTCACCGATCCCGAGGTCCTGGCACTGGCGCGCCACAATATTTTCGCCGAAGTCTTTTTCTTCCTACTGGGGAAACTGATTTATCTTTTCGCGCTCGACCGCCTTCACTTAAAAATGCGCGGACTAGAAAATCTGCCCGAAAAGGGCCCCTACATCCTCTGTTCGAATCATCAGAGCTATATCGATCCGATGGTGATGGCCGGGGCACTGCCGTGGCGCCTGTTTCGCGATACCTTTGCGCTGGGCACGAGCGACATCTTCGGCAAAGGATTTATGCGGCGGCTGGCGCGATGGCTTCGCACGGTGGTTCTTGATCCCGACGCGAACTTGGTGTCCGCCATGCGTGCCGGAGCTTTTGGCCTCAGCCAGGGACACATTCTCGTCCTCTATCCCGAGGGCGAACGCACCAACGACGGCAACCCGAGAGTATTCCGCAAGGGTGCCGCGATCCTCTCGATTCACACGCAAGCCCCGATTGTCCCGATCGCGATCGAGGGCTTTTACGAATTCTGGCCGCGTCACAAAAAGTTCCCCAAGTTCGCCGATTTGCAACTGTCATTCGGCAAGCCGATTCAACCTCCGCCACTAAATGAGGCGAGCGAGGCCGCATACGAGCAACTGACTTCCGAGTTGAAAGCCAGAGTCGTGGCGATGTGGCAAGAATTGAGAGACAAAGAATCGAGAGAAAGAGAATTGAGAGAACAAGAACTGAGCGAAAAAGAAATGCGCGGAAAAAACTCGAGCCGGCCGGAATCCGAATCGAAGAATTCGGCGCTGCCCGAAACCGCACCTCGTTAACTTTATCTATCCGTGGTTTTATGCGCCCGCGCTCTTAGCTTGCCCGCCCACAACCTTGGTGAAGGCCTCCACAACACCGGCGTGGAACTTCTGCCCAGCCCCCGCCACAATCTCCTCTTCGGCCTGGTGAGGCGAGAGAGATTTGCCGGCAGCTCCGCTGATCAATTTTTGGTAGGCATCGGCCACGGCCAGAATGTGAGCCTCGATCGGAACATTGACCGAACGCGCTCCCTGATCCTGCAAAATCTGCTGCGCGACGATGATCGGAATCACCCGCCGCAGCGCATTTCCGACGGCCTGGGCGCGCGCATCGGCCTTGCGGGGCTTGCGGAAACTGGCAACCACTTCGTCGCGGCTCATGTCCGCAGCCTTGTAGAGAATGTCGTTGCTGATGCCGAGCTTGCTCAGATCCCGCAGCAACACCGCCGACCGCAGCAACTCGACGCGATCCGAACCCAGTCCCATCGCTTCGGCCATTCTGGTCGACGCCTGCACCACCCGCTGGTTTTCACCGGTGCCGAGCTTCTCATTCGCCATGACGTGTTCAAGAACCAGCAGCAGCCCGCTGAAACTTTCCCGGATGTCGGCCGTCATCGCCTCCTTACGCTCGTAAAGTGTGCCCATCACGTAGCCGACAACCGCCAAAACGCCCGCCCAGATGGCGAAGTTGAACAGCCGCTCCCCGGGCAGCGTCAGCACCCGATGTGCGGGTAGCAGGTTGTTCAGAAAGTCCAGCAGAACCACCAGAAAGACGCAGGCGAAGGCGGTGAGCGTCGCGTGCCGGCGTCCGAAGTAGTAGGCCGAGTACAAAGTCGGCAGGAAATAAAAGCAGAGCGCCATCGGCAGCGACTCGGCATAGAACTGCACCGTCGCCGCGATCAGGAACAACGATAGCAGCAGAATACTTTCCTTGGCGAATTTACTCATCTTGATTTTCCCGATTCTGATTTGTCCCGATTCTGGTGCCCGGGCCGTCCAGCCCCGCTCGCGCGAGCAAGGAAGCCCTTGCTGACATGTTGAAGCACTCTGGTGTCCGAGGAAAGTTACCGGGGTAATGAGGCTTTTTTTACCGTGACTTAGGGGGAAATGTCAGGAACCGGTCTGGATCCGCGTATCCGGAAACTCACGCCTGCCGCAGAAAGAACCGGATCAAGCAAAAAGTCGTGGCCGACATGACCGCCGCCGCTGGAATCGTGACCAGCCAGGCCCACACAATTCGCGTCGCAACGCCCCAACGCACTGCCGACAACCGGTTGACAGCACCCACGCCCACAATGGCCCCAGTAATGGTGTGCGTCGTGCTCACCGGAATTCCCGCCAGGGCAGTCGCGAATAGAGTGATGGCTCCGGCACTCTCGGCGCAAAAACCGCCAACCGGTTTCAGCTTCGTGATCTTCTGTCCCATGGTGTGCACGATGCGCCAGCCTCCGAAATAAGTTCCGGCGGCGATGGCGGCATGAGCGGCGAGGATGATGGGCCAGTGCAGTTGTCCCCAGCCGCCGAGCATGTCTTCCTTGCTCATGAATCCGGCGGTATAGAGAGCGCCGGCGACGATGCCCATGGTTTTTTGCGCGTCGTTGCCGCCGTGTCCCAGGCTATAGGCGGCCGCCGAGAGCAGTTGCAGTTTGCGGAACCACTTGTCGACCTGTTGCGGCGCTTTGTTTCTCATTAGCCAATAAACGGCAACCATGAACGTGAAGCCCATGAACAGTCCCATAACGGGTGCGACCACAATGAAGATCAGGGTCTTGTACCACCCGGCGGCGATGATCACCGATGGAGCGGAACGCCATCCGGCATGAAATGCTTCATGCGTCATGGCGGCGCCAGCATACCCACCGATTAACGCGTGTGACGATGAAGTGGGCAGACCCCACAACCACGTCAGCAGATCCCAGACAATAGCGCCGAACAGCGCCGCCAGCACCACATATTGATCCACGGCATCAAGTCGAATCATGCCGCGGCCAATCGTGTTGGCCACCGCGGTGCCCAGCAGAAAAGCGGCCAGGAAGTTGAATACCGCCGCCCATACAACCGCCAGTTTGGGAGAGAGAACACGCGTCGAGACAACCGTAGCGATGCTGTTGGCCGCATCGTGAAACCCATTGAAGAAGTCGAAAATCAGAGCGACCAAAACCGTAATCACTACCAGCAGAACTTCCACGTTCACCTGGGTGCGCTCCTTGGCGGCAGTGGTATCGGGATAGGGCTAACAGTCAGTGTGCAAGTGAGATTCGTATTGAGATTCGTATTGAGACGTGTTGAGATTCGTATTGAGACGTCTTGAGATTCGTATCAGGGTATCGCTTCAGCGATACCGCAAATTCTTCGAAAAAAGACGCCCCTTTAGGGGCCGCGCGTCGCATCTCCCAACCTTATGCGCTCTTCAGCACGATCGCTTCCAATACGTTGGCCGCATCTTCGGCCTTGTCGGTTGCCATTTCGAGCACTTCATAGAGTTCTTTCATCTTGATCAGTTGGATGGGATCTTTCTCGTTTTCGAACAGCTCTCCAATGGCCTTGCGGCTGACTTGATCGGCTACGTCCTCGAGCCGGTTAACTTCGTCGCAGTGCTGCATCACCTTGCCATTTTTCTCCAGCAGCGAAACCCCGAGCGCCAGTTCTTCGCTTTGCAGCACCAGGATTCCCGCCAACTCCGCCGCCGCCGCCGTTGGTTGCGCGATCTTGTACATCACCAGGCGCGTGGCCGCGGTATTCATGAAGTCGAGAACGTCGTCCAGCGACGACGCCAGATGATGAATGTCTTCGCGGTCGAATGGCGTAATGAAACTCTGGTTCAGCTTGGTCATAATCGCGTGGATCGCCTTGTCGCCCCGATGTTCGATGGCTTGCATCTGGTCGACGCGGGCTTCCAGGTCGTGGGGATCTTCCAGAATGCTGCGTAGCAAGCGCGCACCCTCGCTCATGCAGGTGGAAAGCTCGGCAAACAAATCGAAAAACTTGGTTTCGCGCGGAAGAAGACGGATCATGACACCGTTAGCTGGTCAAAGGTCGGGAACGGGGTACTATCTCACGCCAGGCCAGCAACACGCAAGGAAATCGGTCGCCTTCGAGCGGTTGCCAGCAAGGCGTGGCTACCCGTAGAGACGCGGCTTGCCGCGTCTCCCCGTTTGCTCCCGTCACTTCGCCCGGGGATGCGTCTGATCGTAAACGTCCATCATGTGCTTGACCGAGAGTTGCGTGTAGCGTTGCGTGGTCGCCAGCCGCTCATGCCCAAGCAGCTCCTGGATGGCGCGCAAGTCCGCTCCCTCTTCCAGCATGTGCGTGCCAAAGGCGTGACGCAGAGTATGCGGATGAACCTCTGGCGACAGTCCCTTGGCAACCGCTATGCGCTTGACGATGCGCCCCACGCTGCGCGTCGTAAGCCGTCCGCCCCGCTGGTTGACAAGCAGCGCGGGCATGACTTTCGCCGGCATGCTTTTCGCGGAACTGCCTTTCGCGGTACTGCTTTTCTCGGAAATTGTGTTCTTCGGCGTGTTTCTTAAAGTCGCGAGCAGTTGTTGCCGCCACGGCAAGTAAACCGCAAGCGCCGCGAGCGCCGACCCTCCGAACGGGACGTAACGTTCCTTCTTCCCTTTGCCGCGAATCAGAATCGCTTCGTTGCTCAGGCTGATGTCGTCGAGATTGATGCCCACCAGTTCCGAATTGCGAATGCCGCAGCCGTAGAGCAGTTCGAACATCAGCCGATCGCGCTCGGGAAACGATGCCACCTCCGGCATTTTGCCGTCGAGCACAAAATTCATCTCCTCAATCGTCGGAACGCGCGGCAGTTTCTTCGGCAGGCGTGGCGTCGAAACCAACTTCGCCGGATTCTGCTCGACCACCCCTTCCTGCGCCAGCCAGCGATAAAGCGACCGCACCGCGGCCAGCGCGCGAGCGACGGAAGTCTTGCTCAATCCTTTGTCGTACAGATGCGAGAGGAATCCGCGGATCGCAATGTGGTCGATCGTCTTCCAAACGCCCGAACCCATTCTCGGACCTATGTAGGCGGCAAAATTGTCGAGATCTCCGGTGTAAGCCTTGATGGTATGCGCCGAGGCATTGCGCTCCCGCAAGTGGCGGAGGAAGTCGTCAGTGGCGCGTTCAACGATAGTGCGCGAGTTGTTGGCGGCCTCGCTCATGAAAGGAAATTTGGTAATTAGGTAATTTTGTAATTTGGTAATTTAAGAACCAGATCACGGCCGAAATGCCCCGCGTGGCACAAGCCGGTTTTAAATTACAAAATTACAAGATTACAGATTGTTCCTCTCTTTCGCCCGCGGATGATGCTTCGCGTACACGCTCTTCAGCCGGTCGAGTGCAACGTGGGTATAAATCTGCGTGGTCGAAATGTCGGCGTGGCCGAGGATGGTCTGCACCGTCCGCAGGTCGGCCCCATTCTCCACCATGTGCGTCGCGCAGGAGTGACGCAGCATGTGCGGACTGGCGTGTCGCCCTGAGGCAAGTCCCGAAGCGAGACCCGCCGTCCCGACCAACTGCCAGATGCGCTGACGCGTCAGGCGCCGGCCTCCTGTGCCCAGGAACAAGAGCGGCGAACTTTTCTTCTTAGCGATCACTTCCCTGCCGTTTTTCAGATATTGCTGTAAGGCTTGCTGGGCCGGCACTCCGAGCGGAACCATGCGCTCTTTGTCGCCCTTGCCGCGGACCAGGATGTATCCCATTTCAAGCTTCAGATCTTCAATACGCGCGTCGGCAACTTCGGAAACACGCACGCCTCCGGCATACAGAAGTTCCAGCATGGCATGGTCGCGGAGCGCAAGCGCTAGCCCGCGCGCCGTTTCATTTCGCGGCCGCGTCTCGGCCAGCTTCGTTCCGGACAGCATGGCTCCGACTTCGTCGCGGCTCAGCGCCTTGGGCAGTACCTTCCACTGTTTCGGCAAGTCGATGTTGAGCGTCGGATCCTTATCGATCTTTCCATCTAGCAGCAAATGCCGATAAAGATGCCGGATGGCCGAAAGCTTCCTTCCCACCGAGCGCGCATCGAGTTGGTTCGCAAATAATTCTTGGACGTATTCACGCACGTCTTCCCGCCGAGCTCCGCTCAGAACCACGCGCCGCTTCTCCAGAAACTCCGCGAACTGCGCCAGGTCGCTCGTGTAAGCGGCAATCGTCAACTTCGCCGATCCGCGCTCAACCCGTAGATAGTCGAGAAAGGTAGAGAGCGTCCGCGCGTTGGCATCCGAGGCCATAAGATGAGTATGGGATGTCAGGCGGAACCCGAGAAGTAACGAGGAGGATGCGGGCGGATAGTGCGGCTCTTAAGCACTCGCCTTCTAAACACTCTATCGATCGGCAGACCGGTTCTATTCCTTCGCCTCGCCCCCGGCCCGCAGCAAATCCACCGCATACAGCACGCCCTCCGGAGTCTCTTCGTGCTTGAAGTAGGCGAAGACATCGCGGCCCGCGGCGAGATGCTCGTGGATGCGGGCGCCCATCGCCTGGCGTTCTTCGGCGGAGTAAGTGGGCTTGCGGTAACGGTAGTAAGCAAAATCGGCGGTTACTACGTCGGGAGTGTCGCGCTCTTCCGTTTCGGCCACACAGAGCGCGATGTTCCGCTCGCGCAGCGTGTTGCACGTGGCGTCGACGAACGCTGGCTCGCTCAACCACGATTCGTGGCGGAACTCGAACGCCGCGCGCACCGTTCGCGGCAAGCTTTTCAGAAATTCGGAGAGCACCGCCTGATCCGCTTTGAAATTCGGCGGCAACTGAAAGAGCAACGGGCCGAGGCGTCCGCCGCGCTCTAAGGCCTCCAGGGTTCCGAGAAAGCGCTGCAGGAATTCTTCCGCGCTCTTCAGGCGCTTAATATGCGTGAGCACCTGGTGCGCCTTGATCGTAAAGCGAAAATGCTCGGGCGTTTCGGCGATCCAGTTCTGGACGGTCGTCTCTTTGACCAACTGGCGAAAGGTGTAGTTGACTTCGACGGCATTCAATTTCGATGCGTAGAAGTTTAGAAATTTCTTCTGCGCAAGTTTTTCCGGATAGAAAGCGGGCTTCCATGTCGGATAAGCCCATCCGGAGGTGCCAACGTAGAGATGCGCCATGAGGTTGGTAGCGCCTGGCTCAGTCAGGCGCAAGCCGGAATTATAACTTGCGATGCTTTTTCACGGATGGCTCCACTTTAGTCTCAGTCTTAGTCTTCGTCGTCTTCTCTGGGCGCGGCCGCGCTTCGGCCTGGGCTGCGACGCTGATGCCTTCGTCCTCTTCTTTTTCCGATGCGGCAGCCAATCCGGCCAACTGCGGCAGTTTCTGCTTCAGTTTCAGCACGGGCTCGAACAGGTCGCCCATCTTTTCCACGCGCGCGAGCACGTCTTTCGCTTCGAACACCAGTCGCCCCGCATCTTTTTTCTTCAGCGCCTGCTCGACTTCGTCCCACAAAACCGGTGTCGACACCGTCGGCTGCTCACGCGCCCGCAGAGAGTAGATCGAGATCGTCGTCTTGTGCTCGTCGTTCTGGCTCCAATCGACGAATACCTTATTGGTACGCACGGCCTTCTTCATATCCGAGACCACCAGTTCGGGATGCTCCTGCTCGAGCAGACGCGCCACTGCGTGGGCAAAAGATTTGGTCTGCTCGTAGCTGGTTTTTGTACGCAGCGGGATATAGATCTGCAATCCCTTCGAGCCGGAGGTTTTCGGAAAGCTCTGCAGCCCGAAGTGATCGAAAATCTTCCGCACCCAGAGGCCAACCTGCGCGCACTGCACAATGTTCGCCGGAGGTCCAGGGTCGAGATCGAAAACAATCATGGTCGGCGTCCGGATGTCGGTGGCCAATGAGAGCGACGGATGCAGTTCAATCGAAGCCAGGTTCGCGATCCACACCAGCGTGGGCAAATCGTTGGCGAGAATGAAGTGGATGGTGCGGTGGTTGCTCTCGCTCCAGATGGGCGCGGTCTTCACCCAGTCGGGCCGATGCATGGGTGCGTTCTTTTCGAAGAAATATTCTTGATCGGCGCCCACCCCCTCTGGGTAGCGCTTCATGGTGAGCGGCCGGCCGGCGAGATGCGGCACCAGCACGCGCGCAATGCGGACGTAGAAATCCACCACCTGTCCCTTGGTAAAACCGGAGGCGGGATAGAGGACCTTGTCCAGATTCGTGAGCTTGAGTTTGCGGCCCTCGACTTCGACGGTGGTGGGTGTGGACATGGCCTGGTGAGTGCCGCGAGCCCAGCAACTCAGAACGGCTTCCAGTATAGATGTAGTTTCCGCGAAAGTTTTGTATCAGGTATCGCTTTAGCAATACCGTAGCCTCTGCGAAATAGGAGGCCCCTTTAGGGGCTGCACATCACCCGCTCTTGCGCGGGCCATCTGTACGGTATCGCTCGAGCGATACCTTGATGCGAAGCTTGCACTTTCCAAAGCGTGCGGCTAGACGGGAGACGCGGCGAGCCGCGTCTCTACGAGCGGGTTGACCCGGAATCTATATTTCTAGTATTATCGAAGCATGGCCGCCACTACCAGCAAGCTCCTAACGAACAGTGAGCGGGTCACCCGCTACGCCGACATGTTTTCCGCCATGGGCACCGAGCCGCGGTTGCGCATCATGCAATTGCTGCTTTCCGCGCACCCCGAGGGACTGGTGGTCAGCGAGATTCAGGACGAGCTCGAAATCCCCGGCTCTACGCTTTCTCACCATCTTGACAAGCTCAAGAATGAGGACCTGGTGCGCGTCGAGCGCAAGGGCACGTTTCTGCGTTACACGGCCAACACGGAAGCCCTGCGTGAAATTATGCAATTTCTTTACGCCGAGTGCTGCACTCGAAACAAGGCGCTCAAGCCGCAATCTCTCATACAACTTTGTAAATAGGAGAAACCGTCATGCCCGATGCCAACATCGATGTCGCCAAAAACGATGTCGCCAATGTCAACATCAAGGACGTTGTAAAAGAAAAATACGGACAAGCGGCTTTGCGCGTTACGAATAAGACGGGCGGCAGCAGTTGCTGCGGCGCGACGCCAGCCAGCGGGTTCTCTTGCGACCCGATCACCTCGAATCTCTACGACGCGGCGCAGGCGCAGCAGATTCCGGAAGAGGCGATGCTGGCCTCGCTCGGATGCGGCAACCCAACTGCGCTCGCGAAGCTGAACCCCGGCGAAACCGTGCTTGATCTGGGCTCAGGCGGCGGCATTGACGTGCTGCTCTCCGCCCGGCGCGTGGGGCCCAGCGGCAAGGCTTACGGCCTCGACATGACCGACGAAATGCTCGCGCTGGCCAACGAAAACAAGCGCAAGGCGGGCGCGGAGAATGTCGAGTTTTTGAAGGGTGAGATCGAAAACATCCCGCTGCCCAGCAACTCGGTCGATGTCATCATTTCCAACTGCGTCATCAATCTTTCGGCTGACAAAGACCGCGTGCTGCGCGAGGCATTTCGCGTGCTCAAACCGGGCGGGCGGCTCGCTGTCTCCGACGTGGTCACGCGCGGCGAAATCGTCCCCGAGGTTCGTCAGAGTGTGCTGGCGTGGGTTGGTTGCATCGCCGGCGCTTTGGAAGAAAACGAATATCGCGGCAAACTCTCCGCTGCCGGGTTTGAGCAAATCGAGATTGGGCCCACGCGAATTTATCGTATTGAGGACGCTCGTGAGTTTCTTTCCTCCTCAGGCATTGACGTGGATGCCATCGCGGCGCAAGTCGATGAAAAGTTCATGAGCGCTTTTGTGCGCGCGGTGAAGCCGAAACGGGCGCCAGAGGCGTGCTGTGGCCCGATGTGCTGCAAGTGAAGGTGTTCTCCGTCTGGGCCTGTCGTGAGGGTTGGGTAGCTGGGATAAAGCGACACCTTGCATGATTTGTCACCGCGAGCGAAGGGAGGGATCTGCAGTTCGCGGCAAAATGCGGATCCCTCGCTTCGCTCGGGATGACAAATCTTAGGAAAAGTGAGTCGGAGACCGGACATGGAAGCTCATTACAACGTTCTGTTCCTGTGCACGGGAAACTCGGCGCGCTCGATCATGGCCGAGGCGATCCTCAACCACAAAGGACGGCCGGCATTCACCGCCTACAGCGCCGGAAGTCATCCCTCGGGGATAGTTCGTCCCGAAGCCTTGAAGGAGCTTACGAGGGCTCGCATTTCCACAGAGGGCCTGCGCAGTAAAAGCTGGGACGAATTCGGGCGCCCCGGCGCTCCCGCGATGCACTTCGTCTTCACGGTTTGCGACAACGCCGCTAAGGAGGCCTGCCCGCTGTGGCCGGGACAGCCCATGACCGCGCACTGGGGAGTTCCCGATCCTGCCGCGGTTCAAGGAGACTCCGCCGAAATCGAACGCGCCTTCCGCGAAGCGTTTTTTATTCTCGACCGGCGCATCGGCCTTTTTCTCTCTCTTCCTCTGGCGGCCCTCGATCGCCTCGCGCTGAAAAAAGAAGTGGATCGCATTGGAAAGCAATGACGCGTCAATAACAGTGACGATGACTACGATGAAGCCATCCCGCCGTCTCAGCTTTCTGGACCGCTATCTCACGGCGTGGATCTTCGCCGCCATGGTCATCGGGGTCGCCATAGGTTGGCGGCTTCCGGGAATCGTGCCGTTTCTGAATCGCTTCAGCATCGGGACAACTTCGATTCCAATTGCGGTGGGACTCATCGTGATGATGTACCCGCCCTTCACCAAGGTGCGGTACGAGGAACTGCACGAGGTCTTCCGGAATACACGTCTGCTTGGTCTATCCCTCGTCCAGAACTGGGTGGTCGGACCGATCCTGATGTTTGTCTTGGCGGTCGTGTTTTTGCGCGGCTACCCGGAATACATGGCTGGGCTGATCATGATCGGACTGGCTCGCTGTATCGCAATGGTCATTGTCTGGAACGAACTGGCCAGCGGTGATACCGAATATGCTGCCGGCCTGGTGGCCTTCAATTCCCTGTTCCAGGTGTTCTTCTACTCGCCGTACGCGTGGTTGTTCATCACGGTTCTGCCCGCAAAACTCGGCCTCCACGGCGCTATCGTCCATGTCTCCATCGCGGAAATCGCCAAGAGTGTTTTTATTTATCTTGGCATTCCTTTTCTTGCCGGGTTCGTAACTCGCACGCTGCTGCTTCGAATTAAAGGGCGCGAGTGGTATGAGCGTAATTTCGTTCCCCGCGTAAGCCCACTCACGCTGATCGCTTTGCTGTTCACGATTGTGGTGATGTTCTCGCTCAAGGGCGCGTACATCGTTCGGCTCCCGCTCGATGTCCTGCGGATCGCGGTGCCCTTGCTGATTTACTTCGTCGTGATGTTCCTGGTGTCGTTTTACATGGGGAAGAAACTCGGCGCCGACTACTCGAAGACGGCCACGCTCTCATTCACCGCAGCCTCGAACAACTTTGAACTCGCGATTGCCGTCGCGGTTTCCGTTTTCGGCATTAACTCTGGAGCTGCATTCGCCGCCGTCATCGGCCCCCTGGTCGAAGTGCCCGTCATGATTATGCTGGTCAACGTAGCGCTTTACTTCCAGCGCCGCTATTTTCCCGATGCGGCTCGTTTGACAATCTTCCCTGCCTCCACGTAACTTCGAATTTTTGGTGTTCCGTCGATCTTCCCTCGTGGAGGCAGAATGAAATCCCGCTTAACTTCTATACAAACAATGGTTGTCTGTTTCGTGCTCTGCTCGCTTGCTCTGGGGCAGGATCTGGCTTCTTTCGAGAAGCGTACTACCGTGAAGAAGCTGGCCAATGGGCTCACCATCGTCATCTGCGAGCGGCCGGAGGCGCCGGTGTTTTCGTTCTTCACGCACGTGGATGCGGGCTCGGTGCAGGATCCCATGGACAAGACTGGTCTGGCGCACATGTTCGAGCACATGGCCTTCAAGGGCACGGACACGATTGGGACGCGCGACTATGCGGACGAGAAAGTTGCACTGGCGAAAGTTGAAGAGGCTTATGCCGCCTACATTGCCGAGCGCGACAAGCCGGTGGAGCGCGACGAGCAGAAGCTCAAACAACTCGAACAAGCCTGGAAGAACGCGATTGCGGCTGCCGACAAGTTCTCCGCGCCTTACAGCAACGAGTTTGGCAAGATCGTCGAAGGCGAAGGCGGCGAGGACATGAACGCCTCCACCGATCTCGACGAAACTGTCTACCACTACTCGTTCCCCATCAACCGGCTGGAATTGTGGGCCTATCTCGAATCGGAGCGCTTTTTGCATCCCGTGATGCGGCAATTTTACAAAGAGCGCAACGTAGTGATCGAAGAGCGCCGCATGCGGGTGGACAGCGATCCCATGGGACGGCTGCTCGAGCAATTCACGGAAGAGGCGTTCGCGGCCCATCCTTATCACCGTCCGACCATCGGATGGATCTCGGACTTGAACTCTTTTTCGGCGACCGACGCACAAAAGTTCTGGGATAAGTACTATGTGCCCTCGAACATGGTGGTCGCCGTGGCTGGAGACGTAAAAGCATCGGAAGCCATGCCGATCGTCGAGAAATATTTCTCGCGGATTCCGCCGCGTCCCAAGCCCGACACGGCGACGACCACCGAGCCGGCGCAGAATTCCGAGCGCACGGTCGTGCTGCACGAGCAGTCGCAGCCGATTTATCTCGAAGGCTATCACCGCCCCGATTACCGCAGCCCGGATGACCAGGTCTACGACGCAATCGCCGACCTGCTGTCGAATGGACGAACCTCGCGCCTCTACCGGGCGCTGGTTCGCGACAAACAGATCGCGTCGGACGCGGAGGGATTTACCGGGTATCCGGGAAATAAATATCCGCACCTCTTCGCGTTTTTCGCCACCCCGATCCCGGGCCACACGCCGCAGGAAGTGGGCGATGCGATTCATGGGGAGATTGAACGGCTGAAGAAAGAAGACATTTCGGATGAAGAGCTCAGAATGATCAAGACGCGAGCCAAAGCCAACCTGATCCGTTCGCTCGGATCGAATGAGGGTCTGGCGTTCGAGCTCGGGCTCTATCAGGCGCGCTATGACGACTGGCGGGAGCTGTTCCGCTCGGTCGACCGGATCGAAAAAGTTACCAAGGCGGATATACGGCGGATTGCGAATCAGACGTTCACGCCCGATAACCGGACGGTGGGGATTATCGAGTTTGCCGGCGGGCCGCCGGGAACTGGCGCAGGGCCGCAAGGAGGTGGACAGTGAAGCGCGCACGACCAGCCCCTGAAGGGGTAACGGATTTCGAGGGATTTAGGGCATCGCTAAAGCGATACCCTGATACGAAGCGACTGGTCGTCTTTGCTATCGTCGTGTTCATTGGCGTCTTTGGCAGCGGCGTGCACCTGTGGGCGCAGGCGCCGACCTGGCAACAGATACCGATTCCAAAGTTGCCGGCGTTTCATCCGCCGCAGCCGAAGCGCATCGTGTTTCCGAATGGCATGGTGGTTTTTCTTCAGGAAGACCATGAGCTGCCGACCATTGACGGCATCGCTCGCATTCGCGGCGGCGAGCGCTCGGTCCCCACGAACAAGACGGGGTTGACCGAGATTTACGGCGAAGTGTGGCGCACTGGCGGCACCAAGTCCCACACCGGCGATCAACTCGACGACTATCTGGAGCAGCGCGCCGCCAAGGTCGAGACCGGTGGAGGCATCGACTCGACGAACGTGAGCTGGACGTGTCTGAAAGAAGATTTTGACGATGTGTTTCGCGTGTTCGAGGACCTGCTGCAGAAGCCGGAGTTTCGCGCCGATAAAATTGGAATTGCCCAGAAGGGGATGTATGACGGCATCTCGCGGCGCAATGACGATCCTGGGCAGATCGCGGGGCGGGAAGCGGCGATACTCGTGTATGGCGCAAACAATCCGTATGCGCGAGTCGCCGAGTATCGAACGGTGGCGGCGATCACGCGTCAGGATCTGGTCGAGTGGCATGACCAGTACGTTCACCCGAACAACATCATCCTCGGCGTGGTCGGCGACTTCGACTCGGCGAAGATGGAAGCCCGTCTGCGCGAGGCTTTCGCGTCCTGGCCCAAGGGACCGGCGCCAAAAGATACGGAGATCAACCCTGATCCTGCAAAACCAGGATATTACCAGGTCGACAAAACCGACGTGAATCAGAGCACGATTGAAATGGTAGCGGTGGGCATCACACGCCGCACTACGGATTACTTCGCGACCTCGGTGCTCAACGAGGCCTTTGGCGGAGGATTTTCGTCACGGCTGTTTAACGACATTCGAACCACCAAAGGGCTCGCCTACGGAGTCGGCGGCGGAGTGGGCGCGGGCTGGGATCATCCCGGAATGCTGCGGCTGATGGTGATGACAAAGAGCAAGACCACCATCGAGTCCATTCAGGCGCTCGATGAAGAGATCGCCGACCTCGCCAAGCGTCCCATCGACGATGCGGAGATCAAGCGCGCCAAGGACGCGATTCTAAACTCTTTTGTCTTCCGTTTCGATTCACCGGCGAAGGTTTTGCGGGAAAAAATGGCGTATGAGTTTTACGGCTATCCGCTGGATTTTCTGGAGAACTTTCAGAAGGGGATCGAGGGAGTCACGAAGGAAGACGTAGCGCATGTAGCGGCGAAATACATCCACCGCGATCAGATGGCGGTGCTGGTAGTGGGCAACGCGAGCGAATTCGACAAGCCCTTGTCATCGCTCGGGACAGTGACCAAACTGGTTATTACGATACCGCCGCCACCGCCGGGGGTGGTGCCGGAACAGGGCGAGCATCCGTAAAGTGCAGCGGACGAGGCGATTAAGCTTGCATCCCGGCTGCCAAGGCACGACCGCGTTGCTTGAGGCCGCCGCTGGTTCGGGAGTTCTGGACGAACGGGGCTTGCACGATAAAAATTCTCCTTGCGGTAGGCTGTCTCCCAACGATCCAAGATCAAACGCAATTCACTCTGCGCATTCCGAATCGCAACTCGCGCTCTTGGTCTGCCAATCCGCAAGCGTTTGAGTGAACGGAAGCCCTCGGCAATCTCTGGCTCTATGCGCTTGCGCGAACGCCGCGCATTTCTTATCCAGCGAGGCGGGACATTCGCCCGGAACTTCAGGTAGCTACGGACGACGGAACCTGCGCTTGACGTAAATAGCCTTGCTTCTCTAGTCATAACGCTAACCTCCGGAAGACAGCTGTGCCGACCGCCCGAGAATCTAATTCGATGAATTGCACCAGTCTGTGTGCAAAAGTGTGCAATTTTGAACAGACAAGGACTGGATACGTCTGCCACACTCCATCGCAAGTAGGGTGGGGATTGGGAGTCGCATTCCATTGGGTTTTGATGTCGGAAAGGAAGGGCTTTCGGCCTATGTCACCGCTTCCTTTCTAGTCCGGGCTGCGCATCCTCGGGAGGTTCCAAATGACTCGCTTGTATCGGGGACCACTGCCAATGCTTCTCTGCATCGATGATAATCAGGGGATTTTGGCATACGAAAGATCGCTATTTGAGAGGTCGGGATTCGCCGTGATTACGGCACCGTCCGCACACGAAGGACTGAGACTTGTGACGATGTGCAGCTTTGACGCGGTGGTTCTCGATTACCACATGCCTGAAATGAATGGACACCATCTCGCTTCTGCAATAAGGCGTGTCACGCCAGAAACTCCAGTAGTCATGTTTTCTGGCAGCGAGGTTCCAGAGGAGACTAGCAGGTTGGTCGATGCCGTCGTACCCAAGAGCGGAGCCACCGGAGAACTGTTGCCAACCGTCACTCGACTGTGCAGGCGGTCATCGCCAGCCTGAGACTCTAGCGTGTGCCTTGGATATTTTTCCACCCGAACCTCCGCGCGTCACCCTCCAGAGCTTCAACTGTTTGCGCTGGCGGCGACTGATGATCCAGGGTTCGACCGAGCAACCTCTCCAAATTACGGACCTCAGGAGCATATTCCATCTCCAATCGTTGTCGAAACCCGGCCTCGATGGCGGGACGGCGCTCATAAACAAAATTCAGTCGGGCCACAATCGCTCTAGCTTCTTGCCACAAAACCGGAAACGCGCGCTCGAATCGCCCAAGTGCTTTGGATTGCTTCAACCGCTGCAACTGCTGCTGCACTGCTCTAGAGCGCATACGCCGGTTACCATTGATGATCTCAAAGTTACGCCTTCCGTCCGAACGCAGTCCCAAGAATGAGAGAACTTTCTCGTACGCAATACCGGGAGCACTGGCGAAATCATCGAACAAGATGACATGAACCCGCTCCCTACCGAACGCGTCGAAGTATCGTTGAATCTGTTCCGAGAATCTGGTGATTTCGCGATAGCTCAAACGCGGAACGGGTTCACCCCGAAAGGGCCCTAACTGCCAATATCGCTCTTCCTGAGAATCAACCGCCAACTCGAATCGGGTGATGTGTTCGGCCCCGCAGCACAGCCTCATACTATGCAATGAATGAATGACATCGATTGGGTTCCGCAGCATAACTATGATCTGAGCAGAAGGATTGAAGTCGAGAATCTCTTGAGGGGCTCTTCGCGACACCAAGTACCCTGTCGATGCTTCCCCGATTCGGCGCTTTCCGGTTGCGCGATCAAAATTGCTCAAATATTGCGCCAGCGTTCTTGAATGTCTCTGGTCGCCTAAAATATCGGGAGCGAAAAAATGGGGCTCTTTTCGCTTTGACATACCTATGTCCGGGTGACCACCCAGATACGCATAGAGTGCCGTGGTGCCACATTTTGGCGCTCCCACGATAAAGAAGTCTGGTTTGCTAGCGGTTGGCATACTCCAACCTCCTCCTTGTCGGGCAATGGGATGTCGGCTTGTCTTGACGCATCCCGCTGGTGCCGCCAGTATCGGGGGAAACTTGCTTTCCGGTCAGTGAGTTTGCTCACAGCGAAAACGTGATGAATGTTTTACCGGGAATTGGGGTCAGATTGGATACCAGGAAAGAATGCTTTCCCGTCGCGTACTGTTTAGTTGCTGCAATCGCGTTTGCACTAACTGAGAATTGAATGCGATTCCCTCACCCCCCTATCCCATTTGACAAGAGTCGATCCTGGAGTTATTGTAGGCGAACACATGGCGAATACCGCCAGCGCCTGTGACCGCACATCCGCTGCTCCCTGATTTCGAGTCCCCACCGAAGCTGGTCGGCATCGCACGGATTGCGGCTGCCGGCGAATCGCTTCGCGAAGGGCACAACGTCGAGCACTTCACGCTCGGGACGCGATCGCTGCTCAATCGGGTGGTCAGCCGCCGCAATCTTCCCTTTACCTGGGCCATCAATCCTTATCGCGGCTGCGAGTTCGCCTGCAAGTATTGCTATGCGCGCTACACCCACGAGTTCATGGAACTGCGCGACGGCGTGGAGTTCGAACGAAAGATTTTTGTCAAGCAGCAAGCGGCGGCACTGCTTCGGTCGGAATTGAAAAAGGTCAAGCGTGGAGAGGAGATCGCGATTGGCACGGCGACTGATCCCTATCAGCCGGCGGAGCGCCGTTTTGAGGTGACGCGGGCAATCCTGGAAGAACTGGCGCTGCACTCCGGACTCGAAATCGGAATCGTGACGAAATCGAATCTGGTGACGCGCGATGCGGAAATCCTGCGGGGCGTGGGCGAACACAACCGGGTTTTTGTGAATGTGACCGTGACCACGGTGGATGCGGAACTGGCGCGCAAGCTGGAACCGCGAGCGCCGCGCCCCGATCTGCGGCTGGAGGCAGTTCGCCAGCTGAATCTCGCGGGCGTGATCTGCGCCCCGGTGCTGCCAGAAATCACGGACCGTCCGCGCGATCTAGAGGCCCTGGTGAAGGCCGCCAGTGCAGCCGGCGCGAAGTATATCTTTGCCAATCCGCTTTTCCTGAAACCGTGTTCGGCGGCGGTGTTCCTGCCGTTTCTGGAAGAGCACTTCCCAGATCTGATGCAGCTTTACCGGGCGCGTTATGCCGATCGAGCATTTCTGCCAAAAGGGTACGGGCAGCGCCTATCGCAACTGATGGCCGCGTTGCGGCGCAAGCACGGAATTGGAGATCAGCACGCCCGCAGCAGTCGTAGAGTGCATACGGCGGTCGCGCAGATGGAATTGTTTTGAGGCCGGCTCAGCTTTTAGCTCGCTGGTGGAGAGCCGGGCGTCCCCGTCCGGCCGCCGAACTGCTGGACCCTTCGACTGCGCTCAGGGCGGACGGGCGAGACGCCCGTCGCTCCACAAGCAAAGGCAGCGCCAGCCTATAATGTTACGTCTGCCATGACGTCCCCTCAGCCAACTGTTCCCCCATCACACAGAATCAAGAACAATGCCCGGCAGTTCTGGTATCGCGTCAGCGAGGGGCTGGCTGTGAACCAGCTCTGGTCGCAGTTTGAAAAAGACGCGCGGTCGAGCTATCGACTGTACTCGGCGGGGCTGGACAAACTGCCGGCGGAGCCGTCCAGGTTAAAGCGGGCCTGGCAGATGGCGAAGGCGCTGTTCTGGGCCATCCTGGAAAAGCTGACCCCGGCGCGCCGCGTGCTGCTGCTTCTAGCGCTGATTCTGCTGTTCTTTCCTGGCGGCGGGTTTACTTACATCAACGGCGACAAACATGTCGAGGTCCAGGGAGTGGACTTGCATTTCTGGGGCGGGCTGTTGATGTTTGTCGTCTTGCTGCTGGAGCTGGCGGATCGGGTGGTGATGAAGCGCGACCTGGAAATCGCCAAGGACATTCAGGCGTGGTTGTTGCCGGGTGCACCGCTGCAGATTCCGGGATACCAGATTGCTTATGCAACGCGTCCGGCAAACACGGTGGCGGGCGATTACTACGATGTGATCTTGCGGCCGGGCCGAAGGTCGAGCCGGATGTCGAGCGAAAATCAGAGCGGAGGGCAGAGCGAAGGGCAGAGCGAAGATAAAAGCGAAGATCGCATTCTGTTTGTCGTGGCCGATGTGGCGGGAAAAAGTATTCCGGCGGCGATGCTGATGGCGACCTTCCAGGCTAGTCTGCGGACGTTGTCGACCAGCGGCGTCGCGCTGGCCGAACTGGTGGCCGGAGTGAATCGCTATGCGTGCTCGAACAGCGCCGGCGGAAATCGCTTCACCACCGCTTTTCTTGCCGAACTGGATGCGGCGACCGGAGACGTGGTTTATATCAACGCCGGGCATAACGTTCCCATTCTGCGCAAAAAATCGGGCTTTGTGGAGCGGTTGGAGGTGGGAGGCATTCCGGTAGGGATTCTGGCGGAAGCGCCTTACCAGTCGGGAACGGCTCGCCTCGAACCGGGCGACTGGCTGGTGATTTTTACCGATGGGGTCGTCGAAGCGGTCAATGCGAAGGATGAGGAATACGGTGAAGCCGCATTGCTGCGACTGGTGGATCGCGAGTCGGGGTCAGCTCCAGCAGAACTGCTGCGCAGCCTGCTCGCGGAATTGGATCGGCACGTGGGAAACACTCCGCAGCACGATGACATCACTTGTTTGCTGCTGAAGCGAACGTAGGAGGCAGCTTTCAGCTGGCAGCTCTCAGCTCTCAGCTGTCAGTGAAGTCAAAAGCTTTTTCCCGCGCACTCGGCGTCTCTGCGTCCCCTGCGTTGAAGGTTTTACTGAGAGCTGAAAACTGAGAGCTGCCTTTCTACAATGGCTTCAGGCCGGCAAAGGAAAGGAGTTGTCCTGCCGCGAATTGAGCCTGGCCTGGATCCGGGGAAATCTTCTGCACTTGCGCCACAGCGGAGTCGGCCTCCGCAGCGCGACCGGCCCGGCGCAGAGCTTGCGCGAAGAGAAGCACATTCACATCGTTGGGATCAACCTTCACCGCGTGCTCTAGCTGAACGACCGCCACATCGGTCTGCCCCTGACGCAGCGCCAGGATGGCCAAACCGGTCAGCGCCGTGCCGTCGTCCGGATTCAGGCGCAGAGCATTCTGGTAGCTCTCGGCGGCCTGATCGTAGTCGTGCAACTGCAGGTGAGCTTGACCAAGTTCGCTCCACGCCGCGGCCTGCTGCTTCGGATCGGCGGAAGAACCGAGCGCCGCATTACCTTCCTCGATCGCTTCCTGGGGATGTAGGGCGTGCAATTCATAATCGCCGAGGGCGAGGATTTGGGTGATCGAATAGGTGTGCAGTGCCTTGCCGGCCCGGAACTGTGCGATCGCCTCGTCAGGCCGGCCCTGCCTGGCTAAAGCGAGCCCGAGATGGTTGTGCGCTACGTAATTCCGCTCAGTAATACTCAACGTATAGCGCCACAAGGTTTCATTGTCGCGCCAGTAGCCGACTTGGCGATAGGTGAGGCATCCCAGAACACAACATACCAGAACGGCGGCAGCGGCGAGCCACGCACGGCGGATCCGAAGCTGGGAGGCCGCCGCGCCCAGGGCCCAAGCGTGCAAGGTCCAAACGACCGCGACAAACAAACCGATAAAAGGGATGTAAGCGTACCGGTCGGCCATCGCCTGCTCACCAACCGTGATAATGCCGATCATCGGGACTAAAGTTCCCAGGAACCAGAACCAGCCTACGGGTAAATAGCGGCGGTCACGCCAGCGCAGCACGAGCACGGATACCAGAACCAGTAGCGCCGCCGCTCCCACCACCTGCCCGCCGGGAAGCAAATTCTCGGGACGCGGGTACAGGGGAACAAGCCGAGACGGCCAAAACGCTTTTCCTATGTATGCCACATAGCAGACGATGACGTTCTCCACCCGCACCGACATCGGAACTTCCGCCAGCGTCCGTACCGACTCCCCGGCGCGCTGCGCCAGTACGGTGATGACCGCATCCGCCGCGGCAAGAACGAAGAGGGGCAACTTTTCCCAAACTAGATAGGCGAACGAGCGTGGGGTGGGAGCCACAGGCAGGCCCCCTGCCGCGGATCCCGCACCCATTCGCTGCAGCGGCCAGTAGTCCCAAAGCAGCAGCACAAACGGCAGTGTAACGATCTGCGATTTGGCCATCAGGCCAAGCGCAAATAAAGCGGTGACCAATAGGTAAAGATGGCGTCGGCCCGTGCGCGCGTACCGGTCGTAAGCATGGAGGGCGAGCAGGAAGAACAACATGCTGAGCACATTCTTGCGCTCCGCGGCCCAGACTACCGACTCGACGTTAACCGGGTGCAGGGCAAACAAAGCACCCACCGCCAGACTGGACCAGGTGAATCCCGTGGCCCGCTGCAACAGCAGGAACAGCAACACCGCATTAGCCGCGTGGAGCAGGAGATTTATGTAATGGTGGCCAATAGGATTGAGGTGAAAGACCTGGCAATCCAAGGCATGCGACAACCAGGTCAAGGGATGCCAGTTACCGTCGCGAAAGGTCGTAAACGACCACTTCACGGTATCCCACGTCAGACCAGCCACAACATGGTTATTCTTCAGAATATAAGACAGGTCATCGAAATCGACGAACTGGTTGCGGACGATGGGATTGTAGAAAGCAAGAGTGGCAAGTACCAGCAGTAGACAGAAGATGACGACGCGATTTTCGCGGGACGCTGACATGCCGATAAGTGGAGGCGGCTCCGTTGGCTGAAGGTGGGCCGCTTCCGCAAAACGATATTCCACCCCTGCTGCTGACGATTTTAACGCGATGTTGGGTTGACTACGACGGCTCTGAAGCGCTCGCCGCCACCCAAAGTAACAGCTCAGCCATCAGGTTTATGCCGGCATCAGCTCCCGGTACATCTGGTGAAAGGCGTGGACGCCTTCTTCCCGGCCTCACGTTATGGCGGCCGCTGTGCTCGCGGCGGCATAGAGATTCTTCTGAATCTCGAAGATGTTGACGGCGAGACTCGGTCCTTAAGCCCGTTTTCAGTTAGGAGTTCTGACACATCGTAGTGACCTTGCAATTACTATAGTGCTCATTGGCTGCCAGCCAGTCTTCGTGCACACCTTCAGCGGCTGATACCTTAGTGATGAAAACCGGTCTCGCTCACGAGGCCATACAACGATGAGCCAACTCGAAAGCCGCACAACCAATACAACTAGAACCTGGATGCGCCGGTGGAATCGCTCTGATCTGATAAGAACTGTGCTTACAGTGGCGCTCCTCGCCATCGTGTTTGCACTTTCGTCGAGCGCCGATTTTTACAGCGGCCCGATGACAGATGTGATCATGTCCCTGGTTTTGGCCAGCGCTGTTGTCACACTGCTGGTGGTGCAACCCTCCTGGACAAGCTTCGCCAGCGTGGCCGTGTGTAGCCTCGTCCTGGCGGGACTCGACTACCGTGTCCTGGGGTTCCAGCCCAGGTTCGAGGCTGCATTTTCATTTGCAGGGTTAAGCGGCCTCTTCGTGCTGGGTACGCGGACGGTATGGGCGCGCGGCCAAGACCGCATGCTCCTTCTTTGCGCATTTCTTCCCGCAGTCCTGTGGGTGGCGGTGGACTGCACGGCTCCGACTTTGCTGGATTACACCGAAGCGCTGCATCCCAAGACCTTCGATCTTTATTTGTATTCCTTTGATTGCAGCCTGCGCGTGCAATTCAGTTTTCTGCTTGGGCAAGTGTTCGCGCGGCACTTGTGGTTCCGGTTCGCCGGCTTACTGTTCTACATAGCTTTGCCTCTGCCGCTGGCGTTGGTCTATGCGGCCCAGCTCCGCTTGAAAAGCAAGAATGCTTTGCCCGTAGTGCTGGCGTTACTGGTGACCGGGCCGATAGGAGTGCTGTTCTATAACATGGTTCCGGCAACCGGGCCCGTCCACCTTTTTGGGCAAGATTTTCCCTGGCACCCGTTACTAACATCTCAAGCCCTGCGCTTGGTATTGGGAACGGTGCCGGTCAAGGGTTTGCGCAATGCCATCCCGTCTTTACACATGGCGTGGGTGTTGCTGGTATGGTGGAATTCCAAAGGACTCTCCCGCTGGATACGCGCCATCGCGCTTGCATTTGTGATTTTCACCGTCTTCGCGACCCTTGGAATCGGCGAGCACTATTTCGTGGACCTGGTGGTCGCTTTTCCATTTGCACTGATGGTGCAAGCTTTATGCCTGTATCCTTTGCCGTTCAAATACGGTTCGCGACGCGTGGCATTTTTGTTTGGTACCTTTGCGAGTCTCGCCTGGATGGCGCTGGTCAGCTTTGCCACGCCGTTTTTTTGGATTTCGCCGGTCATTCCATGGGCTATGGTGATGGCCACAATTTCTATATCCAGTTTGCTGATGCATCGCTTACAGAACGCGGAGTTTACGAATGAGCGAGTGCAGGCGGTCGCAAGACGGAAAGCGGCTGGCGCAAGAAAAGCCGAGACCAGCGTTCCGCCAAATGGGGCACTGGAGTCGACGGCTTCCTCTTGCCTGCCGTCTCTGCCGCCTGCGCATGTTCCGGGAATGTGAATAGTTGAATCCATGAGTTCGTCTTCCACTGCCGCAGTGCCGAAACGCCTCGAACGACCGGGAGTCCCGCTTTCCTCCAAGCTGTTTCAGTCACCGGCGCAACGCACATTGCTGTTGTGTCTGCTGCTGACCGCCGTTGTGCTTGTGTCCTACAACCCCGTAATTCACAACGGGTTCCTCAACTATGACGACGATCAGTACATCACGGACAACCCCCACGTAAGGGCGGGCCTGACCTGGGCGACCGTGAAATGGGCCTTCACCACCAATTATGAGGCGAACTGGGCTCCCCTTTCGTGGCTTTCTCATGCACTCGACTGTGAACTTTTCGGCCTGAACCCTGCCGGACCCCACTACGTCAATGTCTTGCTGCACGCGGCCAACGCTGTCCTTCTCTTTCTGCTGCTGCGGAGCGCCACGGGATTCCGCTGGCGCAGCCTGATGGTCGCCGTTCTGTTTGCGCTTCATCCCATGAACGTCGAGTCCGTGGCCTGGGCGGCCGAGCGGAAGAACGTGTTGAGCATGCTGTTCTTTTTGCTCGCTCTGCACGCCTACGTCTGGTACACGCGGAAACCCGTGCTTCTCCGCTACGCGGTGTTGTTTTTTCTATTTGCGCTCGGACTCTTGAGCAAGTCTCAAATCATTACATTTCCATTTCTGCTTTGGTTGTGGGATTACTGGCCGCTGTACCGGATTTTTCCGCCGGCGGCTGCGGACACGCGGATGCAAGGCGGGAACCCGACGACATTGTGGAGGGGATGGCTGGTAATGGAAAAAGTGCCGCTCCTGCTGCTCTCCGCCGCGAGCGCGGTCGTAACGATGAAGGCGGAGAAGGAAGCCATTTCCCAGTACAGCCTGCTCTTGCGGTTGGAGACAGCGGCGATCTCGTATGTTCGCTATATGGGGAAGGCGATCTGGCCATCGCAGCTGGTGGCGCTGTATCCGCACCCCACCGAGCTCTATCCTGCCTACCAGGTGGGCGCGGCCGTGCTTGTATTGCTGCTCGTCACCACGTTGGCCCTGCGGGCGCACGACCAACGGTATATTGCCGTCGGATGGTTCTGGTTCCTAGGAAGCTTGGTGCCGATGATCGGGCTGGTGCAGGTGGGCGCTCCGGCAATGGCAGATCGCTTCGCGTACCTTCCCTTCATTGGATTGTTTCTGATCTTGACCTGGCTGGTGGCTGACTGGGCCAAAGTTCCCAAGATTTCAGCCAATTGGGTGGCCATGCCAGCGGTTTGTTATGCGCTGGTTCTGGGGACCCTCACTTACCGTCAGGTTGGCTACTGGCACGATAATGAGTCACTCTGGCTGCACACCTTGGCGTTCACTGAGGACAACTACCGCGCACAAATGAACTTGGCAGGTCTTCTGCTCAGTCAGGACCGGGTCGAAGAGGCCGGCGCGCACTACCGCGCCGCACTCGCCATCCATCCCGACTGGCCTGCCGCCAATCTGGGTCTTGCCGACTATGAAGACCGCCGCGGCAATCTGCCAGCGGCCGTCGAGCGATATCAGATGTTGGCTAGCCGCGCGGCCGACGTGGCCATCCGCGCTACAGGCTACAGCCGTTTGGGATTTGCCTATCGCCAAATGGGGGAGTCGATGAAGGCAAAGCAGTGTTTCGAAACGGCGCTGCAGTTGGCGCCCGACCGGGCCAGGGCAATGACGGGACTCGGCTTGATCGCCCAGGAAAATGGCGACCTGCCCGAGGCCATTCACCAATACTCGCGCGCGATCGCGGCGGAGCCCACCGACGTTGGGTACTTGCTGCTGGCGCAGGCTCTGCAGCAGGTGGGACGCTTGGACGAAGCCAATGCGATTTACCAGCGCGTGGCGCGTTCCTCGCCAAATCTTGCGGAGGCGCAGGAAGCGGCGGAGCGATACCTCGCAGGGAAGTAACGCGCAGTTATCAAATGGCTGCGGAAAGGGACGGCCCTACAGGGCGCTGAGAAGTCCGATTTCGATGCCCGCTTCTAAAAGGCGCGTCTGATTTCGAAGAACTTGCGGCATCGCTAAAGCGATGCCCTGATACGAACCCCAAGTTTTTCCGCAGCCTGTGAAGGCATGCCTTGATACCAATCGCACTTGCGCTGATCGATTCTCTGAGTATGCGTCTGGAATGCTTCGAGACTCTCCGTCACCAATGCGCTCTCACCGCCCAGACGTCCTGAGCACAGAGAAGCCCGTTTTCAGTTAAGAGTTCTGAAGCATCGTAGCGCGCTTGCAATTACTATGGTGCTCATGGGTGCTGGCCAGTCTCCGTGCACGCCTTCGGCGGCTGATACCCTAGCAGTAAGAACAGGTCTCGTTCACAAAGCCGCACGATTATGACCCGTCACGGGTAGGCGAAATGCCATCCCGTCTTTGCACATGGCTTGGGTCGATCGTTCGTGTCTGGATCAGAATAGTAGAATCCATGAGTTCGTCTTCCACTGCCGCGGTGGCGAAACGCCTCGAACCACCGGGAGTCCCGGCTTCCTCCAAGCTGTTTCAGTCGGCGGCGCAACGCACCTTGCTGTTGTGCCTGCTGCTGACCGCCGTTGTGCTTGTCTCCTACAACCCCGTAATTCACAATAGGTTCCTCAACTTCGACGACGATGGATACATCACCGCCAACTCTCATGTGGAGGCGGGCCTGACGTGGGCGACAGTGAAATGGGCTTTTACTACTTACGATCAAGGAAACTGGCATCCCCTGACTTGGCTTTCCCACGCTCTCGACTATCAACTTTTCGGCCTGAATCCTGCCGGACCCCACTACGTGAATGTCTTGCTGCACGCGGTCAACGTTGTCCTGCTTTTTCTACTGCTCCAGAGCGCCACAGGATGCCGCAGGCGCAGCCTGATGGTTGCCGCTTTGTTTGCGCTACATCCGATAAACGTCGAGTCCGTGGCGTGGGCAGCCGAGCGGAAGAACGTTTTGAGCATGATGTTTTTTCTGTTCGCGCTGTATGCCTACGTCGGGTACGCGCGTAGACCCGCTCTGGGTAAATCTGGGATCCGGCGCTACGCCGTAGTGGCGGGCTTCTTTGCGCTGGCGCTGCTCTCGAAGCCACAGGTGATCGCGTTTCCATTTCTGCTCTGGTTGTGGGATTACTGGCCGCTTGGCCGGATTGGCGCTCCGGCTGTGGCCGGCCCGGCGGCGCAAGGTGCGAGCATGACCAGATTGCGGAGCGGATGGCTGGTATTGGAAAAGTTGCCACTCCTGCTGCTCTCCGCAGCGAGCGCGGTGGTGACGATGAAGGCTCAGAAGGCCGGAGGCGCGGTCCAGACTTTTTCCCAGTACAGCCTGCTCTTGCGGCTTGAGACTGCCGTGATCTCGTATGTGAGCTATCTGGGGAAGGCGCTCTGGCCATCGAAACTCGTGGCCATGTACCCGCACCCAGCCAAGCTCTATCCTGCTTGGCAAGTGGGCGCAGCCGTAGTCCTATTGCTGCTCATCACCGCTTTGGTCATCCGCGCGCGCGATCAACGGTATCTCGCCGTCGGATGGTTCTGGTTCCTGGGCAGCTTCGTACCCATGATCGGGCTGGTGCAGGTGGGCTATCAGGCAATGGCCGATCGCTACGCCTACATCCCATTCATTGGCTTGTTTCTGATGTTGACATGGCTGGCTGCCGACTGGGCTCAGGCTCATCAATTTGGCGTTCGATGGCTCGCCATTCCCGCGGTTTCTTGTCTGCTGCTGCTGGGAACCCTCACTTACCGTCAGGTTGGCTACTGGCACGATACTGAGTCGTTCTGGCGGCGCACGGTGGCGCTGACTCAGGACAACTACATCGCACAGAATAACTTGGGAGACTTTCTGCTCCACCAGGACAGAACCGAAGAGGCCGCCGCGCACTTCCGCGCCGCACTCGCCATCCGTCCCGACGGTATAGCCGCCAACCTGAATCTTGGCGCCTACGAGGATGGCCGCGGCAATCTGCCAGCAGCCATCGAGCACTATCAGATGGTGGCTCGTGACGCGGGCGACGTCGGCATGCGCGCTACAGCCTATGGCAGTCTGGGATTTGCCTATCGCGGGCTGGGGCAGTCGATGAAGGCAAAGCAGTGTTTCGAGACGGCGCTGCAGTTGGAGCCCGATCAAGCCAGGGCAATGGTCGGGCTCGGTTTGATCGCCCAGGAAAATGGCGACTTGGCAGAGGCCATTCGCCAGTACTCGCGTGCCGCGGCGGTGCAGCCCACCGATGTTGGGTACTTGCTGCTGGCGCGGGCGTTGCAGCAGGAGGGGCACGTCGACGAGGCCAACGCGATTTCCGAGAGCGTGGCGCGCTCCTCGCCGGATCTTTCCAAGGCGCTGAAAACAACTAAGTCGCTCCTCTCCGGGAAATAAAGCGCGGTTATCAAACGGCTGCGGAAAGGGCCGGCTGTACAGGCCGCTGAGAAGGCGAAAGCTAACGCAAAAAAGCCCCAGGCGAGCGTTCTCAGGATGGGAGTTGCGGCATCTGACGGCGGCTTCCAGGTGAAGATAGAGATGAGGGGCGACTGGCAAAATTTGTCAATCTGGATCTCTGAAAGTGTCATACTGAGGGAATCAAGGGTGACAGAGCAGGTGACTGCCCCGCACAAGGCCACTGAAAACACTGAAGTTTCGTCCAGAAGGACATCTAACTTCCGTCACCTGGTTCTCTGGCCCTCAGAGTGCGATAGTACGAACGAGTTGGTCATCCAACCAAACAGTCAAACGGAGACGAGGACAATTTAAATGCGGAAACAAAAGGGCTTCTCACTGATCGAACTGCTGATCGTGGTCGCGATCATCTTGATCATCGCCGCGATTGCTATACCGAACCTACTGCGTGCACGCATTGCGGCGAATGAGTCGTCCGCAGTGGCATCGCTTCGCACCATCAACACGGCAATGATTTCCTACAACTCGAGCTACCCGACGGTAGGCTTTGCGACCAACCTGACCCAATTGACGGGCACCTGCACCGGCACCGTCGTTCCCAGCTCGGGCGCCGCTTGCTTGATCGATTCGACGCTGGCATCGGGCACCAAGAGCGGCTATAACTTCAGTGCCACGGGCACGTCTGGCGGCTATGCTGCTTGGGCAACCCCGGTGACTATCAACACTACGGGCGTGCGCGGGTTCTGCTCGGTCGCGGATGCTGTGGTGCGCACCGGCACCGCTCCGGTCTCCGGCTGCGCCGGAACCGAAACCCCGCTGCAGTAAGTTTGGATTTGGCAAAGTACCTGGGGGAGGGTACAAGCCGGAAAGAAGCAGAGGAGAAATCCTCTGCTTTTTTATTGTGGGGCGTTTTCTGGTGTGCGTCTTAAGTGATTGCTCGTTCCCAGGGCCACAAATCCACTGACACAAAATGTCAATTTCCCATGCGGGGGAATGACGAAAGCGGCGAACAAGGGGACGGGACTGCGAATTGCATCGCATTCCCAAGGACTTACAGCTCGTGCGGTTGGACCAAGTC
>Ga0209517_10001662_pt1 | contig 33062 bp, 31 predicted proteins | sample PeaSoiMetSII2010_FD_187695 | JGI IMG/M metagenome (GOLD analysis project Ga0209517, IMG submission 187695) | Peat soil microbial communities from Weissenstadt, Germany - SII-2010 (SPAdes) (version 2) | ecosystem: Environmental > Terrestrial > Soil > Wetlands > Peat | place: Germany... | reverse complement strand
GAGCGTGTCCCCGGGCTCCGCACCCTCGACGTAAAATGGCCCGGCCAGCGGATTGTCGCCTTTGGACATGCTGAGCGTGTCCCCGGGCTTCTTGAGCGCGTTCCCGAAACAGTCCAGCGTGTTGGTGTCAAGGATATCGCCCGACTTCAGGCGCGCCACCGGTTCGGCGGTGGCAAATAGATACTTCACGTTGTCGATGGTGGTGGTGTAGTGCACGACGTTGCCCGTCGGCCCGTGAACTGTCTGGCCATGAAATACGACTGGCGCCGCCAGCACCGCGCCCAGCAGCGCCAGAATGCCGTTCTTCAGCTGCATGTGTTTTGCCTCATTCCCGTTATAGCGAATCCATAGTTGTGAGCACAGACAGCTGCCGAGATTCGCTCCGCTTGGACGGCCCGGGGCGACCGTCCCTCCACGAGCGGAATCCTATCAGAACGAATACTTCAACGAGAACTGAACCAGCCGCGGCGTGCCAACCACCGAGGTGATCGCTGCGGAGCCACCCGATGATCCAACCACCGCCGGCACCGGGTTAGCGAACGACGGATGATTGAATAGGTTGAAGAAGTCCGCCCGGAAGTGCAGGTTCTGCTGCTCTGTAAGCTGGAACGTTTTGCCCATGGTGAGGTCTAAGTTTCTCTGATGTGGGCCTATGATGCAATTACGTGGCGTGTTCCCATAAACCGTTGCTTCTATGGTTCCGGGCGTACCAACGGGTGCAGAAGGGTCGGACGTATAGGCTGCCGGATTGACCCAGTTGCTCACGCGCGAAGTGATGCTGCCCTTGCTGGGCGCATTAGCGCAATTGAAGCCCGAGGCGAATTCGGCGGTGGAGGAGGAACTGGCAAGGTTGTAGGCGGTGCCTCCCGCTGGATCAAAAACGGTGAAGGGCGAGCCGGATTGCAGGGTGACTACCGGGCTGGTCTCCCATCCTGAAAGCGCGGCCTTGGCAATGCCATGAGAGCTGGAGAAGAACGGGAGTTGGTAGACGGCGCTCGCCACAAAGCGGTGACGGCGATCAAAGTCGGAGAGACCGCGCGACGCCCGCGGATCAGTCTGATCGTTCACCCGCGTCACGAACGCCACCGACGCGGTCGAGACGTCGTCGATGGACTTGGACCAAGTGTAAGCGCTTTGAAAATAGAGACCATGGGAGAAACGGTGCGCCAGCGTGGCTTGCAGAGCGCTGTAATGAGAGTCGGAGTTGGGAGCGAAGTCCTCAAAATCGACCGCATTGATACCCAGATAGGGTGCGCGCGCGGGCGCATTGGAACCCGTCGAATCCACAATCGAGCAAGTACCTGGACCACCGCCGCAGGCGTAGGGGATGGTAACCGGGTGCGCAAGCGTGGCCAGAGTGGCCTGGTCGTCATCATAGGTAGAGCGGAGGCGCGAACCTTTGGTGCCGACGTAGCCGACCTCCGCGAACCAATCGTGGCCCAATTCGCGCTGAATAGTGAAGTTCCACTGCTGGGTCGTCCCCGCGACCCAATGGAAGGGAACCGCGAGCTCGATCAGGCTTTGAACGGTTCCGGAGAAATTAGGGGCAGCAGTTGTATCGCCTCCGGGAAAGCCGGTGAAGAAGGAAGGTACGGGCACAAAAGCTTGCGTTGGAGGCGCGCCGAGTGGCGGCACGGGGAAGGCGGTTGAAAAGAGGTTGGCCAGGCTGCCGGGTCCAGGCAGGAAACCCACCTTGAACGGGTACGTTGGCGGAGTAATGGCGAGATTATCGACCGCACCCAAGTCCTCACGCACAGCGTAAATGCCGTATCCGGCGCGAATCGAAGTGGTGTGGTGACCGCCGACATCATAGGCGAAGCCGATCCGGGGCTCCCAAACCGTGGCATATTCGTTGTTGAGCCCAGCTTGATTGAGCGTCCCGGTGATGCCTGTGAGACCAAACTTGTTTATGCACTTTGGATAGACGAAGGGTTGCCCGGTCGTCGCCGCCAGCAGAGGATTCGTGTTGCCGGTGTGGCAAAGAGTGTCATAGGGCGCTCCGGCAAATTCGTTGCGGAAGCCGAGATTAAGGGTTAGGTCTTTGCGAACGCGATAGTCGTCTTGGGCGAACCAGGCATAGCTGGGAATGCGGTAATCGTGGTTGCCAAGGCCGCCCCCACCTTCACCAAGAAGTGGAGAACCGGCCATGAAGCTCTGGAGATCTGTATTGGCTGTGGGCGGCCCTGCCGGTATGAACCACACATACCCGTTATCGGAGATCGGCAAGTTGCGGCGTAGCGTAACACGGTCGATCTCTCCGCCAAAGCGGAACTGGTGGGCTCCGTGGGTCCAGCTCAAAGTATCGAGCCACGTAAAGTTGTCGGAAAGCGCCGACTGCTCCTCGGTCGTGTAAGGTCCAATCTCAAAATTCAGGAAGTGCAAACGATACATGTTGGGATCCTGGTTCGCGGTCGGCATGTTGATCCCAATGTCGGCTCCGGTGATAGGCGCTTCGTTGTGGAGCTTATCGCCGATGATGTTGATGCCGAAGCGGAATTCATTAACTAGCGTGTTGCGGAAGATGTGCGTCTCCGTGATGCTGCCGAAACGGCTATGCAGAGGGATATCTAGCGGGAAATTGAGGTTGTTGGTCGCAGGCTGGCCGCCGGTCTGGATGCTGAAATTATCGGCGCCAAAAGGCTGGAAGGTATCCGAATCAGACCAGAAGAAGCGAACGCCGATATGATCCTTGCCGTTGCGAAAGTCCTTGTCCCAATTGGTGGTGAACTGATCGTCCCTGAACTTTCCAGGATCAGTGACGTGAAACGGAACCGGAGTGCCGCAGGGTGTGGAAGGATCAACGTTGGTAGGCAGTGGAAACAGGTACCCGCCGGCGAGAGGGCCAAACTGGTTACCCTTGGCGTTCAAGAAATTGAAAGCAACGGGATCGACGCTGAGACCTTGGCTGGTCAACCCGCAATCGTTCGCCATCGCGGTCATGCTCTCGCGGTCCACCAGCGGGACGTAGGGCATGCCAGCGGAGGCAGGTATATTGACAAACGTTCCCGGAGACGCGCCGCTGCGTTGGCGCGTGCCCTGGTAATTCACGTAAAAGAAGCCGAGTTGTGCCTTTGGGCCGACCGGGCCTCCGAAGTCGCCGCCAAAGATGTTCTGCTTGATCACCACCTTGCCAAGAAAATAGTCTTGCGCGTCCAGAGAGGTATTGCGTAGGTATTCCCAAAGGTCCCCGTGAAACTTCAAGGTCCCGCTCTTGAGGACGGCGTTGATGTTGCCGCCGCCGTTGCGTCCCTGGGTGGCATCGTAGAGGCTGGTGGAAACCTTGAATTCCTGGACAGAGTCGGGATTGGGGAGCGGGGTATAAGTGAGTTCGCCGAAGGCATAGTCCGAGGCCGAGATGCCTTCGATGAGATAGTTATTGTTATCCTCGCGGCCGCCGTTCACGTGGATATAGACCGCGCCGCGGCCAAGTTGCGAAGCATTGTTCAGATCGGAAGAAGCGCCCGCCGAGAGCGTCAGCAACTGCTGAAAGTTTCGCGTAGCCAGCGGAAGATCGGTAATCGTCTGGGCCCCCAGCGATTCGCCCGTGGTGGCATCCGTCGTATTGACTTGCTCCACAAGGGACTGGACCTCCACAACTTCCTTCACCACCCCCGTTTTAATAACCGCGGTCATGCGCGTGGTTTCCGTGATGCGCACCACCACGCCGGGAAACTTGGTGACAGGAAAGCCCGCAGCGTTCACTTCCACCGTGTACGTGCCTACGGGCAACAGTGTGGCAGTGAATAACCCGGATGCGTCGGTCGTCACTTGGCGCAGTTGTTCACTTGTGGCTTCGCTCGTAACGCTCACCTTGGCGTTCGCGATTACGGCTCCAGATGCGTCCTTAACCACGCCACCAATAGCGCCGGTGGCGCCGCCTTGTGCGAAGGCAAGCGAACCGAACAACAGCAACAACAGCAACAGCGCAGCCAACTTTCGAGTAATCGACATGGGTCCCTCCCAGCGGACGGTTTGAAATCCTCAGAAATAGCGCTGGTTTTGAAAAGGGAATAATTAGATATGGCATGACTAGCGGCTGTCAAGAAAGAAAAGAACGTGGTGAGCCTACCCACATCGTATCCCCCTGGCGTGGTTGAAGTGTGTGAGTGCGAAAGCGTTAGGGAGCTGGCCGGACGGCTCCGACTAAGCCGGGAGGCCAGCGACCGGGACTACAATTCGCAGGTGTGCCCACTCCCTGCTTCACCTTGGTGCGGGAAATGAAAAGCGCCTACAACCATCGCTTGCGTTTGGTCGCTCACCCTCGCCAGCATGGCATCAAGCACTTTGGCGATACCTGTAATTTTGTCGTGCCGCAGCGCGAGCTAAAATTTTTCGATCGCATTACTTCTTGCTGCTCGTTGGCGGACTTTTTTCCCTGCTATCTTTTATTCTTTCAGCGACGCCCGCATCGGCCATGCCGAAATGCATTTTGTTTGGTCGTCAGAAACGTCTATTTATCGCTGCCTGTCTTTGGCGGTGCGAACTCGATCCGATCCACCGGAACAAAAGTGCCCGGAGTCAGACCAATTATCGTGCTACCCCCTGATAGGTCAGTGGTCTGATCTTTGTCTTTGAGCATCTTGGGTTGGCCGGACGCGACGTATTTCCAGACTTTCCCGGTCTGCGTGTCCAGCAGGAAAACTGTGTGCTGGACTTTCTCTCCGGTCAGCGAATCCACCTGAGCCGGAACCAACTGATAGCGCGATGATGCCGCTGGTTCAGGTTTCGGCGAAGGCTTTTGTCCGGCGCCGACGAGTGTCAAGCAGAATACGCACAGAGCCAACAACCACGGTTTTCCGTTCATTACATGATTCCTCCCCGAATCGGGGAAAGCCTACCACTCTGCTCCAAGATCTGCACCCGCTGCCGCTCATGAACAGAGCCGATCAATTACAATCCCTTGCCGAGGGGGAATTTATGGCAAATCTAAAAGGACTGGCGTCCTTTGTGTCGGAGTTGCGGGCAGAGAGAACGAATCTGGTAGATCGGCTTAGACATGTTGATGCGGCTCTTTCGGTTCTGGGCAAATTGAACGGCGGGAGTTCCTACACAAAACCGAGGCACAAGGTGTTGGCGTCGGCTCGCAAGCGGATGAGCCTCGCGCAGAAAGCGCGATGGGCAAAGAGAGCCGCGAATGACCAAGCGGGCAAGACGAAACCCAAGCGCACAATATCAGCAGCAGGCAAAGAGAGAATCGCAGCCGCTCAGCGTGCGAGGTGGGCGAAGTTGACGGCTGCATAGAAGAAATAGGCGGGCTTGCGGCGTGACACAACGAAAACTGCCCGCGCCCGCTGCTTCAGTAGCGTAGCGATCTGTAAGCAGGACTCTTCCAGGTCAAGCAAGAATCGCACAACTCTCACCCGAGACGGGTTGTTGGCGCCTCCCCGCCAGGAGCGCTGAAGCCCACGGATGTCTGCAATGTCGTCTCCTTTCCGATTTCCACCGAGACATTGATTATCGAGGTCATAGCCGGTTTGGAGTCCCGCGTTCTGTGTGGAACTTGGTATTGCCGGTAGCTTCCCAAGATGCAGATCTGGATCTGGCGTGTCCATGAGCTTCTCAGGAAGCACCACTTTGCACCGGAAAGTAGCTCGAAGCGTTGGCCGCTTCGAGTAGTTGTGGCAGGGAGCGATCAAGAAAATCGGGGATGCCAAGTAGCTTCTCTTACGACCGGTACGGGCTGACCCCCAGCTTTTTCACTTGCTCCGTGAATTCCCGCACCACCTGCGCGAACCTCGGCCCCTCGGCCGCCGAAACCCATTCCAAGCGAAAGCGCTCTTCTTCGATACCGAAATCCGCGAGCATCAGCTTGATGGCGTCCGCGCGTTTTTCTGTTTTGTAATTGCCTTCCTGATAGTGACAATCTCCCGGGTGGCAGCCGCAGATGAGGACGCCGTCCGCCCCCTTGGTGAACGCATCAATCACCAGGTTGGGATGCACCATTCCCGAGCACATGACGCGGATGATGCGGATGCTGGGCGGGTATTGGGTCCGGGAAACGCCCGCCAAGTCTGCGCCGGCGTAGGAGCACCAGTTGCAACACAGGGCGATGATCAAGGGCTGAAAGTTGTCGTCCATTACGCTACTCCCAAAGCAGCATGGATCTGGGCCTCGATCTGATCAAGGGTAAATCCACGGATGAATATGCCCTTCTTGGGACAGGTAGCCTGGCAGCAGCCACAGCCCTTGCAGATGGAGTCGTTGGTTTCGACGACTTTCTTGATCGACCCCTGCCACTTGTACTCGAGCAATGTGATGGCTTTGTAGGGGCAGGTATCCACGCAGTAGGCGCAACCGTCGCAGCTAGCGTCCACCACTTCCGAGATATTCGCCCCCAGTTCGAGGCTATCCTGGACGAGGACGGATGCGGCTCGCGCGGACGCTGCCTGGGACTGGAGAATGGATTCCTCGATGTTCTTGGGAGAATGCGCCAGCCCGCACAGGAAGACGCCGTCGGTCATGAAGTCTACTGGACGCAGTTTCATATGGGCTTCGAGGAAGAATCCCTCGCTGTTGAGCGGAACCTTCAGGAACTGCGCGATCTTTCGGTTGTCTTCATGCGGATGAATGCCGGCGGACAGAACCACCAGGTCGGCGGAGATGGTGAGCGGCATCCCCAAGGTCTGGTCGTAGACGGTGGCCTGCAGTCCTTCGCCATTTCGTGACACCTCGGGTTTGCGGTCCTCATCGTAGCGCACAAACACGACTCCCTGCTGCCGGGCTTTCGTGTAATAGCTCTCCTTGAAGCCGTAAGTCCTGATGTCCCGGTACAGAATGTACACATGCGTCTGCGGAGAGAGCGCCTTGATCTTCAGGGCATTCTTGATGGCATCGGCACAACACACGCGGGAACAGTAGGGGTGGTCGGCATCTCGTGAGCCCACACACTGGATCATGACGACGGTCTTTGCGGGCCGGTTGCCTTCCCGCGCCAGGAAGCCATCACCGGAAGCCAGGCGTGCTTCGAGCTCACGCTGCGTGATAACACTGTTGTCCTGTCCATACAGATATTCTTTTGGTTGGTGCTGCTTCGCACCCGTGGCCACGATTACCACTCCGTGCGTGACTTCGGTGGTTTTGCCGTGGGCCGCGATCGTTGTCCGAAAATCGCCGATTGTACCTTCAATCTTTTCGATGGCCGCGCCGGTAAATAGATGGATCCTGCCGTTCTGTAGGATCTCGTCGCGCAGGCGCGCCAATTCGTCCTGCGGCCTTTCTCCATTGAATAGGTAGTGGATGTGGCGCAGATTTCCGCCCAGCTCATTCTCCCTTTCCACCAGATAGGCATCAAAGCCCTGGCGTGCCAGTGCCAGGGCGGAGGTCATGCCCGACAGTCCTCCGCCGATGACCAGACCGGATTTTTCGACCCTGACCGTCTGCCGGTGCAGCGGCTGCAATAGCCGCGACTTGGCCAGCGCCATCCGGACCAGGTCTTTGGATTTCTCGGTGGCCCTCTCCGGCTCGTGCATATGCACCCACGAGCACTGGTCCCGGATGTTCGCCATCTCGAACAGGTAGGGATTGAGGCCGGCCTCTGCCAGCGTGTTGCGGAACAGCGGTTCGTGCGTTCGCGGGGTACAGGAGGCCACCACGACCCGATTCAGATTGTGTTCGGCGATCTGCTCCTTGATCCGATCCTGGGTATCGTTGGAGCAGGTATAAAGATTGTTCTCCGCGTACACAACGTTGGGCAGGGTCTTCGCATATTCCACGACGTCCGGAACATTGACCACGCCGGCGATATTGGTCCCGCAGTGGCAGACAAAGACTCCGATGCGCGGCTCTTCTCCCATCACATCTCTTTCGGGCGGATAAACTTTGGGCGTGATCAACGTGCCACGGGCTTCTCGCAAGAGCGAGAGCACCTGGGAGGCAGCCGCCGAGGCCTGCATGACTGTTTCAGGGATGTCCTTGGGCTCGGCAAACGGTCCGGCAACGTAGATTCCTTCGCGAGATGTTTCCGCGGGCTTGAACGAGGACGTTCCGCAAAAATTGAATTCATTGAGCGCCACACCGCACCGTTCGGCCAGCACTTTGACGTCTTTGGGGGGCTGCATGCCCACCGAGAGGACGACCAAGTCGTATTCCTCGAAGATTTTTCTATCGTTTTCGGCGAGATAATGGACGATCAGGTTCCGCGTCCCCGGGACTTCCTCGATCTTCGGCACGCGAGAGCGGATATACCGCACACCGAGCTCTTGCGCGCGGTGGTAATACTGCTCGAAGCCCTTGCTGAAGGCGCGCAGGTCCATGAAGAAGATGTCGCATTGCAGACCTTCGCCAAGATGCTCTTTGGCGATGATGGCTTCTTTGGTGGCATACATGCAGCAGACCGACGAACAGTAGTCGTGCTCGAAATCTCGCGAACCAACACATTGCAAGAAGGCGATCCGTTTCGGCTGCTGCCGGTCGAAGGGCCGGAGCACATGGCCGGAGTAGGGTCCGGAGGCGGACAGAATCCGCTCGAACTCCAGAGCCGTGAGCACGTTCGGAAAGCGGCCATAACCCAGATCCTTCTTTAAGCGGGCGTCGAAGATTTCGTATCCGGGTGCGAGCACGACGGCACCCACATTCAGTTCGAGCGTCTGTTCGCGCTGCGAGTAGTCGATCGCGTGAGCCTCGCAGGCAGCTTCGCAGAGATGACAATCGCAGCAGATACCGCAGGCCAGACAACGCTTGGCCTCGGCGACTGCTTCTTCCGGCGTGTAGCCGACGTGAACCTCGGCAAACGTTCTTCCGCGCGTCACGGGGTCGAGGGCTTGCATGTGTACCTGGCGCTGCATGAGTACGCCAGTCGTATCCACAACGTATTCGGTGTGGTACGGGCCTTCCCACTCGCGCCCGATGCGCATGTCCTCGTGGTTGAGCCAGCGATCGATCGATGTGGCAGCCTTCTTGCCGGCGAGTTTGGCATTCACCACCACGTCGGGACCGGTCACACAGTCGCCACCCGCAAACACTCCGGGCAGGCCGGTTTCGAGTGTCCGCGGGTCGGCTTTGAGCGTTCCCCATTTTGTTGTTTCCACACCCAGGCGTTCTCCTAACGCGCCCACATCGGGAAACTGGCCGATGGAGACGATGGCTCCATCGCAGGGCAAAACAGACTCGGAGCCGGAGATGGGTTCGGGAGCGGGCCGCCCGCTGGAGTCAGGCTTGCCGAGTTTCATCTTCAAGCATTCAAGGCCAGCCACGCGTCCGTGCGCCCCGGCCTGGAACGACTTGGGGGCGGTAAGAAACATCAACTTAATACCTTCGCGTTGCGCGTCCTCGATCTCACGCGGGTCGGCAGGCATCTCGGCGCGGGTACGGCGATAAACGATCGTGACGTCTTTGGCTCCGCAACGGAGAGCGGTGCGCGCCGCATCCAGAGCGGAGTTCCCCCCGCCAATCACGAGCACGCGCTGGCCGGGTGCTACCGGCTTTTCGAGATTGACTCGCCGCAGGAACTCCACGCCACCGGTGACGCCGGGCAAGTTTTCTCCGGGAATAGCGAGTTTCCGTTCGATGTGGGCGCCGATGGCAATAAAGACGGCGGAAAAGCTTTTCCGCAGTTCCTCGAAGGCGATGCTGCGGCCCACCGGCGTGTCCAGGAGGATTTCGATCCCGATGGCGCGCAGCCTGTCGATTTCAGCATGCAGCAATTTGCGCGGCAAGCGGTACGAAGGGATTCCAACGGCCAGCATTCCTCCAGCAGTTGAGAGCGCCTCGAAGATTGTCGGACGGTAGCCCTTTTGCCGGAGCTGATAGGCACAGACGAGCCCGGCCGGGCCCGAACCAATGATCGCAACTCTTTCCGGACGGTCGGGAACGGTGGGTTGCGGCAGCTTAAAGCCGGCACAATAGTCCGTGACGAAGCGCTTCAACGCGGGAAGATTGACTGGATCGTCCACCTCGGCACGAGTACAGGCGGCGGTGCAGGGATGGGTGCAGACCCGGCCACAGATTGACGGGAGCGCGTTATCACGCAAAATGACCTGGAGCGCTTCGTCAAAGCGTCGTCGCGCGATCAGAGTCACATATCCCTGTCCGTCCTGATGAACGGGGCAGGCAGCCTGGCACGGAGAGGTCCCACGGCGCGAAATGGAGAAGACGTTGGGAACGGCTTGCGGGAACGGCCGGTAGATCGCCTTTCGCTCTCCCAGTCCCTGATCGAATTCCGAGGGCAGCGTTATTGGACACTCCGTCGTGCAGGCTCCGCAGCCCGTGCATTTCGTCGGGTCCACAAAACGCGGCTGCTGCTTGATACTGACCGTGAAATTCCCCGGCTGCCCCTCGACGCGTTCCACCTCACTCAAGGTGAGAATGTCGATGTCCTTATGCCTGCCGATCTCGACCAGACGCGGCGCCAGGGTGCACATCGCGCAATCGTTGGTGGGAAAAGTTTTGTCGAGCTGCGCCATGACCCCGCCGATGGCAGGGCCGCGTTCGGCCAAGTACACCTTGATGCCGCCGTTGGCAAGATCGAGGGCCGCCTGCATGCCGCCGACACCGCCGCCAACGACCAGTGCGGCGCCGACCGGATGGGGCTGGGTCAGTTCAGAAGACATGGCCAATGGCCTCCTGGGCGGGCGCCAACCGTGCGGCCCGCTCCTTGACCGCCTGGAAGTACAAGGCCAGAGGACGATAGATCATGTGCGCCGCCTTGCCGAACGGCATCTCTACCACCAGCATCGGCGTGGCGATGATCACGTGCAGCGCGTACGTGAAGTGAGCACAGAGGGCCAAACCCGCATATCTGAAAATGTGTGTGGCGATTCCGCTGAACGCCGTGAGCAGAAGCAGGATGGGAAACACCAGATCCTCCGGCCGCGTCTCTTTGTAGATCTCCTTCTTCGCCTGCACCCGTCCTTTGAGGATGGCACCGATGCCGTAAAAGATGAAGGCGGCGGCGAGGTATCCCAGCCAGCGCTGCGGGTTGTACCAGGGATAAATGTTGTCGGTTTGAAACCACCGCAGAGCGAAGACCTTGATGGTCAGCATCATGACCGTGCCCAGGGCGAGAATCCAATGCCCCAGCCACCGGCCTTTTTCCGGACACTTCCTCATCAGCGAGTGAGTCACCGATTGGTACACGTACGTCCACGCCTCGACCACATAGACAGAGAATGGGATGGACGGCCGTTGCTCGCCGCCCATGGTGAGTAGCCAGACGCGGTGGACCCGGGATAGCAGGAGAAGCAGCGGAAAGAGCATCACCGTGAGCGTGTAATACGTCATGATGGGGAACATGTGCTCCATCCCGAGCGGTGTGGTCAGGCCGGATAAGGGCAGTCCCACATACCACAGGTGGTAGCAGAGGATCAGCAGCACGACGAGCACCGCAGCGGAGGCGAGCGATCCAAAGTACCACGCCCGGGACGTGAGGAGCTTGGACGCCATGCCCGTTCGTTCATACTGGCCGCTGAGGAAGCGCCGCAGCGTGGCCATGGAAATCCTGGGCTCCGCTTGCCGCGGGCAGATGATGGAGCAGTCGCCGCAGTCGTGGCAGATCCAGGGTTCCAGGTTAGCTAGGAGCGGTGCTCTCAGCCCCAGAAGAGAGTAGCGGATGCTTTTTCGGGGAAAGCTGGCGAAGTCCGAGACCAGATCACAGGAGATGGTGCAGCTTCCGCACTGATAGCAGCCCGTGGGATCGAACTTCCCATACCGCCGAATGTCGGCCAGCAGTGTCGGATCGCTTTGAACCGGCAATATGCCTATTGCCATTTGCCACCTCTACCGAGCGTGCCTGCCCGTTACTGCGCAGTGGCTACGACTTCCTTAACGGATCTCCTGGTGTACACCAGGAACTTCCCGCCTTCTTCCACCATTCGGATCTGAAAGTCTTCGTTCTGATATGACTCCCCTGCGCGTGCTGCTTCTTCTCTGTTGTCGTAGAGCTGCCCATCCCACATGAACTTCTTTCCGTCGCTGATCATGGCGAGATCCGGGCTCATACGATGCCACCAGCCTGTCCACACGGTGCTGCGAAAACGCTTCCTACAACATGCGGTGCTCGTACCGGCGTCTTCAGCACGTTGCTTGGCATAGGTCACCTCGCGGCGCGGTGGCGCAGGAGAAATACTCGCGGACTAGCCACTCCGCCGCGTGCGGCACGGCGCCGCTGACCGCTTTCGACAAACCCTGGGAGATCTCTTCCGGCAGCGGCCCGGTTTGGCAGGCCAGCACACGCACCTCGACCCCGCAGGTTTCTTGTAACTCGCGCAGCAGGTTGGACGTGGGCAACTGGTGCAGCGAGAAATCGTCCAGTTTGACCGGGGGAATCTCGGCGGGATCGATCTCGAATATCTCGCCGGGAGTGCTTCCGGCATCGATCGCGTCCAGGATCAGCAAGCGCTGCGGACGCGCAGAGCTCAGGCAGAGCGTGAACAACAGCTTGCGCACGCCCGTGCCGGCGTCCAGCAAGCAGACCGCTTCGGGCACTCGGTAGTGTGTTTCGACATAGTCCACTACCGCGCACCCGAAGCCGTCATCTCCAAACAGAATATTCCCAACGCCGAGCACCAGAGTCGGCTTCCGACAGAAGTCGGGAAGATCGGATTCATCGAATTGATCGATCTCCCGCATGCTTCCTCCTTCTCGCCGCCCTTCAATTGGCAAGCGAGCCGAGCAACTTGCCGTCCGCGTCGAAAATATCCAGCTTGACCGACAGCTTCCCATCCAGCCGGTGGGTCGCGCAGGATAAGCATGGATCGTAGGCGCGGATTGACATTTCTACTGTGTTCAGCACTCCCTGGTCGTATTTGCCGTCATGGATCAAACTTTTGGCGGCCTGTGTGACCGACATATTGATGGGAGCGTTGTTGTGCGTGGTGCCGACAATCAGGTTGACGTTGGTGATCAGGCCGGCGGCATCGGTCGTGTAGTCGTGGATGAGCGTGCCGCGCGGCGCTTCGGTGCATCCTACGCCTCGCGCTGCTCGCGGCGTAACCTTCACTCGGGTTTCGGTGCTGGTGATCTCGGGATCGTCCAGCAAACGGATGGTGTTTTCGGCGTTGTAGAGCAGTTCGATCAGCCGCGCCCAGTGATAGAGCAGCGTGAGCTGTGCGGGCCGCCCGAACTTCGCGCGAAACTCCTCCAGTTCGGCCTGGGCCAGCGGCGTGTCGATAAAGTCGCAGACATTGATGCGAGCCAGCGTGTTGGCACGATACACGCCCTTGGGATTTCCGACATCCATAGAGAAACCCTCGCCCCACTGTTTGGCGTATGGGAACTTCAAGTAGCTCCACGGTTCAATGTGCTCGGAGATGAACTCCGTATAGCGATCGTACGGAAAATCCTGGTATGAGCCATTGGAGGCCATCAGGCGAAGCTTTCCGTCGTAGAGGTTGAGCGCGCCGTCCTCCTTGACGGTGCCGATGAAGCCGGTAGTGATCACTCCCAGCGACTTCACCACCTCGAGGTACTTGGGGAAGACGTTCTCCTTGGCAAACGCAATGGAGAACTTGGCGAGTTCGAGTGCCTCATCGGCCTGCTTGCGCAACTGATCGCGGTCGGCACTAGCCAGTGGCTTGCTGAATCCACCGGGAACGGCGGCCTGGGGATGGATCGCCTTGCCCGCCAGGACTTCCAGCATCTTGGCGCACATGTGGCGCACCTTCACCACTTTTCTGGCAATGTCCGGCGCTGCCTGGAGCACGCCGATGACATTGCGGATGGAATAGTCGGCATCTGGACCGAGCAGGAAATCCGCTCCCGCCAGGAAATAGAAGTGCAAGATGTGCTCTTCCATGTAGGCGATGCTGTTGCACAGCTCGCGCAACTTCTTTCCAGCCGGGGGCGGCTCGACTCCAAAGACCGCATCGCAAGCCTTGGCCGAAGCCAGGTGATGCGACCACGGACACACACCGCAAATGCGCGGCGTGATTCTGGGGAGGTCTTCTGCCGGGCGTCCAAGGCAGAATTTTTCGAAGCCGCGCAATTCAATGACGTTCACCCGGGCGGTGTCCACGTTGCCCGCGTCGTTGAGTTGAATGGTCACCTTGGCGTGGCCCTCGATGCGGGTGACAGGTTGAATGACCAGTGTCTTTGCCATGGATCACCTCCGGGGCAGGGGCCGCAGACGGCCAGCGCCAGCAAAACGGTTGAAGGTTGCGGCCCGATCCGGAATCTGCTTGGGATCAAGTCCGATGGAAGAAAGCGCCCCCATCATGTCCACCATGGGATTGGCTTTGTCCGACAGCGGGCCAAAGCAACCCTCGCAGGGCATGTAGGCGCGGATGCAGCGCGGGTTGCCCTCGCTGCCACCGCAGCCGGCACGCGTCGCCGGCCCCAGGCACAGGATGCCCTGCTCCATCAGGCAGCGCATTTCGCTCAGGGGCGCTCCAATCTTGAATTCCGGCGGATCCAGGTGGCCCTTCAGCGTGGAGACCGCCTTCTTTTCACGCTTAGTGGGACACTCGTCGCAAACGCTCTTCGACGCCAGCACGGGCAGGGGCTTGCCTTCCAGGAGAGCGACCAGCGCTCCGGCCACCATCTCGGGTGTGGTTGGACATCCGGGCAGATAGGCATCCACCTTCACAACTTCGTGGAGCGCGTAGACTCGGTCGGTCAGAGCGGGAATCTGCTCGTGGGGTAAGCCGTTTTTCTCGGTGGTTATGCTGCCACGGTAGACCTTCTCCAACAACTCTTCGGTGCTGTACTGATTCGCCAGCGCCGGGATACCGCCAAAGCAGGCGCAAGAACCTAGAGAGATCAGGATCTTGCACTTCTTTCGCATCTCCTGCGCCAGTTTCTTGTGTTCTTCGCTGCGGATTCCTCCCGATATAAGCCCGACATCCGCTGCCGGGATTTCCATCTCTGTACCTTCGCCAGTCTGACCAAAGAGCTTGTGGTCCATCAGCACTGGCATGTGAACGATTTCTACTTGTTTGAGTACGTCGAGGAGCGGTTCACCAATATCGAGGATGGTGACCTCGCAACCTCCGCATATAGCGAACCATTCTTCGGCAAGTCGAGCTGCCATGTTGCACCTCTCTACCGGACTTGAATTAGTAGTGCTTCGTTCTCGTCCCCGACAATCTGTTATTACTGCGTTCGATACGTGCGTCAGCAAACGGAAGCCGCCAGGTTCTCGCGGCGAGCCGCAGTTCCAAGCGTTCCAGCAGTTATGGTCCAACCAGCACACCACGTCAGTGACTCAGGTCACCCATTCGCGTGATACCGGAACGTGCCTCTCGAATACGCCGCTGGCTTGGAGCGTGTTGCCGTGTTTTCTCGAAGCCCCTACTCGGGGCAAACTTGCGAACGGTCTAACCTGGCAGTGAAGACCGTCACGGCGAGGAGTACGCTGCACCCGAAACAAAGTGATGGGTGAATAAGGAAAGAGTTAAGGATCGTAGGAACGGGAGTTCAATGGAGCGGCCAAAGCAGTGCCTGGTAATCACTAGAATGAGTGATACCTGTCACTGACTTTGTGTGACTTGGCGGAGCATAAGTGTAACCTGGATGATTAGTTCGCGGGGCCCTTTTGGTCTCTTCTTTTTTTATCGTGCCGGGGTCGTTGTCAGAGCCGTCGGTTTCATGTCTGGTAGATGACGCAGAACTCCGGGGGTGCAGCCATGGAAGACTACCCAATCATCCAGGCGCAAACCATGTTAGTGGTCAGGTTTAGCTGCGTTCTCTGTGTAGTCTCCTCTTTTTCGCCCACGCTATTCACTCAGGGTGTGAATCAGCAGCTCGTTCGGGATTGATCGCCTCCGCAAAAGGGGGGGGTGAGCAGTATGGTCTTCATCATCACGGGAGCCCCAGAATCAGACAGGAACACCGTGGGCCGGCGCCTCGCGGAAGCCCTGGGATGGGAATTTGTCGATGCGGAGAATCTTCATCCTCCTACCAATCTTGATAAGCGGAGATGCAGCACTTCGCTGGCTAATGCCGATCCAACCTTGCGCATAGAATCGCTATTGGCCGCCATTTACTCTTGGATCTATGGATGGCGGGATGTAGTGGTGTCCTGCCCGATGCTGACGGAGACAGATCGAAGGCAACTTTGTAGGAATACCTCGCTGGTCCGGATTGTTTATTTAAAGGTGCCGCATGACACCGGCCGAAGTGCCCTCCTCGACGGACCAACGCACTCCATCCGCACTGAGCCCACTACGAGCAAGCACGCAGGACTCGAGCCCCGTGAGATAGTGCTCACAGTAGATTCATCCCAGAGGATTGAAGAGATTATCGCGGAAATGGTCTCTGCGCTGATTCTTAACCGAAGGTCGCCATATGCTAAGACAGCTTAGGGAAATGACGTTTCTCAGCGACGGCCAAACGATTGCGGGAGGGGTTTGCCATGGCTGCGGCAACAAGTTCACAGCGCCTCCCAGCGTGGATTTTGGGCCGATTGTACCGATGTAAGCCCTTGTTTTTAGTTCGGAATGGATGTCGTCTAGCTTCCAAAGCTGGATGTCACGGGTTCGATCCCCGTCTCCGGCTCCAGACCTTTGGTTGATTCTTGCGGGAATCAGAATTTACTTGCCGGTGGTGGCTGTGGACGACGCGGCCCTCATCTGGATCAGGCCGATTCCTAGGCCTCCCACGGCGCCAGCGAGCAGCCCCAGCAGCACCAGCATGGGTAGGCTCTCAAGAAGTGCATTCTTCACTAATCTCGCCATTCTGTATTCTCCGGTCGGGATTTGTTGTCGAAACCATTGTAGCATTTGCACTTCCATCCCCGGCGCATGGAAAGGGCCGCAACCGGTTACGGCAGCGCGAGATGGCGGGGAAGGGCACGCTGGCAAGGATGATTGTGAAGAGTTTTTCACCTAAAGGGAAGATGTCGCTGGACCAGAATGCGGGAGTTTTCAGGACGCAGCGACAAGCTGAGAAGCCCTGCCTCGACCGCAGCCCCCTGCCACCCTATGATTGCCACCCTATGATAAAAAGAATGATTCGAGGTGCATGCATGACAGAACCAAGTTACGAAGAACTGAAAGCTCGCCTTGCCGATCTGGAAAAGCAGGTGGAAACGAAGAAGAAAAGCGGCGCCATGGAGTTCCGCGTGAGTGAGAAGGGCGGCGTCAGCGTGTACGGACTGGGCCGCTTTCCGGTGACGCTCTACTACGAACAGTGGACGAAGCTGCTCGACGCCGTTCCCGATCTTAAGGCTTTTATTGAAGAGAATAAGAGCAAGCTGAAGCTGAAGCAGGGCTAGATTCGTGCGGGGAGCGATCTGTGTCCGCCGAAGACATTCTCAGCCAGCCGCAGCCGCCACCCGATGAGCGCGTAGCCTATGGCGCCGACCCCAATCAGTTTCTCGAAGTGCGTCTGCCGCGCACGAAGGGGCCGCATTCCGTTCTGTTGAACATCCACGGAGGCTATTGGCGGGCGAAGTATGACCTCGCACACGCCGGACACCTGTGCGAAGCGTTGCGAGCGGCGGGCGTCGCAACCGTCAACATCGAATACCGGCGGGTAGGCAACGCCGGTGGCGGATGGCCCGGAACGTTTGAAGACATCCGGTCGGCGTACCGCTTTGTTCAGCAAGAGCACACCCGATTCCATCTGGACTTGGACCGGTTGGTGGTGATGGGACATTCCGCGGGCGGGCAGCTTGCCCTATGTTTGGCCGCGCACGAACTCTCGCTCCGTCGCGCAATTTCGCTGGCCGGAGTCGTCGATCTGAAGAAAGCCTTCGCGTTGCATCTGAGCAACGACGCCGTTGCGGAGTTTCTGGGCGGCAAGCCTGAAGCAGTGCCGGAACACTACCGCGAAGCCGATCCGATGGAGCTCAGCATTCCCCACCGGCAGTGGCTGCTCCACGGCAGCGAAGATGACACGGTGCCGCCGGAGTTCAGCCGCGATTATGTCAAGCAAAAAAAGAGGACGGGCGAGTCGGCGGAATTGTTAGAGATTCCGCATGTGGGCCATTTTGATCTGATAGATCCTGGGTCGGAAGCCTTCAAGCAAGTTGCGAGCACGGTGCTGACAGCGGCGGGGTCGAGCGAATCCGGAATCCAGCCCCGGAGGGGCGAAGCAGCTTAGCCCAGCGCTTCAGCGCTGGGAAAAGTGGAAGAAATGATTCAAGTCCCGGAGGGACGACCCAGTCCTCACCAGACTCTTTAGGGGCTAGGCATTGGGTATCGACTTTCATCACGGGCTGCTACCAGGTTCGCGAAATATGTCCAAGCAGAAGGTGACAATAAGCCTGACAGGCAGACGCTCGAGAAGCTGAGAGCTCTCACAGCCCGCCACGGTACCTCAATCAGTGGTCTCGTTGCCGAGCAAATTGAGATCCGCGTGGTGGAGGAAGAAACGGCTTACGAGCGCGCGCAGCGGCAGGCCATGATGGTGCTCGATCAAAACTTTCATTTGGGCGGTGTGATTCGAGCCAGTCGAGACGAATTGCACGAACGTAGGTTGCCTATCCACGAGCGCCGTCGGCAGCTAGACTGGTGCGCCCGGAGAGAATCGAACTCCCAACCTCATGGTTCGTAGCCATGCACTCTATCCAATTGAGCTACGGGCGCATCGTGGCAGAATTGTGTGTTTGAATTATAACGGAAACAGAATCGTTTCGCCCGACCCGACCGCCGGATAGTTCGCCGAAAAAAACCTGAGGTGTGTTGGATTAGCCTTCCGATTCGCGCCAAATCCGCGCTGGCTGGGGAAATGGGCGGCCTTGCCAAAATACTTGCCAAAATAGAAGATTTGTAAATTTGAGTAAAAGTTTCCGCCCCAGCGCAAAACCTACCTGCCCCAGCGTTCTACAAATGCATGTTGGCAAGGCGTTAGCAATGGCACCCGACATGCTCCTCCTTGTGGCAGACGAAGTGGCGCGCAACGGGGCATTCTTGGAAACTACTTCGGCCAGAGGTCTTTCCGAATGCCCCTTTGCAATTCTCGGTTTGTAGGAGCAAAGGGCACTCCGCTTGGTTTTTCGGCCTCCCCCCGAGAGTCCTCCTGGAAGTGAGGATCAGCCGGGAAGCGGGCTGAGTGCCGTTTGGTTCCGTCGCCTCTTGCCAGAAACTCTCAGGCGAGAACCAACTGATCCTGCACGTCGATGCCGGCTTGGCGCAGCAACTTGGCTACCGCGTCGCCCTTCAATCGCGAGGCATCGAACCGCACGCGCACGGTCCGCTCTTTCTCGTTGAACTGGATGCGCTGGATGCCGTACACCTCGCGGACGCTGTCGATGGCCCGCAACTCAGCTTCTCCGGGCGGGGTCTGGTAGCGGTAGACGACTTCGAGGTACGTCATTTTTATCCCCCCAAGAAATAGGGTTCGAAGTTTACTCTTGTGTATCTAATATGAGTATCTAATAAGGGCTGGTTTCCGCCAAGCGCGATCTGGCAGGCAGCCTCGGGTCTGCCCGTGTAGGGACAGCCGCATCGGCCGTCCAAGCCGAGCGCAGCTTGGCAGCTGTCGGCGGTCGCCGAGACTCTGGATTCGATATAGACTTCTGGCAGCGAAGCTATGGACCACCTCGACCCTGTGGACATCCCAAACGCCGCACCGTTCCCAGCCAAAGCGAAAGACCCTGTCTGCGGGATGAATGTGCATCCGGCAATCGCCCGCTACAAGACGCTGCACAACGGCAAAGAATATTTCTTCTGCTCCGCTGGTTGCCTCGCGAAGTTCCAGGCGAATCCCGAGAAGATTCTGTCATCCCCGCCCAAGCCGATGGGATCGGGACTTGTGTCTCTAGGTGCTCCGACCCTGGTCATGCCAACGCCGACCCAGCCAACCATGAGCATGCCAGGCGCGGTTGGCACCGTCACAGGCTCGGGCAAAGGCCACACTGGCCAGGATGCTCGTAGCCCTATTGCTCAGCGGGCGGGCGGCCCCGAAAAAGACACGCGGGCCTACGTTTGTCCGATGTGCCCGGGGGTGCGGCAGATAGGGCCGGGCCCCTGCCCCAGGTGTGGAATGGCGCTTGATCCCGAGTCGCCAGCGCTCCCCGCGACTAAGCGCGAGTACACCTGCCCGATGCATCCGGAAATCGTACGAGCGGAGCCGGGGAATTGTCCGATTTGCGGCATGGCACTCGAGCCGCGCACAGTGATGCTCAAAGAAGACAATCCCGAGTTGCGCGACATGACACGGCGGTTTTGGATCAGCCTGGCGCTGACCGCACCCCTGCTGGCGATTGCCATGGGCAGCATGTTGTGGCCGCATGTGTTCATGGCTTCGCCGTGGAACTGGAGGTTGCCGTGGCTCGAGCTGATCCTCGCCACGCCAGCCGTGCTCTGGTGTGGCTGGCCGTTCTTCCAGCGCGGATGGGCTTCGGTGGTGAATCGTAGCACCAACATGTTCACGCTGATTGCCATGGGCACGGGTGTCGCCTACCTCTTCAGCGTGGTAGCTACGCTATTCCCGCAGATCTTTCCCGCCTCGTTCCGCAGCATGGGCGAGCGCCCGGATGTGTACTTTGAAGCGGCCGCGGCGATTGTCACGCTCGTATTGCTGGGGCAGGTGCTGGAGCTGCGCGCCCGCAGCCGGACGTCGAGCGCGATCCGGGCACTGCTCGATCTAAGCCCGAAGATGGCGCGCCTGATGAGCGAAGACGGCTCGGAGCGCGATATTCCGCTCGAAGACGTGAAGCCGGGAGATCGGCTGCGGGTACGTCCGGGAGAAAGGATTCCCGTCGATGGCATTGTGCTGGATGGATCCAGCGCAGTGGACGAGTCTATGATCACGGGCGAATCCGTTCCTGTGGAGAAGACGGCGTCCTCGCGTGTGATCGGCGCCACCGTGAACGGCAACGGATCTCTCGTGATGCGCGCCGAGCGCGTCGGCAGCGAGACGATGCTCGCGCAGATCGTGCGGATGGTAAGCCAGGCGCAGCGCACACGCGCTCCGATCCAACGGCTGGCGGACAAAGTTGCCGGCTGGTTTGTTCCGGCAGTGATCGCGATTGCGGTCGTGACCTTTATCGTGTGGGTCAGCTTCGGGCCGGAACCGCGCTTCGCGCATGCCATCGTGAACGCTGTGGCTGTACTGATCATCGCCTGTCCGTGCGCGCTGGGCCTCGCGACACCGATGGCAATCATGGTCGGCACCGGACGCGGCGCGCATGAGGGCGTGCTCATCAAGAATGCCGAGGCGCTGGAGACGCTGGAGAAGGTGGACACCATCGTCTTCGATAAGACCGGGACACTGACCGAGGGAAAACCGAAGGTGGTGTCGATTTCGCCCGCAGGGATTTCGCAGACCATTTCAGCAGACGAGTTGCTGCGGCTGGCGGCGAGTCTGGAGCGCGCCAGCGAGCATCCGCTGGGCGCGGCCATTGTCTTGAAGGCGAACGAACTGAAGCTGAGTTTGAGCGAGCCCGCCAACTTTCAATCCGTGCCGGGCCAGGGCGTGCGCGGGACCGTGGAAGGGAAGAGTATTGCGGTTGGCAACGCCGCTCTGATGCGCGCTGTCGAAGCTTTTGAGAACAAGACCGCGATCTCAGTTCTTAAAGTCGCCGGTTCCATGGTGATGTACGTGGCGGTCGATGGCAAGTATGCCGGGAACATCGCAGTCGCAGACCCGTTAAAGCCGTCCACTCCTCAGGCATTGCGCGAACTGAAAGCCCAGGGAATCCGCCTGGTCATGCTCACCGGCGACAACCAGGCGACGGCCCAGGAGATTGCGCGGAGCCTCGAAATCGAAGACTTCAAAGCCGAGGTTCTGCCGGCGCAAAAAGCCGAGATCGTCAGGAGTCTGCAGAACGAAGGCCGCGTGGTGGCGATGGCGGGCGACGGCATCAACGACGCGCCCGCGCTGGCCCAAGCGCAAGTCGGAATCGCCATGGCGACGGGAACCGACATCGCGATGGAGAGTGGCGGCATCACGCTACTTAAAGGGGACCTTGAAGGAATTCTGCGGGCGCGCAAGCTGAGCCAGGCGACGATGCGCAACATCCGGCAGAACCTGTTCTTTGCGTTTTTCTACAACTCGATCGGAGTGCCGATAGCGGCGGGCGTGCTGTATCCGGTATTCGGACTCCTGCTGAGCCCGATTCTGGCCGCGGCCGCGATGAGCTTTAGTTCGGTGTCGGTAATTACGAACTCGCTGCGATTGCGGAACGTGAAGCTGTAGGTCTCACTAGAATTTGTCGCCCCTGCTGTAATGGACAATGCGAAGAGAAGATGCGAAGAAAAGCTACAGTTTGCTCAGGTAATCCGTGACTTCCGGGCTGGTCCAATCCACGGGGCCGATAAATTTGCGGCGAATGACTCCGTTGCGGTCGATCACGTACGTTTCCGGCCAGCCAAACGTGCCGTAGAGCGTAGCCGCCTTCTTCGCCTCATCCCGCACCGTGACCATATTGACGCTGTAGTCCTTGAGGAACTTGTGATACGCCGCGTCGTCGGCGTCAATACTGACGGCCAACACCACCACGCCTTTATCTCTGAAACGTGCCTGCATCCGAACCAGCGAAGGCGTCTCGTCGATACACGGCGGACACCACGTCGCCCAGAAATTCAGCAGCACAACCTGTCCGCGAAACTGGCTGAGCGTGACTTTGTGGTCGGAATCCTGCAAGGTGAAGTCCGGTGCATTCGAGCCGATGCGCGCGGGATGGCTCCCGCTGTAGCATCCGATCAGGGCAGCCAGCAATCCAATGGCTAGAAGCGTGGCTGGTACCGAGGGAAGAAGCGTTCGTCTCACACCGTTATAATAGCGAAAAAGTGATGGATAGTTCACGTCGAGCCGCGCCGCCGCAGTTCCCGGTCCCGGAGGTTTCGATCCCCGCGGTCTCGATTGTCGTTCCGGCGCGGAACGAAGAGGCCAGCCTCGGCGACTGTCTGGAATCACTGACCGCTCAAACCGGAGTGGCTTTCGAGATCATCGTGGTCGACGATGGCTCGACCGACCGCACGCGCGAGATAGCGCAGAGCTTTGCCGGAGTGCGGGTGATTTCCCCGGAGCCTCTGCCCAGGGACCCGACAGGGAAGATGTGGACGGGGAAGAACAATGCGGTCGTTGCCGGAGCCAAGGAAGCTCGTGCAAAGTGGTTGTTGTTCACCGACGCGGACACCGTGCATCGGCTGGGATCGCTGGCGCGAGCCTTAGAAGAAGCGAAGAAAGAACGGGCTGACTTGTTGTCGTATTCGCCCGAACAAGTGGTCGTCACCTTCGCCGAGAGGGCTGTGATGCCCGTGATCTTCGCAGAACTGGCGGCGCACTACCCGCCCCAGAAAGTGCGCGATCAGAGCTCGGGAATCGTAGCTGCGAACGGTCAATATATCCTTGTCCGCCGCTCGGCCTATGACGCTGTAGGCGGGCACGCCGCGGTGGCCACGGAAATACTTGAGGACGTGGCGCTGGCCCGGCTGTTCCGCAACGCCGGCCAGCGCGTGTCTTTGCGTTATGGCGGAGACGCCGTGCGCACCCGCATGTACCGCAACTGGGCTGAACTTCGCGAAGGCTGGACGAAGAATCTGGCGCTGGTGTTCCCTCAACCCGAGCAGCGGGCGCTCCAGAGTTTGTTTTTGTGGTTCATGGCATGGTCGACGCTTGGCGTTGCCGTGTCTGGCGCAGCCAGCCACCACGCACTGAGGATGGGGTTCGCTGCTTTCTGGCCGTTGGTGTACCGGCGAATTCGCGTCGCACATTTCGCGACCGCGAATAACGTAATCGCAATCGCTTGCGGTCTGCCGATGTTCGCCTATCTCCTGCTGCGCTCTAGGAAGGCTCACGCGAACGGCCGAGTGTCGTGGAAGGGCCGTGCCTACGATGTCGGCGCGCCAAGTGAAATACAAGCCGCAAGAACGATGCCGAGCATCAAGCGCCAAAAACTGAGAATTGAAAGCTGAGAACTGCTTCTATGGTCTATCTCACACGCAAAGCGGAATTCTCCGCATCGCACTACTATCACAATCCGGAATTTACTCCGGAAGAGAACCAGCGTATTTTCGGCAAGTGCAATAATCCCAACGGGCACGGGCATAACTACACTCTGGAAGTCACCGTGAAGGGCGCCGTCGATCCGAAGTCGGGGTTCGTCGTCGACCTGAAGCAATTGAAGGACGTCATGAGCAGGGAAGTGCTCGACGCGCTCGACCATCGCTTCCTGAACAAGGAAGTGCCCGAGTTCTTCACCAAGATCCCGACGACCGAGAACATCGCCATCGTCATCTGGCAGCGCCTCGCGCCGAAACTCAAAGCGGCGCAGCTACATCGCGTGCGCGTGTACGAAACCCCCGACCTGTTCGTCGATTTCTACGGCGAAGATTTTTACGGAGAAGCATGAAGGCGCACCTGACCCGGCGGTACATGTTTTCGGCGTCGCACCGCTTGCATAGCGACGAAATGTCGGCGGAAGAAAACCGCGCGACCTACGGCAAGTGCAATAATCCCTACGGACATGGGCACAATTACATGGTCGAGGTCACGGTCAGTGGACCGGTCGATGACCAGACCGGCATGGTCTGCAATCTGGTCGATCTGGATGGTTTCGTGAACACCCAGATCCTCGAACACTATGACCACCGGAATCTGAACCTGCTTTCAGAGTTCGTGAAAGATGTTCCAACCACGGAAAACCTATGCATCGCGATCTACGAAATTGTGAAGCGCGGCTTCCGTCAGGCTCATCTAGAAAAGGTACGAATTGAAGAGACCATGATGAATTCGTTCGAATATTCGGGAGAAAACGGTCGTTAGTCGATGGTCGTTAGTCGTTTGCAAACACAGTTCGCTACCGACTAACGACCATCAACTGACGACTAAGATTCTATGAAAACGCCCGCCGACTTACCCGCCACCCTGACCAGCGCGACCTACGAAGAACTTGTCCGCGAAATGATTGTGCGCCTCGGCGAAGATCCCGATCGCGAAGGCCTTTCGCGCACACCCGCACGCGTGCATAAGGCCATGCAATTTCTCGTCAAGGGCTACAAGGACGATCCCGAAGCGCTTTTGCGCAAGGCGCTATTCACGGTCAGCTACGATGAGATGGTGATCGTGAAAGACATTGAAATGTTCAGCCTGTGCGAGCACCACCTCTTGCCGTTTTTTGGCAAGGTGCATGTGGCCTATATTCCAAACGGAAAAGTGATCGGCCTGAGCAAAATACCGCGCCTCATCGAAACCTTCTCGCGCCGCTTGCAGATCCAGGAGCGGCTGACGACGCAAATTGCGGAGGCGATCCAGAACACCATCGAGCCGCAGGGCGTCGGCGTTGTCATCGAGGCCCGGCATCTGTGCATGATGATGCGTGGCGTAGAGAAACAGCATTCCTCGGCTGTAACCTCATCAATGCTCGGCTCCTTCCGCAACGAAGAGGAAACGCGAACCGAATTCCTGTCGCTGATCCGCCAGCGCGCGAACGGCGTGTGATTGTAATTGTGGAGTGACGGGTGCCATCGCCGTCCACGTAGGTACAGCCGCCCCCGGCTGTCCAGTCCGAGCGCAGCTCGGCAGCTGCGTGGAGCCGCAGCAACTCTTGATTCGCTATAGCCAGTGCCGAATTGTAGACTCCCTGCTCGAAAGATGGCGGCGGTTGGAATAAGCTGTCAAATGCCGCATGCCGAAACGCAAATCCAAACATCGCGAACTCACGCCGCGCGAACCCATGCTCTCCGGCCGCCTCGCCCTCATCACCGGCGCCAATCGCGGCATCGGTCTCGCCATCGCCCGCGCGCTGGCGCTGGAAGGATGCAACCTGATCATCACCGGCCGCGACGAGCGCGCCTTGGCCAAGGCACGCATTGAACTGGATAAGCTCCAGTCGGAGAAACTGCCGGAGACACTGAACGTTCCGGTGCTGGCGCAGTCCTGCGACGTCCGCAGCCCCGATTCGGTCGACTACCTCTTCGCGCTCGTCCGGGGATTGCACACGCCCCTCGACATCCTCATCAACAATGCTGGCGTTGGACATCCCAATCGCACAGTCGGCGAGTTGCCCTACCCCACCTGGATGGAAGTGATCGATACCAACCTCAACGGCCTCTTTCTCATGACGCAGGCGGCACTCGCCGTGATGAAGCGCGGAAGCACGATCGTGAACAATCTCTCGATCTCCGCCGAGCGCGTCTTTCCGGGGTCGGCAGCCTACAATGCGTCGAAGCATGGCGCTCTCGGGTTTACCAACACCTTACGCGAAGAGTTGAGGCCGAAAGGCATTCGCGTGATCGCCCTCATGCCCGGCGCAACCGATACGGCGATCTGGGACGCGATGTGGCCAAAAGCGCCAAGGCGCAAAATGATGTCCGCCGAAACCGTCGCCCGTACTGTGGTCAACGCGCTGCTCTTGCCCGAAAACACGACCGTAGAAAAAATCGTGGTGCTGCCCTCCGGCGGCGCTTTATGAGAAGCCAGGTCTGGTTTCCCGTAGAGACGCGGCTTGCCGCGTCTCCTGCTGCGGAATGAGCCGGGGCAAGCCCCGTTCTCTACGGCCGGCGACGCGGGTTCGTGGTTTAGCATCTAAGCAGGTGTCGTTCGAATCGACAAACGACCGACGAAGACCATGTCATTCCTCGATTACTTCCAATCGCTGAAAGAGCCGGAGCACCGACTGGCGTGGGCCGTAGCCATCGCCGCGGACACCCTTCAAATCGTGGCGTTTCCACTTTTTGCCGAAGGAGCCATATCTCCCGCCGACTCGATCCTCGACTTGATTGTCGCCTTCGTGATGATTCGTCTGCTCGGATGGCACTGGGCGTTCTTGCCGACGGCGGCGGCGAAACTCATTCCCGGCGCGGATCTTATCCCCACCTGGACCGCCGCCGTATGGTTCGTCACCCGCCAGAAAGTGCATGTCGGGGAGCAGGAGGTCTTGCCTCCGGGCCCCGCGCCGGAACGGCGCCGCTGAGAGCTGAGAGCTGACAACTGAGAGCTGCCTACCACGTCCCGTACCGGTATCGGTGCGGTCGTTCCTGGAAGACGTTAATCATGACCACCCCCGCGACGAAGCCTCCAACATGCGCCCAGAAAGCGATCCCGCCCGAAGTAGTCTGGCTGGTTTCGGCGATCGCGGTAGCAGCACCGCTCAGGAAATTTCCCACGAACCAATAGCCGAGCATCAGCCAGGCCGGAACGTGAAACAGAAAGATCGGCGGAAACCAGATGAGCACTCGTGCCCGCGGGTACAGGATAAAGTACGCCCCCATCACCCCCGCAATCGCGCCGCTCGCGCCAACACTGGGCACGCGCGAGCCCTGGTTAAGCAGAATGTGCGTGGCGCCGGCCGCCACTCCGCTGACCAGGTAAAAGACCAGATACGTGAAGTGTCCAAGGTAGTCTTCGATGTTGTCGCCGAAGATCCAAAGGAAGAGCATGTTCCCAGCCACGTGTAAGAATGAAGCGTGCAGAAACATCGAAGTGAACAATGGCAAAATGGCCGTAGCCACCGGGTCGTAGGAGTGTCCGGTGAGTACGGCCAGCGTGTGGCGAGGAACCACGCCAAACTCGACCATGAATGAGTTCAGCGCCCGATGGCTCTGGATCCCGACCGAAAGCTCCCACAGAAAGACCACCACGTTCAGGACGATCAGAAAATAGTTGACGAACGGCGTCGAGAAAATGGGCTGATCGTCACGAAGGGGAATCATTTAATTTGTAATTTGGTAATTTGTAATAGGTAATTTGCCAGCAACATCGCTGATGCTCATGCGGCAACGATTGGGCCTCAAATTACCAATTACAAATTACCAGATTACAAATCCTCATGAACGGTGTCATCGTCATCGATAAACCGCCCGGCCTGACGTCGCACGACGTGGTCAATCGCGTGCGCCGAATTCTCGGTCAGCGCTCGGTCGGTCATCTCGGAACCCTCGACCCCTCGGCCACCGGAGTCCTGCCAGTTGTCCTCGGTAACCTCACGCGCCTGGCGCAGTTCTACGCCCATTCCGAGAAGACTTACGAAGGCGTGATTCGCTTCGGCTTCGCCACCGACACCTACGACGCCGACGGCGAGCCCACCACGCCGCCTCAAGACGTGCACATAAATGGCGATGAAGTTCGCGCCCTGGCTGCCCATTTTCGCGGCACCATCGAACAGATGCCGCCGCCGTTTTCCGCCAAGAAAATTGCCGGAGTGGCCGCCTACAAACTTGCTCGCAAGAACAAGGAAGTCGTGCTCAAGCCGGTGCAAGTAGAAATTAAACAATTCGAGATTCTGGACACCACGGTCGATCAAGCGACCTTCCGCGCGCGTGTGGCCTCAGGTACCTACATACGGTCGGTGGCCCACGACATGGGCCGGATGCTGGGATGCGGCGCTCACCTGGCCTCCCTGCGGCGCACCGCCGTAGCCGAGTTTGCAATCGAGGATGCTCACTCGCTGCAAGCGCTGGAAGCCGCGATGCAGCAGGGAATCGCCGAGTCGTTGTTTGTCCATCCCAGAAAGTTGGTGCCGCAGTTGCCGAGCGTGACCGCCACCGAAGAAAGCGCCGCCCTCATCCGCAGTGGCCGCGCTGTGAATCTGCCGGAAATGTCTCGCGCTCCACAGGTAAAAGTCTTCTACGGCCAACGCGACCTGATCGCAATCGCCACGCGAATTGCGGGGACGCTTTTCCACCCGAGAATCGTGTTTTCCGCTGAGAACAACTCCCGGTAGTGCCGGTGGAGGGACGGGCGCCTCGCGAGCCTGCCCTGAGCGCAGTCGAAGGGTCCAGCCGGGCGAGGACGCCCGGCAATCGAATGTAAGTCACAGACGCACCGTGCTACGGGCAGTATACTTCTGGCGCAAGAGGACCAGTTGCGTTCTTGCGGAAGGAAAACCTGTGACCTTCGCCAACTGCTATGAAGATGGCGCCCGCGCCGAAGCCTACGCCACGTTGGAGTTCAAGAACACATACCACTTAGCGTATCGGGACATCCCTGCCATCCTCAGCGCCCATGTTCACGGCCGCAAGAGTGTGGACTTCGGCTGCGGCACAGGACGCTCGACGCGCTTCCTGCGCCAACTCGGCTTCGAGGTTACGGGAGTCGACATCGCCGAGGATATGATCCGTAAGGCGCGCGAACTCGACCCCTCCGGCGACTACCGCCTGGTTCCCGGGGACGACTTAGGCTCGTTCCCATCTGGGATGTACGATCTGGTCTTGGCTGCCTTCACGTTCGACAATATCGCAGGCCGGGACAACAAGGTGCGCATCCTGCTGGATCTGGGCCGCCTACTCAACCGGGAGGGGAAGCTTGTGCTGATCGTCTCCAGACCGGAAATTTACACCCACGAGTGGGCGTCGTTTTCGACGAGAGATTTCCCCGAAAACCAAATGGCGAAGTCGGGGGACAAAGTACACATCATTGTGACGGATCACTCTGATTCGCGCCCTGTGGAGGACATCCTGTGGACCGATGAGGCGTACCGCGAGGTTTTCGAAGAGGCCCGGCTCCAGGCGATTCAGAAGTACGAGCCGTTGGCGCGGGGAGACGAGCCCTACCGTTGGGTGAGGGAGCTACAGATTGCGCCTTGGGCCGTGTACGTGCTTAAGCTTGCCTAGATCAGCAATCATCAATAATGTCCGATAACAGGTAAACGGTCATGAGTCGGGACTATACCCCTAAACCGCGGTCCGCGTCACCAAAAAAATTTAGGGGGGTCGTCGATCGACCGGACAGAGCACGGGTCGAGCAGTGTTTATGCGGGGATCGTCCTCGATCACGAGGCGAGTCTGATCGATGGGGTTTTCCAATTTTGCACAGGGTTTCCACAGACCCCCCGCTCACAGTTTGCTGTGGGTCGGAATGGTCTCGGTGACCTTGTCGAACTTCGGCGCCGGGATCGATCCGCCGGCTGCGAGCATGTGATGGGTCGTCGCTTCGAAGTAGACCTCGGGGTCGTTTTTTTGCGGGGGTTCGGTGACTTTCATCGGTCGACGGATGAAAACTCGATCGAGACCATACACGATCGCGTCTGGCTCGCCGTTCGCGGGGAGTTTGACCTCGGCGACGAGGGTCCCGTCCTTCGTTTCGAGTCGCATCGTCTGCATTGACATGGGCGAATCTCAGTATAGCGGAAACAGCTCGGCGCGCGTAAGATGTCGCGATGGAAATTGCCTTAGGTCCCTTAGGTCACGGTCTCATCGCCATCGTCGACGAATTGTTCATGATGGTCACTTTGTTCACTTTGTGACAGGCTGCATATCAGAAAGCCCGACACGCAGCCTAGCCCCGCTCCAACGATTCTCGGAGATCTCCTCTCGACCGCGCGATTTGCGTCCCGACCCGCCCATGTTACTTCAAAAGCGGATCCCCGCTCCGACGAATCCAGTCCCGCCGACGACTCCCGCGGAGACGGCAAACGGCCCTTTTGAGTACGAAACCAGCCCGCCGAACACGTTCCGGCCGGCGTGCGTGTCGTACCCCGCGAGCGCCGCCGCGGTCCATCGTTGCACCCTGAGCGGTGCAGGGGGGTCGACCGGGACGTCGAGCCCGCCGACGACCTGCCCGTTTGGGCTCGAGGCGAGGACGCGTCGCGTCTGATCTGGCATCCGTACGAGGGATAGGTCAACGGTCACCGAAGGACAAGCTCGAGATCCTGGGGCGCCTGGGCTCGCGCTAGGGCCTAAATTCAGCGAGGTCCCGATCCCGGCCGCCACTGACGAGGTAGTCCGGCCGGGATCGCCGGCGCCCTGGGGGTACGGGTCGACGGTAACTTCCTCCAGTCGCTCGACTTTCGCGCCTTTTGGGAGCTCTTGAGCTGGTTTTAGCGGCCTGGATCCGGCCGGCGCCCCGGTTGCCAGTCCAGACGGAGCTCGTTCGAGCTCGAGGGATCCGTCTTTTTGCCGGACCGCGGCCGCGGGGGGTTCTGCTTTCGCTGGTTTCGGCCGATAGATCTCCCAAGCGGCGAGGAACCCGAGCCCGACGAGCGCGATCGCGAGGATCGCGAGGATGTGATTTTTCATTCGGTGACGTCCTTTCGCGCGTCTGGATCCGGCGCGTCGTTATGCAATTTTTGGCCGAGAAGCTTCGAGCCCGTCACGGCGCCGGCGAGAATGCCGAGTCCCATATTCCAATCGCCGGTGATCCCGACGCCGGTTTTCACGAGCCCGACGACGAGTTGTGCTCCCAGGTAGACGACGCCCGCCACGATCACGAGCGCGAACGCCGCGTTTCGGAGCGAAGCGGTCGCATCAGTTGAGTCGAGAAATTTTCTTAGATACGCGAACATCTGGATCCCCTCACGTATTCACCTACCACGGCGAACCCGAGGAGACGGGACGGGGGAGAACCTTACAGTTTGGAACGAAGTGAGGCGAGTTCCGTCGCGATCGTTGTCTTGACCGAGGCGACCTCCGCCGTGATGTGAGCTTTGATCGAGCTGTAGTCCGCGAGGACATACTTCCCGTAGATGGTCCCGGCGATCAGTCCACCGACTGCGCCGATCACGATCCCTTGAAACATGAGTATTTTCTCCCTTCCCCTAGACTTGTACGTCGCCGAAGACGCCGATCGCCTCGACGGGTTTCTGTTCCGCGCTCGCGACGGTCGACGTGTCGACGTCGGCGAGGGCGATTGCTTTCGAGAGCCCTTGCACGAACGAAAAAAAACGAGCCCATCCGGTGAGCCCGCCATTGACGCGGCGCCGAACCGTCTCCCACTTGCCGAGAGCGGCGAGCGCCGGGATGTGATGGTCGCGAAAATAGATCGCGAGGATCCGCGCGGCGATTCCAGGATCGAGGGCGAGCTCGGGATCCGCACAAAGGTCGACGCCGATCGCGCGGCCGTAATTGTGATAGTTCGCCCGACCCGTGATCTGGATGTACCCGCGGCCGCGGAACAGGGGACCGTCGCCGGCGTTGCAGTTCCCGAGACGCTTCGCTTCGTCCGCGTTCGTCTCGTACATCTTCGTGAAGTAAGCCGGCCCGCCGCGCTCTTTGATCGGAGCGAAGCATCCCGTCTCGACTCCGACCGTCGCGATCGCGGCGATCTGAGTCGGGGAGTCGGCGATCGATTGCTTCTCGAGAGCGGCGAAAATGAGCGGCCAGTTTACGCGGACGCTTTCGGCGCGACCGAAGGGTCCGAGGACTGAGCAGATCGTTTCTATTTGAATCGATTCGTTCATTTGAATAGAAAACGCTTCACGCCCTCGAGCGCGACTGCGGTGAAGATTCCCGCGGCGCCGGCGATCAGTCCCGCCTTGACTTCCATCCGAATCAGCCGCGCAGTAAGTTCGTCCTTCGCCTTCAAGAGTGCTCGAGCTCGATTGCCGACTTCGTTGAGGTCCGTTCGGACCTTCCCGAGATCGGCTTTTGCGACGGCGACTTTTTCGAGAGCGTCGTCGAGCTTTTTTTCTTGACGCTTCACCGTCTCCAAAAGGAAGAGACGCTCCTCTCGATACTCGCCCGTCGACTCGAACTCGAGGACTCGATCCATGACGTCATTCCACGATCACCGATCGAAGACGGCCCGTCGACAGTACGAAAGTTACGCCGAAAGTAGAGCGACGACGAACGGGTTCGTTGTAGAGAATCCGGTCGCGACCGTCCCGCCGACGTTCGGGATCGTGTTTCCCGCGCCATGCGTAAAGAGCATGCAAAGCGCGAGATTGGTCGTACTGGATCCCCAGGGGACGACGCCGGCATTGTAGCCGCCGCCGTCCGTGTCGAGATAGATATAGACGTACCAGTCATGCTCCTTATCGATCGTGACCGTGATCGCGTCCGAGTCGAGATAGAACGGATTGGTCGCGCTCGCCCCGCTGAAAGTCGCGACGTACGAGGAGTTCCCTCCGGCCCAAGTGATCGCCGTCTTCGATACGACGGTTGTGCTCCCCCGGTTCGTTGAAATGATGAACCCCTGAAGATGCATACCGGCGCCGCCGATCACGCATATTCGAGCCTGCACTTTCGAAACCGGGTTGATGACTTGTTCGCCGAGAATAGCCGTTATCAGCGTGTAGTTGTTCCAACCCGCCCCGCCCGAACCCGTGCCGCGTACGCCAACCGTGATGAGAGTCCCGGCCGGGAGTCCGCCCCCGCCAGCCGCCGCCGCGACCGCGCCGTCCGTGTAAGCGGTCGTTGCAATCTTCGTCGAGTTGTCGAGCGCCGTCTGAGTTGGAGCGGTCGGGTTGCCAGTGAGCGCCGGCGACGCAAGCGTCGCTTTCGCGGCGAGGTCGGTCGTGAGACTCGTGATATCACTTTCTCCCAGGACGACCGCGCCCGTTCTTCCCGCGACGCTCGTCACCG
>Ga0209517_10001661_pt1 | contig 33067 bp, 24 predicted proteins | sample PeaSoiMetSII2010_FD_187695 | JGI IMG/M metagenome (GOLD analysis project Ga0209517, IMG submission 187695) | Peat soil microbial communities from Weissenstadt, Germany - SII-2010 (SPAdes) (version 2) | ecosystem: Environmental > Terrestrial > Soil > Wetlands > Peat | place: Germany... | reverse complement strand
CCCGCAAACAGAACTCGTGCCAGGATTCAATGCCGGGCGCTATAATTTCTCCCGCCACCCACCTGCTAATCACCGCCTCAAACAGCTTCTGAAAAGTCCTGCGCCGCTCGCCGGAGTCGGCGGATTCGCTGGAATTTTCATACGCGCGGTGCAATTCTTTGATCTCGGCATTCACCCGCAGCAGTTGCGGCAGACATTCCCGCAGCACCGCCTCCGCTTGATATTCGTCGAATTCGTTCATGACCACGGTGTCGGGAAAAGCAAGACCGGCGCTGCGATATGCCTCGGCCACGATCCCAGCCGTCTCCCGTTGCCGGAGACACGGGCCCGAATAGACGCTGCCAAAAACCACGCCCCGCCGCGACCAATACTCCCCCAGCAACCCAGCCTGCGCCTCGCCGTTCGCACAGAGCTTGTCATAGTCCGGTCCCAGAAAAGACGCTTGCCCATGGCGCACCAGGATGATGTGGCTCATGTTCTTCCGTTCTTCTCAGTTCGCCCGCTCGAACAACCCCGCAGCACCCTGCCCGCCGCCTACGCACATGGTGACGACTCCATAGTGCACTTTGTTCTTGCGCCGTGCCATTTCGTTGGCCAGCGTTCCCACCAGCCGCGACCCGGTCATGCCGTAGGGGTGCCCAATCGAGATCGAACCACCGTTCACGTTCAATTTCTCCGGATCGATCCCCAGGCGATCGCGGCAGTAGACCACCTGCACCGCAAATGCTTCATTGAGCTCCCAAAGGTCGATGTCGTTGAATTTCACCCCGGTGCGCTGCAATAATTTCGGTACCGCGAAGACCGGTCCGATGCCCATTTCGTCGGAATCGCAACCGCTGACCTGGAAACCTCGAAACACCAGCTTGTAGGCAATGCCGAGCTCCTCCGCGCGCTGCCGCGACATTACCAGCGTGGCCGAAGCGCCGTCGGAAAGCTGCGAGGAATTTCCCGCCGTCACCGTGCCCTGGCCGCTCGTCGGGTCGAAGTGCGGCTTCAGCGCCAGCAGGCCCTCCAGCGTCGTCTCCGGACGATTGCATTCATCCTTGTCCGCGCATACCTCTTCCTTCGCGATCACTTCGCCGGTTTTCTTATCCAGGGTCGCCCGCAGCGCCCGCAGGGGAGCGATTTCCCCCTGGAAAAAGCCTTCCCGCTGGGCGCGAGCCGTGCGCTGCTGGCTCAGGAGCGAGTACTCGTCTTGCGCTTGCCGGCTGATCTTGTAGCGCTTGGCCACGACCTCGGCAGTCTCTCCCATCACCATGTACACGCCCGGCATCTGCTCGAGTAGCCGGGGATTCGGATCGTAGTTGCGCGGAATCAGACTGATGCTTTCCACACCGCCCCCGATCAACGCGTCGCTGCCTCCGCTCACTATCTGGTACGCGGCCAGCGCGATCGACTGCAGACCTGAAGAGCAAAACCGGTTGACGGTGACGCCGCCGGTCGAAGTGGGCAGCCCCGCCAGCATGGCGGAAACTCTCGCGATGTTGTGTCCCTGCGGACCATGGGGCTGTCCGCAGCCCAGGATGACGTCTTCGACTTCGCGCGGATCGAGCTGGGGTGTCTTGCGCAGCACATCTTGGATGCAGTGCGCCGCCAGTTCCTCCGGACGCGTCAGGTTGAACGATCCGCGAAATGACTTGGCCAGAGCTGTGCGCGAACTAGCTACGATGACTGCTTCTCTCATGAGGTCTCCTATGTTTTTCCCATGCGCACGGCGAGGTTCTCTCGCGCCGGTCCTCGCGCCGGCGTTGTCCGCGCTGGCGTTGTCCCTGGGCTGTTCCGAACCCTACGCCGCCGCAACCTGGTCCTTGTCGAACTCGGCAAAAGTCTTGCCCTCTTCCGCCAGACGCTGCAGAAGAGGAGCCGGCGCCCACAGTTCTCCGTGCTGTTTGTGAAATTCGCAAACGCGCTGGTAGACCTTCTGCAATCCCACCGTGTCGGCATGCCACATCGGCCCGCCGCGATAGGCGGGAAATCCGTACCCGTTGAGATAGATGATGTCGATATCGACCGCCCGCAGCGCGTATCCTTCTTCCAGAATCCGCGCTCCCTCATTCACCAGCGCATAGATACAACGATCGACGATCTCCGCCGCGGAAATCTGCCGCTGCGGGATGCCCGCGTCCGCGTTCCACTTCCGCACCAGGGCGGCCAGTTCGGGATCCACGCTGGCGCGCCGGTTTTCGTCGTACAAGTACCATCCCCTCACCGTTTTCTGGCCGTACCGGCCCATTTCACAAAGACGGTCCTCGGCGAACGGCTGGCGGATTCCGGGTTTTTCCAGGTGGCGGTACTCTTTGCGAATGCGCCAGCCCACGTCGAGACCCGCCAGGTCGCCCGTGGCCAGCGGTCCCATGGCCATGCCGAAGTCGACGAGCGCCTTGTCTACCGCCTCCACCTCCGCTCCTTCTTCAATCAGGAACTGTGCTTCCCGCCGATACGGGCCAAACATGCGGTTACCCACGAAGCCGCGGCAGTTTCCCACCAGTACCCCGATCTTGCCCAGCTTCTTGGAGAGTTGCATGCAGGTGGCAATCACTTCTTTGCTCGACTTCTTTCCGCGCACAATCTCGAGCAGCCGCATTACGTTGGCCGGACTGAAGAAGTGGGTTCCGATTACCGCTTCCGGCCGCGACGTGGCCCCGGCGATTTCATCGATATCGAGCGTCGAAGTGTTGCTCGCCAGAATCGCACCCGGCCGGCAGGCGCGGTCCAATGCCGCGAACACCGTCTTCTTCAGCGCCATGCCTTCGAAAACCGCCTCGATCACCAGGTCCACGCCCGAGAACGCTTCGTAGTTGAACACCGGAGTGATCAGCTGCAAGCGTTCGTCCACGAACGCCTTCGTGAAACGCCCACGCTGCACCGAACTGGCGTAGTTCTTCCGGATTTTTTCCATCCCCAGATTGAGCGCCGCCTCATCGACGTCCTTCAGCAGCACCGGAACGCCCGCGTTGGCAAACACCATCGCGATGCCTCCGCCCATCGTTCCGGAGCCGACGATCGCCACCCGCTTCACCGGAATCACCGGAATTTCTTTGGGAATGTCGGGAATCTTCGCCACCTCGCGCTCGCCAAAGAAAACATGGATGAGCGCCTTCGACTGATCGGAGAAAAGGCATTCGGTGAAAAGCTTCGCCTCCGCCTGGCAGCCTTCCTCGAATGACATTTTGGTCGCAGTCTCCACCGCATCGATCGCCGCCAGCGGAGCTTTCAACCCTCGTTGTTTCTTGGCCGCCGCCTCGCGCGCCGCCGCAAAAATTGCCGCGTTCTCAGCGGCCGTCCCCAACTTCTCCGCTCGCGCCCGAGTTTTCGGCGCCGGTTTGCCGGCGACGTCGTGTGCGAAAGCCACCGCCCCGGCGAGCAGGTCCCCCTCGATCAACCGATCAATCAGTCCAAGAGCGGCCGCCTCGCGTGCGGAAACCGGCTTGCCCCCGGCACACATTTCGACAGCCTTGGCGAAACCCACCAGGCGCGGCAGACGCTGCGTTCCACCGGCCCCGGGAATGAGACCCAGATTTACTTCCGGCTGACCCACCTGCGCCGTAGGCGACGCGACCCGGTAGTGGCCGGCCATGGCCAGTTCCAGCCCGCCTCCAAACGCGGCCCCGTGAATCGCCATCACCACCGGCTTGCCGCTGTCCTCAATGCGAAGCAGTAGGGGAAGCAGGCTTCGACGCGGTCCGCCCGAGGTCATTTTGCCGAATTCCTTGATGTCAGCGCCGGCGACAAAAGTGCGGCCGCCGCCGATTACGACCGCTGCCTTAACGGCCTGGTCGCCATTCATCGCGTCAATCGCCGCCAAAACTCCCTCCGCCACGCCCGGACTGAGAGCGTTCACCGGTGGGTTGTCGATGGTAATGACCGCGACATCCTTGTCCTTGCTAATGCTCACGAGGTTATTCATAGGGCACTCCTGTAAGACTCCTGAACTTCCTGGGGCCGGGACCCGGGTGCATCAATGACCAGGCGCGCAATCCGTTCTCGATGAAACGTCGCGTCGCCCAGCATGGTTTCCGACGCTTTCGCCCGCCGGTAATAAAGATGAAGATCGTTCTCCCAGGTAAAACCCATCCCGCCGTGGACCTGGACGCCACGATTGCCGACTGTGCGGCAAGCATCGCTCGCGTACATCTTGGCGATCGAGACCGCCGTCGCAGCTTGCGCCGGATCATGATCGAGCGCCCATGCCGCATAGTAGGCCGCCGAGCGCGAACTCTCCGTCTCCAGGTACATGTCGGCACACTGGTGCTGCACCGCCTGAAACGCTCCAATCGATTTGCCATACTGCTTGCGCGCCTTCGCGTACTCCACGCTCATGTCGAGGATGCGTTGCATCCCTCCCACCATTTCCGCGACCAGCGCGGCCGTTGCCACATCGGTCGCGCGCTCCATGCCGCTCGCATCCCCGAGTTTCTCGGCCGGAGTGTTGTCCAACCGCACCGCGTACACACTGCGCGTCAAATCCATCGCCGGCATCGGCGTGACCGACACACCGGGAGCGTTCTGCTGCACGGCGAACACTCCGCCGCCTGCCGTCACCACCAGGAAGTCCGCCACGTCGGCGTCGGGCACAAACAACTTTTCTCCCGTCAGCCTGCCGTTGACCGCGGCCATCTTCTTGCCGACCCGATTGCCCCAACCGGCCCCCGCTTCGATCTCCGCCAGCGTTGCCCGTGTTTCGCCAGAGCAAATCGGCGCCAGATACTTTTTCTTCTGGGCATCCGTGGCGACTGCGTCAATCACCGTGGCCGCCAGCGCTACCGTTGCGAAGAAGGGTCCGGGAACCAGCGCCCGACCCGCCTCTTCCATCAGCAAAATCAGATCGACCACGCTCATGCCCATTCCACCGTACTGTTCCGGAAAAATGATTCCCGTGAAGCCCTGGGCGGCCATCTTCGACCAGAGGTCGGCGTCGTACGCGCTGCCGGTTTCCGCAAGCTTCCGCACGTGATTGATGGGACACTCCCCGGCAAAAAACTTGCGCGCGTTGTCTTTCAGAATCTCCTGGCTCTCACTCAATCCAAATTGCATGTAGGGGTCCTCAGTAGCTCCTCGGCAAACCCAGCACGAAGTGCCCGATGATATTGCGCTGGATCTCCGACGTCCCAGCCTCGATTGTGTTGCCGCGGGAGCGCAGGTATCCATACGCCCACACTCCCTTGTCGACTGCGTACGGAGAAGAACTGGCAAGCTGTGCGTAAGGCCCTAGCAATTCCTGCGCCACCTGCTGCACCCGCTGGTTGAGTTCGCTCCAAAAGATCTTCTGGATCGATCCCTCTGGACCGGGCACGCCCGTCGCGCTGATGCGGCTGAAGGCGCGCATCTGGTTCAAGCGCATGATTTCGATTTCCGCATAGCACTGCGCCAGCTTCTGCCGCACCAGCGGGTCTTGTGCCGCCGGCCGTCCGCCACGTTCCAGTTCATGCGATAGTTCGATCAGCCGCTCCATGTTGCGCCGGTAGAGAATCTGCAGTCCCGCCCCGAACGTGCCTCGCTCATGCATGAGCGTCCCGATCGCCACGTCCCAGCCCTGATTGACCTCGCCCACCACGTTTTCCACGGGAACTCGCACATCCTGGAAAAACACCTCGCTGAATTCACTCTCGCCGGTCATCTGGCGCAGCGGACGAACCGAGATGCCGGGGGTCTTCATATCCAGCAGCATCACCGTGAGTCCCTTGTGCTTGGGAACGTTCGGATCCGTGCGGACGACCACTTCGCACCAATCCGCAATCCAGCCATAGCTGGTCCACGTCTTCTGGCCGTTGACCACGTAGAAGTCGCCTTCGCGCCGCGCCGATGTCTGCAGCGAAGCCAGGTCCGATCCGGCATTGGGTTCGGAGAATCCCTGGCACCAGATTTCCTCGGCGCTCAGAATCTTCGACAGATAGCGTTGCTTTTGGGCGTGCGTTCCAAAGCTAATAATGGTGGGACCAATCAGTCCCAGGCCCAGGGCGTTGGCCATGGGCGGAGCGCCGGCCAACGCCATCTCCTGCCAGAAAATGACCTGCTGCATCAGGCTGGCCCCGCGGCCACCGTATTCCTTGGGCCACGAGATTCCAGCCCAGCCTCCGTCAAACAACTTGCGTTGCCATGTACGCAAGTACTCGAAGCGGGTTTCCAGCGGATCTTCGCGCTTCGCGCTCCAGTCCGCCGGTACGTTTGCCTTCAGCCAGTCCCGCAATTCGTCGCGGAACTGCTGTTCTTCCGCAGTCAGATTCAAATCCATCCAGCTCTCCTCGTCACCGCGCGCTCAACCATCCGCGCGCATCGTTACCCGTCCAGCATGGTACTTCTTGCGCAACTCCTTTTTCAGAACCTTTCCCATCGCGTTCTTGGGTAAGCTCTCGCAAAACTCAATCGATTGCGGACACTTGTAGTGGGCCAGGCGGGCGCGGCAAAACTCGATCAATTCCACTTCGCTGAGCTTGCAACCCGGTTTCGCCACCACCAACGCCTTTGGCACCTCACCCCATTTCTCGTCAGCCACCGGGATCACTGCGGCTTCGTAAACGTCGGGGTGGGCCAACAGCACTTTTTCAACGTCGAGCGACGAAATGTTTTCTCCGCCGCTCACGATAATGTCTTTCCGGCGATCCACGATCAGGATGTACCCGTTCTCCGCGATCACGGCCATGTCGCCCGTGTGAAACCATCCGCCCCGCATAGCTTCGGCCGTGGCTTCCGGCTGTTGCCAGTAACCCGCCATCACTCCGTCACTGCGGGCAATGATCTCTCCCATCGTCACCCCGTCGTGCGCCACGTCCTTGTCTTCCGCGTCCACCACCCGAAGCTCGCACCCCGGATAGGCATACCCGGTCATGGCCTGCAGCACGTACCGCTCCTCGGGCGTGCACTGCACGTCCGGTTTCAGTTCGGCGGTGGCCAGCGAGGGCGCACACTCCGTCAGTCCGTATCCCGAAAAGCATTTAAACCCCAGCTTCTGCTCCACCTCACGGATCAGGGTCGGAGAAGATGCCGCACCGCCGATCGCGGCCCACTCCACGCTGCTCAGGTCGTACTTGGGACGCGCCGGCGAGTTCACCAGCGCGGCGGCCATAATCGGCACCAGGATCAGCGCCTGCACCCGCTCCCGCTCCACCAGTCGGAATATTTCCTCCGGCACGAAGCGCGGAAGCATGACATGCGTTCCGCCCATGAGTGTGATCGTATGCGCCGCTCCCCAGCCGTTGGCGTGAAACAGAGGAATCGTGTGCAGCAGCACGTGCTCAAACCGGGTGTGATGGTACAAAGCGATGCTCATCGCATGCAGGTACACGTTTCGGTGCGTGAGCATCACGCCCTTCGGGCTGGCGCTGGTCCCGCTGGTGTAAAAGAGTTCTGCCACGGAGTTTTCGTCAAACGCCATCAGTTCTCCGCGGTAGGGCGTGGCGGAGACCAGCATCTGCTCGTAGGTTTGATCGGAGAGCCACCCCGCTTGCGGCGTCCCCTCGAACTGATGGAACGAGCGCACCGTGCGCAGGTCCCGCCGGAATGAATCTACGATACCAACAAACTCTTGTTCCAGAAACAGCACCGCCGCTCCGGCGTCATTCAGAATGTAGGCAAGCTCCGGCGCGGCCAGGCGATAATTGAGCGGAAGCAAAACGCAGCCCGCTTCCAGAACTCCGTAGTAGGCTTCCAGCAGCCGATGGCAGTTCAGGCTGAGAAACGCCACGCGATCGCCCGCCTTTAGTCCGGCACTGCGCAACGCTCCCGCCATGCGCCCCACGCGATCGCCAAACTCGGCGTAAGTAAACCGCCGGTCCTGGCACACCACCGCCGTCTTGCGCGGAAACTGCTCCTCTGCGTACCGCAGGAACCGCACGGGCGTCAGAGGAACATTCATAAACAATTTCTTGCTACCAGGCCGTCTGGCCTCCATCGACAACCAGCACGTGCCCCGTCACGTACGCCGAAGCGTCCGACGCCAGAAACACCGCTGCGCCTTTCAGATCGTGATCGCCGCCAAAGCGGCCCAGCGGGATCTTCGCCAACAGGGAATCTTTACGATGTTCGATCATCCAGCCCGACATATGTGTCGGGAACCAGCCCGGGGCGATGGCATTCACCTGGATGTTGTGCGGCGCCCACTTGCACGCCAGATCCTTGGTGAACGCAATCACTCCGCCTTTGCTAGCGTGGTAGCCAATCGCCTGCAGTTCCGCCGACGCTCCACCCAAACCCGCCACCGATGCGATGTTGATGATCTTGCCCGACCCCTGCGCGACCATGGCCTTGCCCACCGCCTGACAAAACAGGAACGTGCCGGTCAAGTTGGTGGAAAGAACCTTGTCCCACTGCTCCAGCGTCATTTCCTCCACCGAAGCTCCCCACGACACGCCGGCATTGTTGACCAGAATATCGACCCGGCCAAACGTCGCCAGCGTCTCCTCCACGACCTGCTGAATCGCCGCCTTATCTTTGACATCGCATCCCAACGCCAGCGTCTGCACGCCCAGGCTGCGCAACGCTTCCGCCGCTTCCTCGCAGCGCTCCTTCTTGCGCGCGCAGAGCACCAGATTCGCCCCCATCTCCGCCAGGCCCTCGGCCATCTGGCGACCCAGTCCCATCGAGCCACCCGAAACAATGGCCACGCGTCCGGTCAGATCGAACAGTTGTTTGACATTCACTCGGAGAGCCGCCTCTCCGCGAGGCAAAGCCACGCAAAAATGATAGTTAATATCATATTATAGGAGCTAATGTCAATACACCTTGCCGCGATTTCCAGGCCGCCCCGAGGCCCCAGGTGTCCGGCGCAATCGCGCCCGAACTACGGCTGGAGGCGGAGCGCCACCCGCCCCGAGATCTCGCCGCGGCTCAGTTGCCCCAGAACCTCCTGGATCTCGGCGAGCGGCCGCATGCTCACCTGGCAATGGACCTTCCCCGCTGCCCCCATCTCCAGAACCTCACGCAGATCTTCTCGCGTGCCTACCGAGGAAGCTTTGATTTGAATCTCGCCAGCCGCCATCAGAATCGCCGGAAACGAGATATCCCCTGCGGGCAAGCCCACCGCCAGCAGCGTTCCCGTCGGTCGTACACAAGGGAACGCCATGTCATAGGCGGACTTGGACGCCGAGGTGACCAGGGCAACGTGCACCCCGCCGGAGCTCCGTATTTCCTTAACTACCTTGCTCGTTGCGGCGTTCAATGTTCGAGTGGCGCCCAGCGATTTTGCCAGTGCGAGTTTTTCCTCGGAAATATCGATCGCGGTCACTTCCGCTCCCGCTGCCCGGCCAATCTGGACGGCAATGTGACCCAGTCCGCCCACCCCGAAAACCGCCAGCCGCTGTCCGGCGCGAATCTTGGCCTGCTTCAGGGCGCGATGAACCGTGACTCCCGCACAAAGCAGCGGCGCCGCCTGTTCCGAGGAAAGCGTGTCGGGGATCTTGACCACGTGGCTGGCGGGAGCCTTCGCATATTCCGCATATCCACCATCCACCATGACGCCCGTGATGCGCTGCTTCGGGCACACATTCTCGTTGCCCTCCAGGCAGAATTCACATTGCCCGCATGTCCACTGCACCCACGGCACTCCAACCCGTTCTCCCACCGCGACACTCTGGACCGCCGCGCCCCGCTTCACCACCCGGCCGACGATCTCGTGTCCCAAGATCAGCGGTTTCTTCACGATGCCGGCCAATTGCGTCCAGTCGCCGTCGGCCACGTGCAGATCGGAATGACATACCCCACAAACCTCTACCTCGATCAGGACGTCGTCCGCGCCAGCTTCCGGCCGGGCCACCTCCTCCAGCGACAACGGTGTCTTGAAGGCATGCAGAACAGCGGCCTTCATCGCGTTCTCCTCTCGAACAGGCATGCCACAACAATGAAGTGGCGCGATCCCGGAAAATCCTACGACCGGATGCCGCGCAAGAAAAACTCGACCGCGCTCCGCATCCGGTCGGTGAGCTTGTGCGGCCCGGTCAGGTCCACCGCCCATTGCCGCACCACCGTGTTGTAGAGCCCTTCCATGAACTCCGCCAGATGCACCACCGGAAACGCGCGCGTCACTTCGCCTCGCTTCTGGCCCTGCGTCAGAATTTCCCGCAGCAGACTGGCGGCAGCCTCCTCGTGCCCCCGCAGTTCTGCCGATCGCACCGCATCCATGGCGCCCGACAAGACCACCGCTTGCCACAGTTGCCGGTCGGATTCCACCTCCCGCGCCAGGGTCACGTACAGTCGCCGCAAACGCTCGCCCGTCCCCGCCTTGCTCGAAAGCTCCGAACGCAGCCGCTCGCAGATACAGGCAAACCCGCGTTCTCCCACCTCGCGCAGAACCGCATCCTTACTGGGAAAATACCGGAAAAAGGTGGGCTGGCTGATCTCGAGCATGTGCACGATGTCGTCGATTCTGGTGTTCTCGTATCCGTGCTTGCGAAACAGCTTGATCGAGGTATCGATAATCTGCTGCCGCAAGCGCGCCTTCTTCCGCTCCCGAAGTCCGACCTCGATCTGTTCTCCCGCTGTCTCTGCTGCCCCACTCCGTGTCGCAAGCGCACCTGGCAAGGTCTTTTCCTCCTCCTGCATCGATTACCGGCACGTCTCCCACCGCGACGTCCGTGAAATGTGAGATTAACTATAACAAAATAGCGACTAACGTCAAGTTGTCGAAAAGAGCGGGGTGAACGAAGCCAATCGTCCTGAATTCCGGGCGTGGTTGCGGCAAACCTTCTCGCCCATGCTGCAGCAACTAGGTTATTCTGCGCAGCCCAGCCACAGTCGACGGACCGGCAGAAGCGCCGCCTTTGCCGAGGCCCCGCCCAGATTGCGACGGCTGATTTCGGCGGCTCGCTACGTTGTGACGGGACCGCTCTTCGCCTGGCGCTCGAGTGCGGGAGGCGTGGGTCGTGCTTGAGCAACGGCGGATACAGGTACTTACCCTTGAAGTTCCCTTTGCCGTCAAAAGTGATTATTCCGATAGCGCCGTCCTCTTCTTGATTCACGTCGGCGGTCCACATCTTGAGCTGGATGCTGAAATTTCCCTTTAGACTTGCCACGCTGTAAGTCTCCGCAGTGGTGGACTGCAGCATGGCGGAGCCGCTGGCGACTTCGTTGTTGCTGTCGGTGGTCAGCAAGTACTACACGCCGTGAGCCAGGTTAAATATTTCGGCTCGTACGGACCAGCAAGAACTTCAGGCTTCACATACCGACATGGACGACGGCAAGATTGATACGGGAACCGGCACCTATACCGTCAGCTCGGATGGTGCTTTCAGCCTGCGGAGCGGGTGGGCGTGTGTGTTGAACTCGGTGGCGGCAGGGCAAGCCAAAGGGTTGCAGTGTTGGATATACGGGCTCGACGGCAACGGCAATTATGTCATGGCCGGGACTGCGCTGAAGCAGTGAGGGCGTCCCGCTAGCTGGTTATCTTAAGTAAAAGGGAAATTCCGGCTTAGAATCCGCCGGTTCATCACGACCGCGACGAATCCACTGGCCCCAGTTCTTGCCATAGTTGTCGCAGTGGTCTCCTTGTCCGAACCGCGTAACAGTCACTACTGCCAGAGACGAGCAAGGGACACAAGCCAGCGCTTATGTCCCACCCGGCTCCATGCCGCGGCCCACAGATGCTCAGCAGCCGGCCTACTTTGCTTGCAGGGATTCGATGTACTTGGTAAGGTTTGCCACGCGTTGCTGCACCTCACTCTCGTGTCCACTACTCACACTCCAAAACAACGTTCCCCACACTGGCATCTCCTTGGATCCGTGCGCGGGAAGCTCGGATTCGTTGCGGATGGAGGCCACGACTTTCAGCGAGGGATATTTCCCTCCGTTGTTCTTGCTCAGCAGGGTAAGGTCGTTGGGAGGAATCTTCAGCGCACTGGCCGCGGGCCCTCCACCTTTGCCGTCCCTTCCATGGCAAACGGCACAGTATGCCGTGTACATATCCTTGCCGGAGGCAGGCGACGTGAACTTAACCGGGACATGCTCGATGACTTTCTCCGTTGGGCAGGGTGTTTGGTCCTGTGCGGCGACCGTGCAGGTGAATACGATCAGGGCAGTAAACATCACAATCATTTTCTTCATGGACATCACATTTTCTCCTTTCAAACCCAAGGCTTTGCTCTTGAATCTCTAAGCGGGAATTTCCTTTTTGACCCTAAGAACGGCTGTTATTGTCCCCTCAATCCCTGTTCGCGTCAATGTGAAACGATTTTGGTGACGTCAATCGTATCGTGAGGGCATAGCATCGAGCCGAACCGTTCGAATGTTTCTGCTTGAAGGAGACTGCTATGTCTTGTGAAAAAGAACTGCAAGAACTTGCGATGGATTTGATGGATTCAAAGAAGGGTTCACGCCATTCCCGTGCCGCGACCCTACTGGTTAGGGGACCCGTAGTGGTTCCTCAAAGCCGCGCAGTCGCGGTGATTTGCGTATTAAGCGTGCTAATCCAGGTTAAGCGAAGCCGGGCAATCGCCTTTCCCGTCGCTGTACTGAAACCTATAGATTTGGGTACGGCGTCAGACCGCAGTTTACGCGGCGTGAAGTAGCGTGTTTTCAGTGCGAGCAGGAGAGCGCGGAACCGAGGATTTTGGTACAGCCAGCCGTGGTCAACAAGGTGTACGTTGTTGACTAGCACCGCAACGCGATTTCGGTCTAACCGAATGAATCATTTGCGACCGAGCCGGCGCCACCCCTTTTTGACCACCACTGATTTCCTTAACCTACATTCGCCAGGGTCAGGTTGATACTCTCTGAAGTCTTTCTACGAGTTTGATCAGTGCCAGCGTGTCCTGCCCACAATATCCCAGCAGAGCCTTCTTGATCCTGTCCCGCTCGATTTGATCCAAGCTTCCCCTGACGAGCGACTCCCAAGCCACTCCCGCTTGCTGTCCGTCCGCCACTGCCATGCCGTCATAGGTTAGCGTTGGAATAAGCGCAGGCAGAACGTGCTTCAGCGAGTACGACCCCGCGAACGCGGAATGGTAGACATGCTTTCGCACCACTGGGAGCAAGTCCGAAAGACGGCGCTGTATTTTCTCGATCCGCCCAGCAAACTCTGGCAGCCACGCCGCAAGCTCCGAAAACCGCTGCGACTCGAACGGTGCGTTGTAAACGACGATGCTGCCGCTTTTCCCCAGCGCACCACACAGGGAAGATATGAACTCGCGCCGTCGATCACTGTTGTCGGCGGCTAAGAACTCGAAGTGCTCCGGTGTCGCACCGGGCTCTTTCTGCAAGTGAATCGACCACTGAAAAGGAATCTGGTCGTAGGGTCGCATGCCCGGAAATCTCGGGATTGCCGGATTCACCGTCTCGATGAAGCGAGAACCAAAGTGCCACCAGGGGATCCGCTGAAACGTCTAAGTAGTACGACCCAAAACCATAGTGCTGAAGGAGAGCGGGCACCCAGACGAAGGTGTCGTTCGAACCGCCTCCCTGAGGAAGTTGAAGGGCGCTCGCCAGTACGGAAGCCGTGAAAGTCCAACCTGGATCTAGGGTACGATTAAACCCCGGGCGTGAAGCTGCGGGCAGCAAAGACGGATGGCCAGTGGTCCGGAGGTATTGACGAGTCTGGCCACGAAAAACTCGCTTGGTCTCTGGCATCGGCGGCCCGAGGCCTTCGAGGACATAGTAGAGCTCGCCCATGCTGCCCACATAGTATTCCTGTGGTTCTCTCATCACACAGAGTCCTTCCCGAGTTCCTCCCCCCAAAGCTCATGCGATTGTCTACTATTCTCATCCAGCGAACAACAGGGGCACCTGAACAGGTGCCCATCATAATCCAGATGCGGCCTTGGAAGACTTCCGTCCGAATGGTCGGGAACTCTGAAGTTGAGGCTTGAACCGACGATGCCGTTCGCCTAAGACGCATTACTCATGGGGCCCCAAGACTGACCCGGCACCGCCGCTTTTGGCTATTGACGAATTTGCGAAATGATGCCAGAGTGATAGCTGAGTTCTAGCAATGATGCGCAAACCCCATACCGATTGCTTCCCGACACCGGCCACGTTTACGTGGCAAGGAGCGGGGGAAGGTGCGTTCATGTAACGGGGGCGATCCATAGCGCGTAGTCTTTCTGAGCCTCCGATACAAATCGGGGGCTTTTGGTTTTTTGGGGCACATTTCGCTCGATGCGCAGAGAGGAGGCGGCGTCGTCTAACGGCAAGGATGCGGCCCTTTCAAGGCTGAGATGGGAGTACCAAGTTATGAGTACACAAACGATTGAACTCGAAGGCTTTGAAATTGAGCTTGCATCGGACCTTTACTGCGATCGCGGCGGGGATCATCAAGAATTGGTGGACCGTGCTCGTACGGATCGCAGGAGACTTGGCCACAACGTCGACGAATCGGCGGTGTTGTGCGTACGGTGCATGAAAGCAATCGCGTTGAAAGCGTGATGCCGGGTCGTCTAGTGGCAGGACCCTGGACTTTGAATCCGGGTACGGGCGTTCGAATCGCTGCCCGGCAGCCAATTTGGAAGACGAACAAAAGGAGGAAAGTCACGAGAGAGCATGGCACAGACTTCGAGGAGTGGTGAAGGCTACGGTTACTTCTCTTGTCCAGAAAACACACCGTATCCGCAGGTTCCCTCCTCCGAGTTGCGAGGTCATCCAAATTGGCCAGGATAACCGGCTCTGACCCGGTTCATGCACGTTCGAATCGTGCCCTCGCAGCCAAGTTTAGATGTGGTCGTAGAGTCTAGCGGCAGGATGCCTGACTGTCTATCAGGAGGGACGGGTTCAACTCCCGTTGCGACCGCCACAGGGGTGATGACCCGATGGGAAGGGCGCTCGTCTCCAAAACGAGTTCAAGCAGGTTCGAATCCTGTCACCCCTGCCAGATGTGAAGAGCGAGCATGGTATAGCGGCTGGTGCCTCAGCCTTCCAAGCTGATGACGTGCTTTCGACTCGCACTGCTCGCTCCAGGCGGAAGTCGTCTAGTGGCAAAGACGCGACGTTGCCAACGTCGAGAGCGCGGGTTCGAGTCCCGCCTTCCGCTCCAATTTTCGCGGCGGTGTAGCCAAGACAGCAAGGCATCTGCCTGCAAAGCAGACAAGCGGGAGTGCAATTCTCCCCACCGCCTCCAGAGGTTTCTTTGCTGGTGTAGCTCAGTGGGAAGAGCGCGGGCCTCGTAAGTCCGTGATCGGCGTTCGAATCGCCGCGCCAGCTCCGCTGGTATAGCTCAACGGGAAGAGCAGGCGCACGGTAAGCGCCCGACCGCAGTTCGAGGCTGCGTGCCAGCTCCAAGGTTTGCTGGTCTAGCACAGTGGCAGTGCAGAGAGCTTGTACCTCTCCGACGAGTGTTCGATTCACTCGACCAGCTCCAAATTTGATGGCGGGATTGGCCGAATGGCCTAGGCACTGGATTGTGGCTCCAGTCACGAGAGTTCGATTCTCTCATCTCGCCCCAAGTGGGCGGTTCGTATAAGGGGATTACCCACGGCCTGCAACCGTGAAATGCGAGTTCGAGTCTCGCACCGTCCACCAGTTTGGCTCGGGAACTCGACGGCAGAGTGCTGGTCTGAAAAGCCAGTGGATACGGTTCAACTCCGTGCCGAGCCACCAAACGTCAGGGAGTGGCCTGGCTAGTTGAAGGCGCACAGATTCGGGTAATCGGAGAAAGGAGGTCGCAATGCCATTTTGTGTCTTGGCGATGTTCTTGAAAGTTATTTATGAAGCGATTCGTGTCTTTCGCAAGAAGAACCGTGCAGCGAAACCCGAACCACTGTGTGTGGGCTGCCTGCACGCGCACGTGCAGTATGCCGCAAATGCGCGGCGTGCGATCTCCTGCGCATACGGCGGGGCGGTGCGTCCCATGAAATTGGATGTGCTGTACTGCACCGACTATCAGGCGCGGAACGTGTCGGCGCATAGTCACGTGGTCGGTTTCGTGCGCGAGATAGTCCCTGCGGATTGATCACAGAGACTGAATTTGATATAGCGAGAAAACACCTATGACCGAAAACACTTACAACGTAATCAAGCCCGATACCGGCGTTCCCGTCAAGGCCTGGACCAGGGGCGTCCCGCTTGAGGACGCTGCACGCCAGCAGCTTTTGAACGTCGCGCAATTGCCGTTCATCTACAAGTGGGTAGCGGCCATGCCGGACGTGCATTGGGGTATCGGCGCGACGGTGGGGAGCGTGATTCCAACGCGCGGGGCGATCATTCCGGCTGCGGTCGGCGTGGACATTGGCTGCGGCATGATGGCCGTGAAAACGTCTCTGCACGCCAACCAGCTGCCCGACAACCTGCACGGCATCCGCACAGCGATTGAGAAAGCGGTGCCGCACGGACGTACCGACAACGGTGGCAAGAACGATCGCGGCGCTTGGTCGGATGCGCCCGCGCATCACGCGGACGTGTGGGCGAAGATGGAGCCCGCCTACCAGGCGATCGTCGACAAGTACCCCAAGCTGGATCACAAGCAGCGCGTGAACCACCTGGGAACGCTCGGCACCGGGAACCACTTCATCGAGGTCTGCCTCGACGAAAACGAGAACGTGTGGTTCCTGTTGCACTCAGGATCGCGTGGCGTGGGCAATCGCTTCGGCACGTTCTTCATCGAGCTGGCCAAGAACGACATGCGCCAGTGGATGATCAACCTGCCGGATCAGGACCTCGCGTACCTGCCGCAGGGGACAGAGCATTTCGAGGACTATGTCCGCGCCGTGCACTGGGCGCAGGACTACGCGCTGGCCAACCGCGACTTGATGATGCGCAACGTGATCGTGGCAGTGCAGGGCTCGGGAGAAGTCCCGGCGTTCGAAGCTAATGTGGAAGTCGTGAGCTGCCATCACAACTATGTGACCTGGGAGCACCATTACGGCGAGAACGTGCTCATCACGCGAAAGGGCGCGGTGCGTGCACGGGAAGGCGACATGGGAATCATTCCCGGCAGCATGGGGGCACGTTCGTACATCGTGCGCGGCAAGGGCAATCCGGAGAGCTTCATGAGCTGCAGCCATGGGGCTGGCCGCGCCATGTCGCGTACGGAGGCCAAGCGGCGCTTCACGTTGGACGACCATGCCAAAGCGACTGCGGGCGTAGAGTGCCGTAAGGACGCGGACGTTATCGACGAAACGCCGATGGCGTACAAGTCCATCGATGCAGTGATGGAAGCGCAGCGCGATCTGGTGGACGTGGTACACACGTTGCGCCAGGTCGTCTGCGTGAAGGGATAAACAGGAGAGGGCTGAAAAGCTCTCTCCCATAATCCGGGTGTAGGGTAGCGGCCACCCACATGTCTTGGGCACATGTCCACGCAGGTTCAACTCCTGCCACCCGGACCATTTTCCTTTTCGCTAGAAATTCGTGGCGCAGTAGTAGCGTAGGACAATACGAGAGGCTCATAACCTCTAAACGCAGGTGCAAATCCTGCCCGCGCAACCGATAACCTCGTTTGCCTCCGAGTGAACCGTCATCGGCACGCAACCGGCGAACGCTCGCTCACTAAGCTGACCAGCTAATTCGTGAAACGATTGCGCCATATTGGTCACTATCATTGATGAAAGTCCTCGCAAGAGGCACTAGTGACGAAACAGTACCGAGTCAAACTCGCCGTGGAGATATTTTATGGCTAAGTCAAAAGATGCGACCAAAACTCCTGAAAACTACACGCGACTGGAAGGAAGCGAGCGCCATCCCTCGCCAGGGGCGCGGCTTCTAGGTCCTGCAGACCCCCAGGAACATTTCTCGGTAAACATCGTTTTGCGGCGCCGGACGGACGGAGAACCGCTACCGGATTTCGATCACTTCCTGAAAACGCCACCCGGCGCTCGCCGCCGGCTCTCCGAGGAACAGTTTGCCCAGAAATACGGAGCGTCCGAGAAAGACTTGAAGAAGGTCACCGATTTTGCGGTCAAACATGGGTTGAAGGTCGAGGATTCCAACGCTGCTCGCCGCAGCCTGGTCGTTTCCGGAACCGCTAAGCAGATGAGTGAGGCGTTCGGGGTCACGCTGGGCAGGTACGAGCACGAAGTCATGCTCCGCCGGGGCCAGAAGCCCGTAACGGAAACCTATCGCGGCCGCGATGGCTTCATTCAGGTTCCGAAAGACCTTGCGAACATTATCATCGGAGTATTCGGGCTGGACAATCGGAGAATCACGAAGCGTAATAGCGGAGATCCTCCCAGCACCACGACCTTGACGGTGCCCCAAATCGCCCAACTCTACCGTTTCCCCACGAATTCCGCCGCCGGACAGACCATTGCGATCTTTTCCGAAGCGGGGTATCAAACCGCGGATGTCAACCAATATTTCAGCACGCTTGGCATGACCAAGCCCACCATTACCGACATCACGGTGGACGCCAGCAATGACGGCACAGAGGACCCCGAAACGACGCAAGATATCTGCATCGCGGGTTCGGCAGCACCGGGTGCCGCCGTCGCCGTATACTTCACCACGCCGGACCAAGCGGGCTGGGTGGACCTGGTCTCACGAGTGGCACATCCCAAGGCGGGCGATCCCACCTGCTCGGTTTTGTCCTCGAGCTTTTATATCTGCAACGGAGACGACGCCGCAACGCTGGCTGCCGAAAGCATCACCAGTAGTTTTCTCGCCGCGGTTACGGGAGCGTTCGAGGATGCTGCCGTGCAAGGGGTCACTATCTGTATCGCTTCTGGCGATACGGGCACCGATTCGAAAGTTGGCGACGGAAAAGCGCACGTGCAGTATCCGGCCACTGACCCGTGGGTGCTTTCGGTCGGCGGCACCACCGTGGGCAACGTCAGCGGCTCATCCTTCGATGAATACGTGTGGAATGACACGACCACTGTCATGGGCTTCAACCCCACTGGCGCAACCGGGGGCGGTATCAGCGATCACTTCTCGCAGCCCGCGTACCAGGCTGGGGCGGGAGCGCCGCCTTCGCTTAACGATAATCACGTTGGCCGAGGTGTTCCAGATGTGGCTGCCAATGCCAGTGCCAACAGCGGCTATCCCATTCCACTGGCGGGCGCAGCTAGCCTGGGAATTCCCAATCCGTTTCCCGGAAGCGGGACGAGCGCCGCCGCACCTCTGTGGGCGGGGCTGATCGCCGTAATCAATGAGGCCCTTGGTGATAATGTCGGTTTCGTCAACCCCGCCCTCTATGCGATTGGCTCAGCGGGCTTCCGCGATATCCTGGGGGCCCCTGGCCCGGCGGATAACGGACTGAACGGCGTGAAAGGTTACCCTGCCGGCCCAGGCTGGGACGCCTGCACGGGATGGGGCAGTCCGAACGGTACCGCGCTGCTCAACTCGCTCAAGGCCATTTACAACAGGAATTTCTACTTTATCGTCGACAAAAGCACGTTCGGCAGCGATGAAGTCGCCGATGTCATTAGCACCGGCGGCGGTCTGTATTCGAACGCATTTTGGCTGGTTCTAGAAGGATTCTCCATTACCCAGCTGGGCAGTATCACCCCGGTGCTTTCGGGAGCGTTCGATAGTCTTTCCGGGGTATCCATTTTTCTCGATGCCGCCGGAGCAGAGTATGAAAACCCTGGGGACTTATTTACGCCTCAGCGAATCCGCTTCCCCTACGACATCATTTTTTCTACGTCGGGTTCCCCGGCATTCCCCGCCCTCGGCGGCGCGCCCAACCAGGATCTTTTGTCGGCCAAGATCACCATCGGTGGAAATATGCTTGGCGCCGAAACTGTGTTCGAGTTGGTCGCCGGAGCTGATCCCTATTTCACCAATATCGATCCCAACCACACCAACGTTTTCTATCTGAGCCAGGATCTGCGAGTGTTTTCCGCCGGCGGCGGCGACACCCCTCTTCCCGGTGGACCAACGCTGACGGGCGGCGATCCCTACACGTTCATACAAGCGATGATAGGGTTCTTGAATTTGACGCCCGGCTACATCACTCCCGGACCGGATCCTCTCAATGCTCTGCCCGGGCAAACGGGGTATGAGACGGGCGACTCTTCAGTTACTCCGCTGACTCCGTCGAACACGCAGAACTACAATTTCGCGCTGGCACGCGTGCGCCTGCAGGATTCGTCTCTTGCTACTGCGTCGAGCGTCCGGGTGTTTTTCAGACTCTTCGTCGCCCAGTCCTGCGATACCGATTTCCAGCCTGCGACGACTTACAAGAGCACACTGGGCACCACCGGATCCGATGCGGGAAAGCCAATCTTTCCGCTACCTTCGGGCACCGGATTGATGGATCCAAGCGGGCAGGGCATCCAGACCATACCGTTCTTCGCCACCGATGCCAACGGCACCCATGACTACGATTCCACCGTCCCCAACGGAAACATTCGGAACGTCCAGATTCCCATGGGTAAGGACAAAGTTTGGGCTTACTTCGGCTGCTTCCTCGATGTCTACAATGCGAGCAATCAATCGAAATTTCCCGGAACCCACCATTGCATCGTCTCGGAAATAGCCTACGATGACGCCCCCATTCAGAATTCGGGAGGCGTGACACTGAGCCCGGAGAATTCCGATAAGCTCGCGCAGAGAAACCTGCAGATCACCTCTTCGGGGAATCCAAGTTATCCCTCCACGCACCGCATACCGCAAGCGTTTGATATGCGCCCCAGCAATCCCTTCACTCAGCAGGCGGGCCTGCTTCTGAACTACCCAGATGAACTAATGATCGACTGGGGTAACACACCCGTTGGCAGCGTTACCAATATCTACTGGCCGCAACTCAACGCCGCCGACATTATTGCGCTCGCTACAAAACTCTATGGAACGCATCCCTTGTCGACCGCGGACGCCAACACCATTACATGTCCCGTGAATAAAGGCGTTTCCTACATTCCGATTCCCGCCGACACCGGCAAAAATTTTGCCGGCTTGTTTACTCTGGATCTGCCTAGCAGCGTCCGCGTGGGACAGGAATTTCGCATCAAGGTTCGCCGCATTGCTTCCCGGCAGTTGTATCAACAATATGGCGTGGCCGCACCCAAGACGAATGCGGTGTCCACATCCTCCGAGGGCGCGAAATTCATGCGCAATTGGAGGTATGTGACTGGCACGTTCCAGGTGACCATCCCGGTCGGCACGGATGAGGCATTGCTTTTGCCGGAAGAAAACGCGCTGGCCATTCTGAAGTGGAGACTTGAGCACATGTCTGCAGCCAGCCGTTGGTACGCGGTGCTCCAACGCTACGTTGCGTATGTCTCCGCACGGGTCGATGGATTTGGCGGTAACGCAACGTCGATCCAGCCTTCGCTTACAGGTATACGGCCTCGTCACAAGCGACCGAAAGAGCTGAGGGAATACCGGGGCAAGGTACACGAGGTGATTTATGACTGTTTCGGGGACCTGACCGGGTTTGTGCTCGAGGAATGTTGCGCCGAGCGCCGCTTCTTCCGCTGTTGCGAAAAATCCATCGGAGAACTCGCGTTGCGGGCGTGCAGGGAACGCCTGCGCGTGGCCGTATTTGCAGATGAACACTGCGACAATAGGCTGTGTGAAATTCGGATTTGTTGCTGAGAGCAGAGGCATCACCAGTATCGCGGATGAACGGAAGGCTGCGCTGATCAAGAAAATCTGGTGCCAGCGGAGAGATTCGAACTCTCAAACAGCTGTTTCTAAGACAGGCTGCTGTTCCGATTCGCACACGCTGGCACTCTGGTGCACAGGGGAGGATTTGAACCTCCGCGTCCCACTCGGGGAAACCGGGTTACAGCCGGTCCGTTTCGTCCGGGCTCACGCACCTGTGCAAACTTGGCGGAAGGTAGACGAATCGAACGCCCATCGCTCATCACGACGCCCTGGTTTTCAGGACCAGTTGCCGGCCATTCAGCAGTACCTTCCGCATGGCGGAGAGTACGGGAGTTGAACCCGTTAGCCTCTTGCGAGAGCCCCTGTTTAGCAGACAAGTGCCTTACCGTCCGGCCCACTCTCCGTTGAGTTTTCAAAGAACGACAGAATTCTGGTAGGCCCGGTGGGATTTGAACCCACAAAAGGCTGCTCTTGAGGCAGCTACGTATGCCAGTTCCGTCACGGGCCTGAAGCTAGAAATTGTGCAGGAGTTAATAACTCAGTCGGGATGGACTGAGTCGTAATGACGATCGGAATTGAAGCAGGCGCTTCACAAAGTTAATTTAGCATGAAACGGTAAATAGTGCACGCGGTTTTCGGTGGTCTCACTAGTCTGTTGGCTGCCTCACCACTATGAAAAGAGTCGGTTCTGAAACTCACCAAGCTGCGCAGGCCAAGAGCATTCTTCGTCGTCGTTGGCCACGCGGTTGATCCGCGTGCTGATGGGATAGCACCGCATCAGCCGAGCATCGCAGGGCTTCAACAGTTCGGACGCCGCAGCTACATTATTCATCCCCGGAAGCTATGCCGCTGCCGCATACGCCTGCGTGCCCTTTATCTCGCACTCGGCTTGAAGCCAATCGTCCAAATCGTGACCGTCAGTCCTTCCGCGCTGCTCGTAAAGTTCGTAGGCACGTTGCTGGATCTGCTGCTCAATCGGGATCAGGACGGTCGGCTCGTCCGACTTCGGGGCGAGTGTTGATGGCTCTTTCTCGATCTCGTCTGGATGGCGATCTACCCTTTTTCCCAGTTGTTCAGTCTGCCGCTCTAATCTGTCGGTTTTGGTGCGTTTCTCTGCCATAGCGATAGCTTGACACAAACCTGATGCCCAAGCGAGTTTCCGCACCGCACCAGTGCCAGAGACGAGCGTTTTCCGGAGCCATGCGGGTATCGAGCCGAAACCGACATCGAGATTTGGACAGGCATGCCGATAGGTCGGCAGGGATCGCGGAAACTCGGGCACTGGTCCTGTCGGTTTCCTCGCTTGTGCATCTAGCTCGGTTTCGTGGGCACGCATGTGCCGGTGGTAGACTGCGCGTATGGCCAAGAACAAAACTAAATAAGAAGCGCACGAAGCCGAAGGGATTTGCCGGGAAGAGAGGGAAGCCAATGAAGAAGACGGTTAAAAAGAAGCTGGCTAAGAAGAGGGGAACTCCGAAGAAGAAATTGGCGAAGAAGAGGCCCACCTTGAAAAAGGCGGCGGTGAAAACGAAGGCCCTCGGCAAGAAGACAACCGGTGCGAAGACGCCGGCCGCACTCCGGACACGGGTTCGGAGAAAAAGCCAGAGCGTGGATACGGAGGCGTTTGCACTCGAAGGACTGAGAGCGAGGAGCGGGCAATCGGGAGATTTACAGGGATTGTCCAACATCGAAGGTGCGGATTCGGAGAGTGTGGCCGAGTTGATCGAGGAAGGAAACGCGTTCGAGGCCGACGCAGTGACGGGCGTGGAAAACGCTGGTGACAATGACGAGAAGGAGGTTCGCACGCATGAGGTGCCGCAGGATGATGTTCCCGGCGAGTATCTGGATAAAAAGTAATGAACCTGGTCCACACCCGATCCACAACTTTGCTATTTTCGGCGAAAATCAAGGACTTTGGGCGGCTTCCTATTCTTCTAAGTCCCTGATATTCCTAGCCTGCTTACATTGACACGCTTCACGCTTCTGTGGTTCCGTACTTCCAATAATCTGTGCCTCTCTTTATCTAGTTCGCCGCTGGCTTCACGCAGCCCGTTGCCCCGTCCGCCGCGTTTCCCTGCTTCCACAAAACTCTTCAGCCGCTTGAGTGCGACCTTGCTAGGTAGCGAGCCAACAAAAAGAGCCGACTCTGCATCTCGCAGAGTTCCACGGGTGCAGAGCATTCTTCGTCGTCCTCGCCAATTGATCCGCGTGCTCACGGGATAGCAGGGGCTAAGAATGTCCGCCTGTTGCCGGATTCTTCTCTTCAACGTAATCCTCAACCGCATCAATCAGCATTTTGAATTGCCGAAGGCGGAACTCAAGATAACGTTTGATGGCTTCAGGTTTGCGGTTCTGCATGTGAGGCAAGTCCAGCTTCGCGGTCTCATCATCGAAGTCCGCAAATGCGCTATCCAGCGAGTCAAGGACTCTTGTGAGATAACGCTTCTCTTCCGGTATGGCGGCAATCTGCCTCTCAGCTTCCTTCGTGCTCCTTCCCGAACAAGCGGCAGTAATGTATTCCAGATAGGAGGGGTCGAGAGATGCTGTGAGCGCATCCGCCAGTCCGGGTGTCAATTGGAAAGCGTTCACATCCTTCACCCGCACGCACGCAACTTTGCCTTTGCTCATCGTTCCCTCCGGCTCGGAATTGTACTTCCTCTCACAATCTTTGCGCCCATTCCCCTCTGCCCGCGACAGTCGGATAGCGCCCGCACATGAGTCCATCAGGTTGGTTCCGGCCCCCCCTTCTTCAGTTTGAGCAGAACAGGTCGCAGCAAATGGTAGTGCTCTGTGTCGGCCCCAAACGCCGCTTCTGCTAACCCCGCAGAAAACTGGTGCCGTTCTCCTCGGCCCAGCAGAGCCATTCGAGCAATTCAACGTCGTCGTAGGCGGAGTAAACTTGGCGATGGACGTGTACGCGTGTACGACAGGTGCAGCCTTGAAGATTTGGAGCAGGCACTGGGATCAACGGTCACTCAGTTGTTACCTAGTTGTGACCCAGACGTGAGCGTGCAATGAAATTTTGTCAACTGTCTGATGGTCTGGTGGGCCCGCCTGGATTCGAACCAGGAACCAACAGATTATGAGTCTGCTGCTCTAACCGTTGAGCTACGGGCCCCGATTCCCATATCTTACACATGCAACGAGTGAGTTTTGCCGAGGTTGCCGGTGGAGGGCCGGGCGTCCGTCCGGCATGCACCCATTGGACGGGCGAGGACACCCGTCGCTCCATCGTGTCTCTAGTGCGCGATGGGCGGCGCGGGCGGTACAGGCGCCGCTGCGGGAGCCGCTGCCGCTGCCGCGCCACTGTTCACCAGGTCTTTCAATTCCTTGCTGGGCTTGAAGAACGGGATCTTCTTTGCCGGAACTTCCACCCGGTCGCCCGTCTTCGGGTTCCGGCCCACGCGCGGCTTGCGCTGGCGCGTGCGGAAGCTGCCAAACCCTCGTATTTCGATTTTGTCACCCACCCGCAGCGACCGCACCACGCTGTCAAAGATCGTATCCACAATCACTTCGCTGTCTTTGCGAGTTAATTCCGCCAGCCGGGAAACTTCTTCGATCAGGTCAGCCTTTGTCATATGCCTCTATGCTCCCATGGGGGCCGGTCCCTTGAACGGTTCCGTGCCCGAGGGCTTCGCCGCCCCCGACGCTGCACTGCGTCCGCCTATAACCTTCTCAAATTTAAGGGGTTCTGTGCAAGTAGGGAAACGGACACCTGGAAAAAGTTCTCGGTTCTCAGTTCTCAGTGAAGGACATCGGCGCTCTTTCTGAGAACTGAGAACTGAGAACGAGCTACTTCCACAAATAGTAAAAGCCGACCTGCTGCTCCAATAGCTTCTCCCGCGTGGGCAAATAATCGGAAACATCGCCAAACAGCAAATCCAGCCCCGACCGCCTCTCTTTCGGAGGCCAGACCAGCGTCGGCTCGCCGGAGATATTCACCGCCCGCGCCGTATCTTTCACCGCCCCTTCGAAGTCCGCAATCTGATCCACCAGTTTCAGCGAAGCCGCCTGCTCGCCGGTCCAGACTTTTCCATCCGCAATCGCGCGGATGTCTGCTTCCTTTGCATGCCTCCCTTCGGCCACTGCCTGAATGAACTGCGTATGCATGTTGTCAATCAAGCCCTGCATGTACGCGCGCTCTGCGGTCGTCATTTCGCGCGTCGGGCTGCCCGTGTCCTTGAATTCCCCTGCCTTCATCGTGATCGGGTTCAGTTTGGCCCAGCGCAGAAGATCTCCGTAGGCTACCCACTGAGCAATCACTCCGATCGAACCCACGATGCTGCCCTTGTCCGCATAAATCTTGTTGGTGGCCGCAGCTATGTAGTAAGCTCCGCTCGCACCCACCGTCTCAATCGAAGCCACTATCCGCTTTTTCTTTTCGTCGCGGATCCGCTTCACCTCGCGATAGGTCTCCTCGGATGCGGCCACACCGCCTCCGGTCGAATTCACATGAATGATGATGGCCTTGACGGAATCGTCATCGGCAAACTTCTTGAGCTGGGGAACAATCGGCTTGGGAGACAAAATTACGCCATCGAGTTCGACGACGCCAATCTTGGGCCCGAAGCCGGAAAACGCTTCTTCATCCCGGCCGCCGAAACTCAGGTACACCAGCGTAAACACCGCCGCCACGAAAAGCGCAAACAACCCGCCGCCCACCAACAACCACACCCAAACGCGCGAACGCCCTTCAGCCATAATCAGACGAGTGTAGCACCGGAGGTCAGAGCTAAGAGGTCAGATTGCAGAGTGTTAACCTATTCCCGCTCGGAACTAGTGGCCTGTCGCGGAGCAAGCATTACCAGACGCCGCATCTGCTGTGACGGTCGCTGAAGCGAACCCTTTTCACTCAATACCGGTATTCGGCATCAACAGCATCGCCGTGCTGCGTCCATAGTAACGAACTCACCGCGACAGGCCACTAGAGAATAGAGAACTGGATTTTTCCACTTCTGCAATGACTTTCGCAAATCTGGTTTCGCCTCTGCAATCTGACCTCTTACCTCTGACCTAATACACTCTGTCGAATCTCTGCGTTTGAAGATTTTCTCTGCGCCCTCCGCGCCCTCTGCGGTAAATCGCCTTTTTCGCTAGAATTCAAGCTGCAGCCTTTAAGGGACTAACCACGATGAGATTCTTGCGTACTCTTATCTTCGCAATTCTTCTGGCGTCCGCCTTCCTCTACTTCACCACCTATCGCAACGGGCGTCTCCATCCCGGCAACTGGATAAGCCGTCCGCCGCACGTTGAAATCACCGAAGCCGCCGGCAGCGAAGCGCTCGACGCTGAAGAGCAAAACAACATCAGCGTCTACCGCAAGAACATCGCATCGGTAGTTAACATCACCTCGCGCGTCATGACCTTCGACTTCTTCTACGGTCTGGTGCCGCAGGAAGGCCAGGGCTCCGGCTTCGTCATCGACAAAGCAGGACACATCCTCACCAACTATCACGTCATCGCCGACGCGCGCCAGGTCGAAGTCACGCTCCACAACCGCAAGAAATATAAGGCCACCATCGTCGGCACCGACAAGTCTCACGACTTGGCCATAGTCCAGATCAAAGCTCCCGATCTGCAGCCGATGACCCTCGGCGATTCCTCCAATCTACAAGTCGGCCAGAAGGTCTATGCCATCGGCAACCCCTTCGGCCTCGCCGGAACGCTCACGCTCGGCATCGTCAGTTCCATCCGCCAGGTGCAGGAGCCCGACGGCTTGGTCATCGAAGAAGCCATCCAGACCGACGCCGCCATCAATCCCGGCAACTCCGGGGGCCCGCTGCTCAACTGGCACGGCCAAGTCATCGGCATCAACACCATGATTGCCTCCAGCGTCGGACAAAGCGCCGGCATCGGCTTCGCCATCCCCATCAACACCGCCAAAGCCGTGGTCAACGACCTGGTCACGCTCGGACGCGTGCGCCGTCCCGCGCTCGGCGTGCGCACTATCCCCATCGATCCGGAAATTGCTGAAGAACTGGGCCTCGCCGCCAACTACGGACTCCTCATCGTGCAAGCCGTTCCCGGAGGCTCCGCCGACCGCGCCGGATTGCGCGGCGGCACGGAACGCGCCTACCTCGGCAACATTCCCATCATGGTCGGCGGAGATTTAATCGTCGCCATCGACGGAGAAAAAATCGAAAGCCAGCAGACCCTCGCCCAGATCATGAACAAACACCGTGCCGGCGACACCGTGAAGGTGACCATCTTCCGCGGGAAGAAACAGGTGGAAGTAACGGTGGTGCTGGGCGAAGCGAGGGATCAGGTGTAGTTTGTGTAGCGCGGGCGCCCTCGCCCGCGCGCACTTGCGTGTCGTCGATGGAGTCTCGGGCACCCCTCGCCCGGCGTGTACCTTCTATGAACCAACTATTCCTGTCAATGGCGCTTGTTGGACTCGCTGATGTGAACTACTATTCCGGACGATGCACATCGAAGATTTCGCCAAAGAATACCTTGCGAAAACCGACGAAGAACTTCTTCAGTTGGCGACGGATTCAGAACAACTAACCTCCCCTGCCCAAGCAGCTCTGACGGACGAATTGGCAAAGCGTCGACTTAGTATTGCGGAGCGTCCGAAGGTTTTTTGCGACGAGGGAAAACGGCCAGCACTTGAACGACTCGGAGATAGTGGAGTGCCGCCTTTGCGCGACTCGTACCGAGTCAGCGAGTTTGTGGCGGAAGTTCTCCGTGTTTACCACAACCATTTCTGGCTTTTCGTGAAGCTCATAGCTCCAGCGGTGATCGTCGGTTATATCGCAGTCCTCACGGGACGCCACGAGGTGCGCGAGATCGCGAGACACATTCCTCGGGGAGTTGAAGCGCTTGAGCACAAAACCGAGATGATCGAGATTTTCTTCGTAAACCAAGCAGAGTACCTTGTCCTGTGGATCGCCTCGTGTCTCTCTTTTGGTGCGATTTGTTCAGCCATGCACCAAATTAAAGAGGGAACGATCCAGTCATTTCAAGATTCCTTCACTGCGGTTCGGCAACGGATGGGACCCTTCTTACGCCTTTCCCTGCTGCTTTACTTCCTACTTTGCCTAGCGGCGGCCGCTGCCTCGCTGCTATCGACGGGCGTATTCTGGATTGCACGGCAACGTCAAGCTCACCTGAGCCATTTCACAATCCAGCTCGCCGTATTCACCACAATAGGGTTGGCGTTATTGGTTTTCTCCCGCTTTGCGCTCGCGATGCCTGCTCTCATCTTGGACAATTGCAGGGTCGGCCAAGCAGTCTTCCGCAGCGACGAGCTAACCGAAGGAAAGTGGCTCACTCTAGCAGCCCTTCTGTTCAAGTCTCTAGTTGGCGGATACGCTGCCGGAATGTGTCCTTTCTGGCTAGCTTCTTGGATTTCACGCGACGCTCCATTACCCTCGTGGTTTCCGTGGCTCTTGGATGCCGCGTCGGTTGGCGCCGTTATCGTCGTCGAACCCACGATGTTCATTGGTTTTGCACTGCTGTACATGCGAATGTCAACAAGGCTGCCCGCTTCGGGCGAAATGCGCGCTCCCTAAGTTGGTGCGGTCCCTCCCGCGCTATCATCTCCCCATGCCCGACGTCGACTGGATCCGCAAACTCTGCCTCTCGCTCCCCGACACGACCGAAAACATCCAGTGGGACGAAGACCTGTGCTTCAAGGTGCGAAGCAAACTCTTCACCATCGTCGACCTCTCTCAAGGCAACCGCGCGCCCGTTTCCCTTAAATGCACTCCGGAAAAATTCGACGAACTCCTCGAAGTCGAAGGCATCTCCCAAGCCCCCTACGTCGGCCGCTACAAATGGATACTTCTGGCAAACTCCAACATCCTGCCCGCCGTGGAACTCGAAGCCTTGATTCGCCAGTCCTACGATCTGGTCGTAGCAAAGGCGCCAAAGAGCAAAGCCGCGCGCAAAAAGGCGCCACGCAAGCGCCGGAAAAAGTAAGCGAAACTTTGAGCCGCAGAGGCGCGGAGATCGCTGAGAAAAGATAGCTAAAGAATCTCTTCGATCTCGACGGTTCAGGAACATTTCAGCCTGAGCCCTTCACTCCGGCACACAGAGGAAAACAAGTTTCAAGAAACTTTGCGCGCTCTGCGTTCTCTGCGGTTAAAGCTTTCCTCCGCGCCTCGGCGGTGAACCCGGTTTGACTCCCTGCAACCCCCTGGGCTAGCCTCGTACCTTCGCACAATCCATGCGCATTCAACGTAGTTTCTTGATCCTCTGCACGCTGTGCGCTTTACTCGCCTCGACCGTCGCGGCCGCGCCTCTGCGCCCCACGCACGCTCCGCACGCCATCGTCACCAGCGTCCACGAACTCGCCTCGCGCGCCGGCGTTGAGATGCTGCGCTCTGGTGGCAACGCTATCGACGCCGCCGTCGCCACCGGCTTCGCGCTCGCCGTCGTCCATCCCCAGGCCGGAAACCTCGGCGGAGGCGGCTTCCTTCTTCTCCGCAACGCCACCGGGGAAACTCACTTCATCGACTTCCGCGAAAAAGCGCCCGCCGCCGCCACCGCAAACATGTATCTCGACGCCCAGGGCAACGTCATCCCAGAGTCCAGCAAAGACTCCAGCGTCGTCGGATACAAGTCCATCGGCGTCCCCGGTTCCGTGGCCGGCCTCGTCTACGCGGAAAAACAATACGGCAAGCTATCGATAGAAAAAGTGATGGCTCCCGCCATCAAGTTCGCCCGCGATGGCTTTCCCCTCGCCTACGAGGACACGCAAGCTCTGAAAGACGATGACTACCTCGCCCAGTTTCCCGAATCCAAACGCATTTTTCTGCGCGACGGAAACCACTACCAGCCCGGCGAATTATTCAAGCAGCCCGAACTCGCCCGCACCCTGGAACGCCTCGCCAAGGATCCCGACACGTTCTATCACGGCGCCATGGCCCGCGAACTGGCCGCGGCCATCCGCAAAGGCGGAGGCCTGGTCACCGCCGAAGACCTCGCCGCTTACGAAGTCAAAGAACGCGAGCCCATTCGCGGCTCCTATCGCGGCTACGACATCATCAGCGCTCCGCCGCCATCTTCCGGCGGAGTAGCGCTCGTCGAAATCCTCAATATTCTTGAAGGCTACGACCTCGCGAAATCCGGCAACCGTTCCGCTGACGCCATCCACCTCGAGGCCGAAGCGTTCCGTCGCGCCTTCTATGATCGCGCCGATTTCATGGGCGATCCCGACTTCACCAAGGTTCCCGTCGCGCAGCTCATCGATAAAAAGTACGCCGCCGCATGGCGCGACTCCATCGACCCCAACCACGCCAGCGTGAGCACAGACCTGAAACGCCCGTCGATTTTCAGTGAACTGGAGCGCGTAGCCCAGTTGCGGCCCACACCCATTCGCGAACCCGAAAACACCACCCACTATTCCGTAGTCGATGCCGAAGGCAACGCCGTTTCCGTAACCACCACGCTCAATGACGCCTTCGGTTCCCGCGTCACCGCCGAAGGCCTGGGCTTCCTGCTCAACGACGAAATGGACGACTTCGCCGCCAAACAAGGCGTCCCCAACATCTACGGGCTCATCCAGGGCCCCGCCAACGCCGTTGGCCCGGGCAAGCGCCCGCTCTCCGCCATGACGCCGACCATTGTCCTCAGAAAGGATGCGCTCAAAGAGGGCAAGCTCTTCCTCGTTCTCGGCTCACCCGGCGGTCCCACCATCATCACCACTGTGGCCAACATCCTCATCGGCGTCGTGGATTTCTCGCTCGATATCGAGGAAGCGGTCGACGCGCCCAGGTTTCATCATCAGTGGCTCCCCGATCAGATTCTCGTCGAAGACCGCCTCTCTCCCGATACAATGAATCTTCTGCGGTCCAAAGGACACAAGCTGAACGTCGAGCATTTTTGGGGAGATGGCGAGTGCATTATGATTGACCCCAAAACCGGCGAGCGCCTCGGCGCCAGCGACGGACGCAACAACGGGAAGGCGGTGGGTTACTGATGCTGAGGGCTGTATCGACGTACGTCTATGTAAAGGAACGACTCCATCCGGGCTTGCTTGACGAGTTGGTCAAGGGGGGAACCCAGTCGATCGAAATCTTCGCCGCTCGCCAGCACTTCGATTACGCTAATCGCAAGCAGCATGTCCGCGAAATTGCCGACTGGTTCCGCTCCACCGGCACTCCACTCAATTCCGTCCACGCGCCTCTGTACTCCGACTATGAGTGGGGACGCACCGGCGCGCCGCCCGTCAACATCGCCTCCACCGACCGCGCCGGCCGTATCGATGCCATGGACGAAATCAAACGCGCCCTCGAAATCGCCGAGCACATCCCGTTCCGCTTTCTCGTCCAGCACATCGGCAATCCCAACGAAGCCTTCGACGAAAAGAAATTCGAAGCCGCCATGACCTGCGTCGAGCATCTGCGCGCCTTCGCCAAGCCGCTCGGCGTAAGAGTGCTCGTGGAAAATATTCCCAACGAACTTTCCACTCCCGAGCGCCTCGTCGAGTTCATCAAGACCATGCATTTCGACGACATCGGCGTCTGCTTCGATTGCGGCCACGCGCACATGATGAAGGGCATCCCCGAAGCTTTCGCCACGCTGAAGAACCACATCTGCTCGACCCACGTGCACGACAACAACAAAGACAAAGACTCGCACCTCTGGCCGGGCAACGGATCGATCGATTGGAAACAGACCATGGAATTGCTGCGCGCCGCCCCGCAAAAGCCGCCCCTGTTGCTGGAAATCGACGGCGAAGCAAAGAAGAACCCAGGCGAAGAACTGAGCGCAACCTTCCAAAAGCTGGAAGATTCGTAAAATCTACCTCCAAGGAAACGACACCAACACCTGCTCCAATTGGTTCGACGATTTGCCGCTGCTCGCATGAGCCAACTCTACCCATTCCTGATGTCGCCTGCCTTCGACCCGCGCCCGTGGGGCACGCTCGACCTTTCCGCGATCTATCCAAATCACAAATTCAACGAAAGAATCGGCGAAGCCTGGCTCACCGGCGACAACTGCGTGGTTGCCAATGGTCCGCTGGCGAAACGTTCGCTCGGAGACCTGAGCAAAAAATTCGGCTCTGAACTCGTGGGCACCGCTGCGCCCGACCCACAGCGCTTTCCGTTGCTTCTGAAGTTCCTGTTTCCCGAGGAAAAACTCTCGGTCCAGGTGCACCCCGATGACGCCACCGCTCAGATCTTCGGCGAGCCCTGGGGCAAAACCGAATGCTGGTACGTGGCCCATGCCAAGCCTGGATCGCAAATCGCCCTGGACTTGAAGCCCGGCGTTACTGTGGCTCAATTCGAGCAAGCCATCCATGACAAGCGCGCCGAAGAGTTGCTCAACTGGATCAATGTTTATCAGGGCGAGATGATTTACGTGGCCGGTGGCACGGTGCATACGCTGGGAACCGGAGCCGTCATAGTGGAGACGCAGCAGCAGTCCGACACCACCTATCGTCTCTACGATTACGGACGCCCGCGCCCGCTGCATCTAGAGCAAGGCCTGGGCGCGATCAAAGAGCGCACTGCCTCCGGCAAAGTGATCCGCCCCGCGCCCGTTGCCATCAACGGCGGCAAAAACCGGCGCTCTTCCATGATCGCCGCGCCTTACTTCGCGGTGGACTTGTTCGAATTGAAAGCGCCGCAGGATTTCTCGACCATCGCGTCCGAGAAAGATGAGTCCAGGAAAACTTCTGTGCAAATCCTGGTCGCGGTAGAAGGCTGCGGCGTTGTAG
>Ga0209517_10001660_pt1 | contig 33084 bp, 43 predicted proteins | sample PeaSoiMetSII2010_FD_187695 | JGI IMG/M metagenome (GOLD analysis project Ga0209517, IMG submission 187695) | Peat soil microbial communities from Weissenstadt, Germany - SII-2010 (SPAdes) (version 2) | ecosystem: Environmental > Terrestrial > Soil > Wetlands > Peat | place: Germany... | reverse complement strand
ACCGATGGCGTTGTAAAACAATTCCAGCCGCCAGATGGTCTCAGGATCCGGATCGCCGAGCAGCGGGATCTGTTTTCGTCGTTCCTTGTCCAGAATGTAGGGCTCGAGTAATTGCAAGTCGCTCTTTCCGTCCCAGGCCCCATGGGCATCCTGTGCACGCCATTGCTTGATGAGTTCCTTGACGAACGGTGAGGCGATCGGTTCGACTTTCAGTGCCTCTGCTGTCTCAACCATGAGTTATCCCCTCATCGTCAAAGTTTGCGACGCGCTCTTGACCTTTCAACATTGCCTTGCGCAGCCAGGGTGGCGGCGTGCCTTTGAGCACGGTCTGCAATCTCCCCAAGATGTCGACGATGTCCTCCGGCTGCGCAACTTTCACAGGGTGGATATTCTTCGCCACCACTCGCGCGGCGCCCGAGCCGCCGATGGCTGCAATATACAAAATCGCGCAGTCATGAATGGCGTTCAACTTGGGCGTGAGCTTATCCTCGTTGCCGTCCTCCTGTAGATCCCCATCGAATTGAATCGCTTCGAGAAAGCGATGACCCTCCGGGGACACTTCATAAATCGCAAGATTCTTTGCCCAGCCAAAGTGAGCGTCCACGCGCTTCAGATCCTGTGTGGCGAATGCGATTTTCATGCCTGTTACTCCTCGCTGTGTATCAATGAGCCGCAACCGCCGCGTCATCTTCATGACAGGTCTCCGGCAAGCGCCAGCTGTCCGGCGTCGCTTCATGGGGACGCCCGAGAAAGATATTGCCGATCTCGAATATGAAATCGCGCGTACCGCGATAACCCACCGTCACACGCTGCCCCGCACCCAAACGATCGAACATCGGCAGACCCGCCCGGTGAAGCGGTATATGCAATCGTTCCGCGACCTGCCGGCCGTGCGAATGCGTGATCAACAAGTCGCAACCCGCTGCGCGCTGTTCCAGATCTTCGAGATCGCCGATGAGGACTTCGTCGGTGGGCATGAGATCGAGCAAGGGCGAGTGTGTGGTGGTGACTGCGGAAGCTATTTTGGCGCCCATTTCGGTAAGACTGCACGCCAACGCCCATAGTAGATCCGGTTCGGCGCCGATCACGATGCGTTTGCCGCCGATGAAGAAATGGGCATCCAGCATCGCGTCCTGCAATTGGCTGCGTTGACGTCGGTACTTGGCCGGCACCGCCACCCCTGAGATGCGAGCTAGTTCCGACACGAAATGATCGTTCGCAGCCAATCCCGTGAGCCGTTGAAATACCGTGAAAGGCACGCCTGTGCTGATTTCCAACGCTTGCGCACAAGGGCGCATCTGTTCGCCCAGCGCAAGCGTCCAAACGGAAGCGCCCATGGCGCGTGCCTCCACGAGGGTCGTGCCGCCCATCGTGGTCGGACTGAACTCATCCGACATATGACCGTCCAGCGAGCCCGAGACGTCCGGCAAGAAAATCGGCCTGAGGCCGAACGCCTCGATGATCTCTCGGACTTCGTCAATGTCGGCCGGCGTGAGATGACAACCCGGCAGCACGTTGACCTGTCCGGCCTTGGACTCGTTTGCGGGTTCCACCAGCGCGTCGAGCAACGCGGTCACCGCCTTAGCCCAGCCGTCCTGGAATGCCCCGATGTAGTCGGGTGTCGAGACGTAAACCAGCGCGGTGTCGTTCACTTCGGGGTGAGACTGGCGTATCAGCGTCAGATAGGCGTCGACATCGTCGCCCTTGGTCTCGGTGAGGCCGGTGGAACAAATGGCGATGAGTTCCGGCTTGGCGCGCGCCCGTATGTTCAGAATGGCTTTCTCGACATTGTCGTAGCCGCCCATGATGGTGCTCGCTTCGTTCATCGCCGTCGTTTGCAGCGGGATCGCTTCGCGAAAGTGACGCACCAGCAACACCAAGCCGAATGAAGTGCAGCCCTGCGAACCGTGCATCACGGGCATGCAGCGATTCATGCCCATGAACGCATAACTGGCGCCCAGCGGCTGGCTCATTTTGAGCGGATTGACCGTTGCGGCTTTGAAGGGGGGTTTGACGATAGCCATATAGCGGCCCGCTAGACAGTCGCCGCGTCTGGCGATTCCCACGGCGCCTTGGCACGCACCAGCTCCCACACCGGGTTGTAAAGCGTCTTGTCGATTTCTTCGACCAACTTGACCATGCCTTCATATCCCGCATAGGCGTGATGCCGTTCTTGATTGATATCGAGCCACGGCATCTTGGCCTTCAACGCGACGAACTGCGAGCGTCCGCCCGACAGCATGATATCGGCGCGTGCCTCCTTCAGCATTTTGTACATTTCTCGAGGTGTCATGTCATCGATCATGTGCGCTTCATCACCCATGATCTCTTTGATGCGATCCTTGTCTTCCTTGGTGGATTTCTTGACGCTGGTGCCGACGATTTCCATACCTGCTTCTTGCAGCGCCGCCACCACCGACCAGGACTTCACGCCGCCGGTGATGAGCAGCACTTTCTTCCCCTGCAAACGTTCCTTGTAGGGTGCAATGCGTGCCCATGCGCGCGCCTCTTCGCTCGCGATCAAGTTCTCGGTGCGTTCGATGATGTCCTTGGGTGCGCCGCGCTCCACCAGCAAGCGCGCAATCTCGCGCAAGCTATCCGACATATCGCCGATGCCATAGAACGAGCCTTCAAAGAACGGGATCTGATAGCGTTCTTGCATCTTCCGCGCGATGTTGATCATGGCTTTCGAACAAACCATCATCGACGCTTTGGCGCGATGCGAGTACGCCACCTCTTTGTACTTGGCATCGCCGCTGATGCACGCGAGCAAGCGGACGCCCATCGCATCCAGCAACGGCTTTACTTGCCACAACTCACCCGATAAATTGTACTCGCCGATGATATTGATGTCGTACGGGGTGGTGTAATCGGGCTCCTGAGTGCCGATGACGTGATCCAGAAGCGCTTCGCCGCCGAGCTTGTTGCCGAGGTTCTTGACGCCGGCGAAGCCCGGAGAATTCACCGGGATTACCGGCTTGTTAAATTTCTTACTAGCGGCCTTGCACACGACCTCGATATCATCGCCGATCAGAGCGGTAACGCAGGTCTGGTAGACGAACACCGCCGGCGGATCGTATTTTTCGATGATCTCCTTGATCGCTTTGTATAAGCGCTTCTCAGCGCCGTACACGACGTCGAGTTCATTGATGTCGGTGGTAAAACCCATGCGATAAGTCTCGGCACCGGACGATAAAGCATGCCGGTTGTCCCATGAGTTGCCTTCACACGCGATCGGGCCATGTACCAGGTGCGCGACGTCTGTGATCGGCTGCAAAGCGATCTTGGCGCCGTCAAACGCACAGCCGCCGGCCGCGGCCCCGGGCGAAAGCTGCTTGGTGCAGCCTTTCTTGCGTTCCTTCTCGGATTTCCCCTGGTTCTTGCCGCACGCCGGCTCTTCGAACACCTCTTGCAGCTTGGTCGATAGGGAACTCATAGAGGTCAACGAATGATATCGAAGCTGAAGTCGGTCTTGCCCGGCACAATGGTGTTCTTGTCGATCTCATCGAAGATCTTGTCCAGTATCCACACCAACACGTTCATTGCGCCCTGATAGCCCCACACCGGGTAACGGTGGTGGTGGTGCCGATCGAAAATCGGGAAGCCGATGCGGATGAGCGGCGTGCCGGTATCGCGCTCCAGAAATTTGCCGTAGGTGTTGCCGATCAGGAAATCCACTGGCTCGGTGAACAACAGCGAGCGCATGTGCCATAGGTCCTTGCCGGCGTATACGTGGCAGTTCTTGCCGAACGGCGAGCTGTCGAACAGGGCCTGCACCCTCTCAATCCATTCCTTGTTGCCATTGGTCGCAAGCACATGGGTGGGCTCCGCGCCGAGTTCGAGCAGGAAGCCCGCGAGGCCCAGGCACAAATCGGGATCGCCATAAAGCGCGAACTTTTTACCATGAATATGCGCGCTGGAATCCGCTATGGCGTCGACCACGCGCCCACGCTCTTTAGCCAGTTCTTCCGGAATCCCTTTGCCCGTGATACGCGACACTTCCATCAGGAATTTGTCGGTAGCCGCGACCCCCACCGGATGATTGAGCGCCAGCACTTCCTGACCGTGCGTACCGATAAACGCCAGCGTCTTTTCCGTGCAATATTGTTGCATGGAAATCGTGGCCTTGGCATGCACTGCGTTGGCGGCATCTTCCAAGGTCGTGCCGCCGTCATACATGCGGAACGTGCCGTCGGTCGGTGTATCCCAGACATCGCTGTTGTCGCCCAGAATGGTATACCCGACCTGCATCAAATTGAAGATTCGCTTGATTTCCCGCAAGTTGCCGACGGTATAGCCGTCAAAGCCCCCGATAAAGTTGATCTTCTCGTTGGGCACACGCTCGAGCTTCGGCGCAGTGTTGGCCTTGCCGTCCCAGAAATGTTCGAAGATACCCTTCATGACATTATCGTAGCCGGTGATGTGACTACCGACGAAGGCCGGCGTGTGCGCAAACGGCACATCGAAATCGGCCGGTACCGAGCCCTTTTCCTTGGCGGTCTTGATGAAAGCGTTCAAATCGTCGCCGATCACTTCCGCCATGCACGTGGTCGACACGGAAATCATTTTCGGCTTGTATAAGCTATGCGCATTCGCCAACCCGTCGATCATATTGTTCAAGCCACCGAACACCGCGGCGTCTTCCGTCATCGACGACGACACGCAGGAACAGGGTTCCTTGAAATGACGCGAGAAGTGGCTCCGATAATAGGCGACGCACCCTTGCGAACCGTGTACGAAGGGCAACGTGCTTTCGAAACCCACTGCGGCAAAGACCGCGCCCAACGGCTGGCACGCCTTCGCGGGGTTGACCGTCAATGCTGACCGCGCGAAATTCTGTTCTCGATATTCACCGGTCTTGGTCCACTCGCGTACCCGCTCGAGCTCCTCGGCGGCTACCGGATTTTCGAAGTTCTTCCTCTTGTTCTCGAGCATCTCCTTGTATTCCGGTTGACGGAACAAGTCGAAGTGATCGAGTACATGAGTGGCGCTCTGAGTCATGGCAATTTCCTCCAGTCTTGAAAAATGGCGGGTTCGCTTTTGAGCGAATTCGCTCTACACGCTATTCGGCCTGCGCCGCTTCCGTCTTCCCGGCGGTCTTCCATGGGGTCTTGGTCAATGCCCACACCGGGGAGTTGATCGCCATATCCATATCTCGAGCGAAGATCGCGAAGCCGTCATAGCCGTGGTACGGCCCCGAGTAGTCCCAGGAGTGCATCTGGCGGAACGGCACGCCCATCTTTTGGAATACGTACTTTTCCTTGATGCCGGAGCCGACCAGATCGGGCTGCACCCTCTCGACGAATTTTTCGAACTCGTAGCCCGTCACGTCGTCGTAGATCAGCGTGCCGTCTTTGACGTAGTGCGTCGTGCGTTGATAGTCATCGTTGTGGCCGAACTCGTATCCGGTGCCGACGACTTCCATGCCCAGATCCTCGTACGCGCCGATCACGTGACGGGGACGCAGACCGCCGACGAACAACATGACTTTCTTGCCGGCGAGTCGCGGCTTGTAGTTGTCGATGACGGCTTGCGTCAGTGCCTTGTACTTGGCGATCACCCGCTCCGCGCCTTCCTTGATCGGATCGTCGAAGTGGCTGGCGATCCGCCGCAGCGATTCCTCGATCTTGGTCGGGCCAAAGAAATTGTATTCGACCCAGGGAATCCCATACTTCTCTTCCATGTGGCGCGAAATGTAATTCATCGAGCGGTAGCAATGCAGCACGTTCAGCTTTGCCTTCGGGGTCGCCTCCAGTTCCGCGATGCTGCCGTCCCCGGACCATTGCGCGATCACCCGCAGACCCATTTCCTCCAGGAGAATGCGTGAGGACCAGGCATCGCCGCCGATGTTGTAGTCCCCTATGATGGCGACATCGTATGGCGTACCGACAAAACCGGAGGTCTTGCCGTCTTGCTTATCGAAGACCCAGTCGCGGATCGTGTCGTTGGCAATGTGATGACCCAACGATTGCGATACGCCGCGGAAGCCCTCGCAACGTACCGGCACGATCAATTTACCGTCGTATTGTTTCGATTTCGCTTTCGCTACCGCCTCGATGTCGTCACCGATCAGACCGATCGGACATTCGGATTGCACGGTGATGCCCTTGTTCAGAGGGAACAGCACCTGGATCTCATCCATGATCTTGGACAGCTTCTTGTCGCCGCCGAAGACGATGTCGTTTTCCTGGAAATCGGACGTGAATTGCATGGTGACGAATGTATCGACACCCGTGATGCCGATATAATAGTTGCGTCGCGCGGCCCACGAATATTGGCCGCAACCGACGGGCCCGTGACTGATGTGGATCATGTCCTTGATCGGGCCCCACACGACGCCCTTGGAGCCGGCATAGGCGCAGCCGCGAATCGTCATCACGCCCGGCACGGACTTGATGTTGGACTTTACGCCGCAATCCGGCTTGCCTTCCTCGAAGGTACCGAGATGCTTGGCGCGCCGCTTCGCATATTTTTCCGGATACGCTTCCAACACCTCATGGATGAGTTGCTTGTTGCGCGCTTTGGTCTCTTCCACTTCGGCCGTTGTGCTCAGGCTCATTGTGTTACCTCGTGTCTAAAGTTCCCTCTCCCCCACCGGGGGGAGAGAGGTTGGGGACCGGACTTCCTCTATGCCACCGACAGGGCCAATTCCGCCGCCTTTTTACCCACTTCGGATTCGTCGACCTGCTTCATGATGCCAAACTGCATCAGCATGTCCTCCAGCTCGTCCATGGTGATGGGCGTCGGGATGATGCCCTGACCCTTGTTCTCATGAATCTTCTTCGCCAATTGCCGGTACTCTCCCGCCTGCTTCGACTCGTTCGCGAATTCGATGACCGTCATGCGGCGCAATTCCGCATGCTGCACGATGTTATCGCGCGGTACGAAGTGGATCAGCTTGGTGCCGAGCTTTCTCGCCAGCTCCGTGGCCAGTTCCAACTCCTTGTCCGTTTGACGCTCGTTGCAGACCAATGCGCCCAGGCGCACGCCGCCGGAATTGGCGTACTTCAAGATGCCCTTGGAGATGTTGTTGGCTGCGTACATGGCCATCATCTCGCCGGACATGACGATGTAGATTTCCTGAGCCTTGTTTTCGCGAATGGGCATGGCAAAACCGCCACAGACCACATCGCCCAACACGTCGTACGAAACATAGTCGACGCCTTCATACGCGCCGTTTTCTTCCAGGAAGTTGATGGACGTGATGACCCCGCGGCCGGCGCATCCCACTCCGGGCTCTGGACCACCCGACTCGACGCAGCGGATGTTCTTGTAGCCCACTTTCATGACGTCATCGAGCTCCAGATCCTCCACACTACCGGCGGCCGCAGCGAGACTCAGGATGGTGTCCTGAGCTTTGGCGTGCAGGATCAGGCGCGTGGAATCCGCCTTGGGATCGCAACCGACGATCAGAATTTTCTGACCGAGATCGGCGAGTGCCGCGAGCGTGTTTTGGGACGTGGTGGATTTACCGATGCCACCTTTTCCATAAAAGGCGATTTGACGCAGAGATGCCATTTTGAAGACTCCTTCCTACTCGAAATGTTATGAAACGATGATCAAGTCACGCGACCGACACGCGCTCTGTACCGTCGACCTAATTCCGCCGCAGGTTGGTAAACGCTAGCCTTTGATCTTCTTCGGATTGGCGTCACATCCACTAACCACTCGCCGCTCGACTGGGAATCAAGCAAGGTGCGTGCCAGCTTGGTCGTTTCGCTGCAAGGCCCTGTATTTCATGGGTAAATGCGCTCCGGCGGCATGGCTGCTAGCCTTGTTCCGAACCCGACATCGGCCGCTCGACTGTCCGACATCGCAGCAGCGGCTGTATGAAAGTGGACAACTCCGGTCGCACTGTGCGGCGCATTCGTCATCTGAAGGGCCGCCGTCGAGCAATCGATTCGACGGCCAGTCTCGGCGTCGGGACCTAAGACGATGATTCCAATACAAGCCGGCTTCGATGGGAACGGAAATTGCTTCGACCGCTTGCGCCAATCAACCTGCGAGGCACGTATGCAAATCGGTGTCGAGAGTTCCAAAGCGGTGGAGAACAAGCGCGTGTTCGTCATCGACAGCGATGAAATCACGCGCGCCGTGTTGCAGTTCATGTTGCACGACGAGAATGAGACCCACGAGATCGCCAGCGTCGCGCAAGCTTACGAGAAGGCTGCGGACTGGAAACCGGATGTGATCCTGCTCGGAATGCCCATCGTGCAGGAACAGGGTGTCGGCGTGATCAAGGCAATTCGTGAACGCATTCCCGGAGTCAAGATTGCCGTCGTCGCGGACTCATCAACCGATCCGGCGGCGCAGAACTGCCTTAAACATGGCGCTCACTCGTTGCTCGCCAAGCCCCTGACCATCGAGTCGGTACGCCGCAAGGTAGACATCTTGCTGGGACGCCGCACATCGCTCGCTATCCCGGTGCAGGTCGCATAACGAACCCGGTAGTCGATACACGGTCCTCACGATGTCACAGACTCGACAATACTTCGTCTGTCTGTCGTGAAGGAAACATCGGACGGGTGATCGGCGGCGGGTTTTGCGCGCAGAAGCGCACGAAGCCATTGAACCTGCGGCCGTGTCGGACGCCATGCTCGTTGGCACGGACATTGCTTCGTGTACTGCATGATCACCAATGATCAGCTTGCAAAGTCACATTTCGAACTCGTCGGCGGTCAAGCGGCGGTCGACCGGATCGTGGACACCTTTTATCTTCGGATGGAAACTTTGCCGGAAGCCGCGTCCGTCCGCGCTCTTCACCCACCTGATCTGAACCGCAGCAAGGCCGTACTCAAAGAATATCTTGCCGAATGGTTGGGCGGTCCGCCCTTGTATTCGCAGGCGCGCGGCCATCCGCGGTTGCGCATGCGTCACCTGCCGTTTCGGATTGGCGCGGTGGAGCGCGACGCTTGGATGCTATGCATGACCGGTGCGATGAGAGAAGTCGTGGGTCCCAATCGCCTATGCGAATTCTTGTTGCAAATGTTGTCGAAGACCGCCCACTGGATGCGTAACGATGACATCGCGCGGTGAATTGCTCGAGACCGCCATCAATGATGCGGCCATCCACTACGCTGTCTGTAACTTGAACGACATTCCCAATCGCCGGGCGAAAGCCTTTCAACTGTTGCGGCACGCGGACAATGGGCGCGCAACGGCCTTTTCCATCTTTGTCGTGCGCTGGGGCACCCATGTACTCGGCTACATCAACGAGTGCCCGCATAGCGGCGTCAATCTGGACTGGGAACGCAATCAGTTTTTTGACCCCAGCGGCTTGCGTCTGATGTGCGGCAAACACGGCTCGTTGTTCGAAATCGGTACCGGCCGCTGTGTGGACGGGCCGTGCAGGGGCCGAGCCTTGAAGCGGGTATCTCTCGCGGTTATCGATGGTGAAGTCTGCATTCACGGCATCGAGTTGGTCGAGGATGAAGATACGCCGAACCCAGCACCTTGAATCTCCCACCACAAATCTCGGCGCTGGCGAACTTGATTCCTATTCAATCCACGATCTTCCCGTTCGAGTGCTTGTAGTTTATGGTGTGTCCTTCCTTTGCGGCGCGGACGCGTCCCGCAGCCATGATTCCAGCACTTTTGCCGGGGGCGGTCGGCGCGGAGATCAGTTTCTGCAATTTGCGGCCAGCGCAGCGCGGACATGCCGGAATTATGGATGACATCACCAGTAACTCGAAGGTTTGGCCGCATTTCTTGCATGTGTAATCGTAGATCGGCATACGTACTCCTTTTGTCTTATGTGCGACAAACCGGCAATCCAGTCGGTCGCCGGGTTGCAGATAATCTTAGTAAGCAAGAACGATGCCTTTGAGAGACTTCATCAACCCACGGGACGTATTCATGCGCACCTTCATCAAAGCCACCGCAGATGGCCGCAAGGTCGAGGTCATCGGAAAATCCATCTGCCTGGACGGCAAGCACGAGGCCGATCGCCTGGTGGTAGTCGTTCAGCATCCCAACTGGCGCGCGATTTTAGACGTCGCTCCCGACGCCACACACATGGCGGGCCGACTGGCACTGACCGTCGATGAAGCCGAGAAGGCGCAATTGGCGCTGAACGCGGCGCGCGACGCCTATGACAACAGTTCGATCGGCGTCGCGGAGCGCTCGCGCCTGGCGATCAACGGCATGTTGATGAAGCGCGCCGATGAATAGGTTCAAATGCATCGCGGATAAGGCGTCAGACCGGGCGATTCTCATTCGGATTACGTACCGGTCCCATGCGTCGCAACCCTTCCTGATACGTGATCTCTTCAAAGTTGGCTGAGAAATCCAGGGCTTTGTCGGTAATCGCATCGAGCTTCCCGGCGGTATCCAGCTTCTTCAGATCATTGCGTTCGATGTACAGCAGCTCGAGAATTTCGTTGTACACGGTGGCTTCATCGATCGGCAGTACAAAGAAGTTGACGCCGCCGATATTCACTCGATATTTCGAACTCAGATCGATGTTGTTGCAGTAGACAAAGTATTTGCCGTCCGGACTCAAGGTGTCGCCCATTACATCGGCGACCAACTTCAAATATTCGAACGACAACAGATAGGCTGCGAAGAACTGGAGCGTCGATTCCCCGGTACGTCCGGAAGCCAACACCTGCTGCACCGCCAGTTCGGGTGGCCGCGCTTCGTCCGCCAATTTATCGGCAAATTTCAATGCCAAGTCACCGCGAAAACCAAAGCGGCGGGGTGCCTTCGTAGGCGCCTTCAGCAGCGCGTTGAGAAGGCGGCCTTCGCTTTCTAGCCGATTGAATCCGGTCTGTTCGATTGAAGTCATGTCAGTCCTCTAGCAGTCGATCAAAAGTGGCGAGATCTAATTTGCGGCCATCCGCTGCGTGGCCGCACCGTGATCGAGCGCGATCAACGCTGTCACCCACTCTCTGAGCGGAGCGTCGATACGCTGGATGCCGTATAGATCCAGAAAGCGTCGTTCATTACGCGTCGGCTCCTCCGGCAATACCGCCCAGTGCTTTTCGGAGGAACGTTTGATGATCTGCCGCGCGAATATGCGTTCGAGTTGCGTCGAAAATCGGCAGCCCATGAACACAAAGCCTCGGCCGCTGCGTAGTTTCTGGATGGCTTGAGGAATCGGCGTTTGTATGTCGATCTCGGTGAGCACTTCGACATAGTCGGAATCGGAGACCAGGTAATTCGCGCCGGGCGACACGGATCCGATCGGCTGATACAACAAGGTGGGCCACGCGGAGTCGCTGCTGGCCGCGCTCAGGTCCTCACGCCGCGAACCGTCGGCGTTGAAGAAGTGCACCCACGTGCCGAAGTGTTCCGCCTGACTTACGCCCTGCACCATACCCCAAGCTTTGCCTTGCTCCGCCAGAGCTTGCTGCGGCAAATTGTCGTACCAGGCATGGACCCAGAGCGGCAAGTTCGGCAAGCCCGCCAAGTAGCGATGCAAAATCGTTGGCGCCATGCTGGGCGCGAAGGCCTCACTCATTGCGGCCGCGACCGTCTTGCGATGCTTGAAGTTTTCGATGAACTGGGCGGCCGCGGTCAAATTATTGCGGATCTTGTACGGCACGCTCGCTTTGGCCGTCAGCTTGCCCACCAGAACACTCGCCGTGGCCGGTAGCGGAGACGGATTGTCCGGCAAACTCAGCACACCCGGCCCAAGATAGGGAACCAGGCGGCCGTTCACCAGGCCGGTATGAATCACGTTGAGTAGCTGACTGTCCATGGACTACTCGGCGCTCGACAATGATGTTTTAAATCTATCGACGTCGCTGCGTGCGATCCGGAAGATGCCCCGGCCACCGGACAGCGGCTGATAGGACTCTCCAACCTTCGCCGACAAATAATTGAACCAGTGCTGCGGCGGCGTCGAAATCGGTCGTTCGCTGATCGCCGTTACGCCGCCATCCGGGCTGAAACGCACGTGCACGATCACGTCTGCGCTGCTCATACGAAGCTCAGTAGTTCGATCGCAAAATCCTCGGTACCGACTACGGTCTGACACGCCAAGCGCGACTTGGCGCCGACGCCGACGATGCTGTCGAGCTTTTCATTTTCAAAACGCTGCACTTTGGACAAGCCTTTGCGCCCCTCGGTGACGAAGATGTGGCAGCTACCGCATTTCGCTTCACCGTTGCACTTGTGCGGCGCCTCGATGCCGGCCGCCAGCATGGCTTGCAGGATGGTGCCGCCTTGAATTGCCTGCACCACTCTATTGAGTGGCATGATGGTCATGTTGGGCATATCAATACTCCAGAGGTGATGAAAATACTGCGCTATCAATAAATGGCTGCGCCCGCACCGACATTGACCGATGCGTCCTTCATGGTCGAGACGATGAACGCGATCTGTTCTTCCGTGAGATGACAATGGAAAGGCAGAGCCACCGCGCGGTCTGCAAGCTTTTCCGTGACCAGCACCTTGCCGCGGCGATTGCCCGGATTGGTGTCGATATAGTGACGTTGCGCGTGCAACGGCTGGCAATATACGTGCGCCTCAATGCGTTCTCGGCGCAGATCCTCGACAATCGCGTCGCAGCTCGATTTGGAAAAGCGCGTGCCCAAGTGCACCAAGTACAACAACCAGTGGGCGGTGTCCACTTCGGGCGCCACGTAGGGATCCTTGATGCCTTCAAAGGATTTGATATGCTCGAAATACACGCTCTCGATGTACTTTCGGCGTTCGAGGATATCCGCAATCCGGGTCAACTGCGCTAGACCCAACGCCGCTGAAACATCGCTCATGCATGCCTGGTATGGCGCGTAGGCGCTGATCACCAGCGATCCGCGATCAGCCAGCTTGTGGCTACGATAATTGCGCAGCGCTCGAGCGATCTGCACGTCGTCGGTGACTACCATGCCGCCTTCGCCGCAGCACAGGGCAGCGGGTTGCGAGAAATCGAACACTGCACAATCACCAAAGCTGCCCACCATCTTGTTCTTGTAGATAGAACCAATCGCTTCACTGGAGTCCTCCAGCAGAATCAGGCCATGCTGGTCCGCCAGTTCGCGCAGTTGAGTCCATGGCGCCGGATGCCCGTTGGTGTTGTTAGCGAGGATTGCTTTCGTCTGGGGGGTGATGCGCGCCGCCACTTTGTCCGGGACGATGACGCCGGACCAATAGTCGATATCGACGAAAACGGGGATCGCGCCGGCGAGCGTGACGGCGTGCGCCGTCTCGCGCCACGAGTACGACGACGCCAGGACTTCATCGTTGGAGCCGATACCATACGCCTTCAGCGCGAGAAGCAAGCCGAGCGTGCCGTTGCTGACCGCCACCGCGTATTTACGGCCAATGTATTTCGCAAACGCTTCTTCGAACGCGGCGACGCGCGGGCCGTGCGACAGATGCGGCGAGCATAACGCCGCGGTTGCCGCATCGAGCTCCGCCTGGGTCACGTCCGGATCGGACAGCGGAATCCACCGCTGGCTGCTCTCGTCGTTCATGACGGCGTTCATACGCGGTCGGCGTGCGCGGCGAGCAGTACGCCGGTTGCGAGCGATGGATCGCGCGTGATCTCCCAGCAGTGATTGCGGCCGTCCACGAGATAAAGGTACGTCGTCGGGAATTTGCGGAACGGTTCCTGCACGTCGACATCCGACGCCTCACAGTGTGTGAGCGATCTTCCGGGAAATCGACTGCGGAATTCCACGACCAACTGCGACGCCGAATTCTCCATCGACAACAGGGATTCCAATTGCTCGAGTTCATGATTTGTGAATGACATGCGTGACTCTTCGGTAAATCAGTCTGCGCTCAAGCGCTTCGCTTCCACCGTAATCGGCAACTTGGTACCCTCCGCCATCGCCGGCAACTGGAGCTCCCAACCATTACCCAGGGTGATTTTTCCGCCCCACATGTCGGGCATTTCCATGGCCACGATGGCTTCTTCCAAATCCTTCTTCGGGACATACGCTGATAGCTGGCCATCGGAACTCTTGCGGATCATGATTTTCACAGAAACCTCATTGGTGCGAACGTCTTGGGTATCACGGATGGTTATGCAGTGCGCAGCGCAAGATCGGCCAATACGCCCGGCAGGACCTGCAGCAACTCGTCGACCTCGTGTTCGCTGTTCTCACGCCCGAGGGAAAAGCGCACGGACGCCAGCGCCGCCGAGGCGGACAGTCCCATGGCCGTGAGCACGTGCGAAGGCCTGGACCCGGCTGACGAACACGCGGCGCCAGGCGAGGCGTAAAATCCCAAGCGATCGAGCCGCTCCAGAATCAACTCGGCATCGAGGTCGCCGAAACGTATATTGCTGGTATTTGATACGCGCATCGCGCCGCCGCCATTGACGCGTGCATACGGAACCCGCGCCAACACTCCGGCCTCCAAGCGATCGCGCAAGCCGCGTACGCGCGTCCGTTCGGTTTCGAGATTATCACGCAACAGCGCGCAAGCGACGCCGAGTGCCACGATACCCCCAACATTTTCCGTGCCGCCGCGTCGTCCGCGCTCTTGATGCCCGAACAACAGCGGCCGACACTTGATTCCCTTGCGGACGTAAAGTGCGCCGATACCTGAGGGCGCGTGCAATTTGTGACCCGACAAGGACAGCAGGTCGATTGGAATGTCTGTCAGATCGATCGGCACTTTGCCGACCGCTTGCACGGCATCGGTGTGGAAGAGTATGTTCAGCCCTCGCGTCATATCCGCGATCGCCGCAGTCGGAAACAGTACGCCGGTTTCGTTATTGGCCCACATCAGCGAGACGAGTGCGGTCTGCGGCGTGAGCGTAGCTCTCAGCGCATCGAGATTCAGCCGTCCCTCGCGATCCACGGGCAGATAGCTTATCTGCACACCCTGAGTTGCGAGGTGACGCAACAACATGAGGGTCGAGGGATGTTCGACGTCGCTCGTCACAATGTGGCGGCGATCCGGGTTCAACGCAAGCGCGCTCAGGATCGCCAGATGATTCGACTCCGTACCGCCGCTGGTGAATACGATCTCCGCGGCTGTTGCGCCAAACACCGACGCCACTTCATGGCGCGCATTCATCACCACCTGTTTGGCGCGCTCCCCCTGGCCGTGCTTGCTCGAGGGATTCAAGGGACCCAATTCCAGGCACGCCTTCATCGCCTCCAGGCACTCGCTTGCCACCGCTGTCGTCGAGTTGTTATCGAAGTAAATCGGCTTGCGGTTCATCGTCATTGCCAGAATAGCCTTAGAGGGTCGACTTTCAATTGTTCGAGCAGCTCCTGCAGACGCTCATACCCTGCGTGCAAACACCATTCTCCAGTGTCGTGTTCCTTACGATAAAGCCCCCAAGGCCTGGGCCCTTGCCGATATTTCAGCAACGCGACGTCCACCACACCGCCCGCCGAATCGACATTGCGCGAACAGCATGGGCTTCGGACCACGTAGCCGTCCCGGACTGCATGCACGCTAGGCGATACATAACGGTAGCGCTTGCGACTGGCGATCGCCCGTGCGACGCGTTGGCGATCGAACTCGTTCGGCTGCATCACCCCAGTTGTCACCGTGGCGTTATTTGAATCAGTGGCGTTCATAGTAAATCCGTCAAACAGGAGAGATTTCCTCTTCCAGACAACCGACTACGTGCTGCGCATTGAACTCGACCAGGTAAATTGGCGTGTTGGACTCCGTGTGCGAGCCGATTTGGACGATTTCGCCGGGATCGCCGGCACTCGCCAATAGAGCTTCCATCGGCTGATCCGGGTATGAACCGTCGTTGTACAGGTTGATCGCGGCAACGACACGCTGGCCCCATCGATATCTTGGCTGTCGAGGTTCGATCATTGGGGCACCGTCTGCGACGCAGGCGCTTCATCCGGCAGCATGTCCGGTAGCGCCTCGTCCATGGCCGGATCCACCGCATCGAGCTCCTTGCGCTTCATTCCCACCCGGTGGCCGGAACCGATGAACTCGACACCATATATGTAGAACTGCTGCAGGAAGGTGCCGATATTCACGACATAGCCCAATTCGCCTTTCTTGCAGAGAACCTCGCCGATGTCCTTGCCGCAATAGGTACCATCGTTTCGGATCGTCCGGCGCGCGCGCACCTTGGCTCCATAGCTGAAGGCCGGCGGATCGTTGAGCTCCATGGAGTCGCTGTCGCGGCTGATGTTGGCCATGAGGCTAGGCTCTAGGGTCGAGATTGTAGGAGATCGCGACTGGCAGGCATGCCACCAATGTGCTGGAAAGGCGCTGCTGCGCCATCTCACGCACCATCTGTTCGGCCAGTTCGTCGCGCTGATAGGCACGACCCGCCGCCTCCAAATGCTCTTCCGCTGCGCGCGGCAGAGCCGCCCCCAGTAATGCTGCGGCCAGCAGACCGCGGTCCGCCAAAGACGGAGAAACTCGCTTGGCGGCGGTTGTAGGCATGGGGGCGCCCCTAGTGCCGCCGGCCGATACTTGAAATCGCAATGCTCGCCACGCCGGGCAGCGCACCCGCTGCGCTGCCGCCGACGCTGCTGCCGCAGCTGCTGGCAGCCGTCTTCGGGTCGCGAAACACCAGACCCGTCTGCGTCGATGTGTCGGCAAAATCTATCGTAATGCCGTCGAGCAACAAGCGGCTCTCGGCAGGCAGGAAGAACTTAATGCCCCCGTGTTCGCCGTGCTCGTAGACGGCATCCCCGGGCAGTGGTCTTGGTTCGACGCTAAATGCGCCCGAGAGGCCGCTGCATCCCCCGGCAGTCACCACCAAACGGAATCCGCTGTCGGTGGCACCGCTCATACGTAGCATGCGCCGGATGAATTTTTCCGCTGCCGCCGTAATGATTACATCCATTGTTTTGTTCTCACGCGGACGGTTGATAGCGTGGCAAGCCCTTGTCGATCACGCACGTGTTGTCCACGGGACACACCGCGATACATTGCGGCACGTCGAAGTGCCCGATGCACTCGGTGCACTTCTTTGGATTGATGAAGAACGTGCCGCCTTTCTCCGAAATCGCGACGTTCGGGCATTCCGGCTCGCACGCCGAACAACCGGTGCACTGTGAAGCAATGATTTTCAATGGCATATCTGTTCCTCCTATGTTCGCGTAACTAAATATTCCGTCTCACGCTGCGATGAACGCGCCCTGACGGATATCGGCATCGCCGCGCGCCTGATGCTGAATCTCTCCGCGCTTGACTTTGTCGAGATAATTTTTGAACCACGTGATGCCGGACTTCTCGATGAACTGGCCGGCATACTGGTCGACCGGATCGATGCCGGCTTTTTGCAAGTCCGCTTTCGGGCACCCACCGATTTTTGCCACGAACACTGCATGGCAATCGTTGATGGCACGGATGACGGTGGCCAGGCTATCCTCCTCGCCGAAACCGCCTTGGCAATACAAATCGACTCGGCGATGGCCGACGAATTTCGCGCCCGCAATGCTGAGTTCGTACACCTGGAATTCCTTGGCATGCCCAAAATGCTCGTTGACGATGCCGGAGCCCTTGGTCGCCACTGCGATGAGCAACTTGATGTCGCTGTTTTCGCCGGCCAATGTTGCGAGTTCGTCTTGCTTGGCGGAGACCTTGGCTTGGCGTTCTGCTTCGACCTTGATTTGATAGGCTTTACGCGAGTCGAAGTCGTAATTGACCTCCATCGCCATGATCTTGTCGGTGGTAAATTCAGCACTGCGATCTTCCCCCAGAAGACCCACAGCGTCGGCGCGGCACTGGCGGCAGTGGCGCATCATGTTCATCTCGCCTTCACAGCTATCCTGGAGTGCCTTGAGTTCCTGCGCTGTGGGCCCGCGCTGGCCGTTGAGGCCGAAAACCGTGCCATGCTCGGGCGCTGATATCAGCGGCATGATGTTGTGCAGAAACGCACCGCGCGATTTCACGGCCCGATTCACTTCCACCAGATGCTTGTCGTTGATGCCGGGGATCATGACAGAATTGACCTTGCAGAGGATGCCGCGCTCGGTGAGCATCTCGAGTCCCTGCATTTGCCGCTCGGTCAGCAGTTGCGCCGCCTCCTTGCCGGTGTAGCGTTTGTGCTTCCAATACACCCATGGATAAATGTGCTGGCCTATTTCCGCATCGATCATGTTGATAGTAATGGTGACGTGATCGACGTTGAATTTGGCGATGTTATCCACGTGATCGGGAAGTGCCAGGCCATTGGTCGACAGACACAGCTTGATGTCAGGGGCTGTTTTGTAGATAAGTTCAAAGGTCTTGAAGGTCTTCCCGGGGTTCGCCAAGGGGTCGCCGGGCCCCGCGATGCCGAGCACGGTCATCTGCGGAATGGTCGAAGCGACTGCGAGAACCTTTTTCGCTGCTTGTTCCGGCGTGAGTTTTTCGCTCACCACGCCGGGGCGTGATTCATTGGCACAATCGTACTTCCGATTGCAGTAGTTGCATTGGATGTTGCACGCGGGCGCTACGGCGACGTGCATGCGCGCGTAATGATGATGTGCCTCCTCGCTGTAACACGGATGATTCTTCACCTTCTCCCATATGTCCGGCGGGAGATCATTTGCTCCCGCACCTGATCCGCAACTTGCCTTGCCGCTCCCGCCGCTGGTACCGCATCCCTTTTGGTCGGCAACCTGCTGCAATACATGATCGAGGTTCGCCTGATGGGTGACGTCGAGATTCGGCTGCATGGATCATTCCTCGATGTTCGGGTAAGACTCCGTTGCTCAAGGCCTAGCAACTACCATGCCATTCACGAGAACGGCCTATCTGCGGCGCAATCCGCGGTTGTGGGCTTATTTCCGGTGTCGCGATGCGTACAGGGAGCGGACACCGTGAGCAAATTGTTCGGAAGGTGACAATCAGTCCAATCCGGTGAGTTGGCAGGGACATTTTTCGGATGCGTGGTTTCGAAATGTCATGTCTGATATTGAACAAATTCACGGTTCAACTGTGTTCGACGTGGCGGCATCGTCTTTTTCTCCCACGTTCTCAGTCATTTACTCGCATGTCGACCTTTTGGCATAGGAGTTGCTTGGTCCTACTCGCAATATGCCAATCCTGGCAGGGATCCATGCTCACGGGAGACGTCGATGAACAGGCCCATCTATCTCGATTACTCTGCCACCACGCCCGTCGATCCGCGCGTGGCCAAGAAAATGGTGCCTTTTCTGTTTGATCGCTTCGGAAATCCGGCCAGCCGCTCGCACAGCTACGGTTGGGATGCGGAAGAAGCCGTTGAACTCGCACGCGAGCAAGTTGCGCAGCTGGTGGGGGCGGATCCCAAGGAAATCGTCTGGACCTCAGGCGCCACCGAATCGGATAACCTCGCCATCGCCGGCGCCGCGCGGTTCCATCAGGGCAAAGGCAAGCATCTCATCACGGTAACGACGGAGCACAAGGCGGTGCTCGACACGATGCGCCACTTGGAACGGGAAGGCTTTACGGTCACGTATCTTGACCCCGAACCCAATGGCTTGCTGGATCTCGAGAAGTTCACGGCCGCGATTCGCCCGGACACGGTGCTCGCCTCCGTCATGCATGTGAATAACGAGATCGGCGTGATTCAGGACATCAGCGCGATTGGCAATCTTTGTCGCGCGCGTGGAATACTGTTTCACGTCGATGCCGCACAGTCGACCGGCAAGGTCGCAATCGACCTCGATACGTTGCCCGTCGATCTGATGTCGTTTTCCGCACACAAGACTTACGGGCCAAAAGGCATCGGGGCGCTTTTTGTACGCCGCAGGCCCCGTGTGCGCATCGAAGCGCTAATGCATGGCGGCGGACATGAGCGCGGTATGCGCTCAGGCACATTGGCTACCCATCAAATCGTCGGTATGGGTGAAGCCTTCCGCATCGCTCACGCCGAAATGGCCATTGACAACGAACGCGCGCGAGCACTGCGCGACAAACTGTTCGCGGGCCTTTCCGCACTCGACGAGGTCTACGTCAACGGCGATCTTCAGCTACGCGTGCCGCACAATCTCAATATGAGTTTCAATTTTGTCGAAGGCGAGTCCCTGATGATGGCGATGAAGGACATTGCCGTGTCAAGCGGCTCCGCCTGTACGTCGGCGAGCCTCGAGCCTTCTTACGTGTTGCGCGCCCTGGGGCGTCCCGATGAGTTGGCACACAGCTCCATCCGTTTCAGCGTCGGGCGATTCACGACCGAAGCAGACGTCGATACTACGGTCGAGCTGGTTACCCGCAATGTGCGCAAACTGCGCGATCTCTCGCCGCTCTGGGAAATGCACCAGGAAGGCATCGATCTCAGCAAGGTGCAGTGGGCCGCTCATTGACCCCATCCAACGGCCTATTTGAAGGAGTTCCCAATGGCCTATAGCGACAAGGTTTTAGACCACTATGATAACCCGCGCAACGTCGGTTCATTCGACAAGAACGATCCGCAAGTCGGCACCGGCATGGTGGGCGCTCCCGCCTGCGGCGACGTGATGAAACTACACATCAAAGTGGGCGCCGACGGGGTCATAGACGAAGCGCGATTCAAGACCTACGGCTGTGGCAGTGCCATCGCGTCGAGTTCGCTGGTGACCGAATGGCTGCGCGGAAAGACGCTCGCTCAAGCGCTGCAGATCAAGAACACCGACATCGCCGAAGAACTCGCGCTGCCGCCGGTCAAGATTCATTGTTCGGTGTTGGCCGAGGACGCCATCAAGGCGGCAATCAACGACTATCGTGCCAAGCAAGGAGCCGCGCCCCATACCGATGAATCTCCCGTCGAAACTCTGAATGCCGCCACCGCCGGATAACGCACGCGTACCCCTACTGAGGAAATCACATGTTCGCAAGCCCACCGACTCCCATCGTCTTCAGCGACAACGCAACATCAAAGGTCAGAGATTTGATCACTGAAGAAGGCAACCCCAATCTACAACTTCGTATTTACGTATCCGGCGGCGGCTGCTCGGGATTCCAATACGGCTTTGCATTCGAAGAATCGAGCGCTGGCGAAGATATCGTGATCGACAACCAAGGCGTTCGCGTGTTGATTGATCCCGTCAGCCTGCAATATCTGAACGGTGCCGAAGTGGATTTTCAGGACGGACTGGACGGCTCGCGCTTCATCATCAAGAACCCCAACGCCAAGAGCACTTGCGGTTGCGGAAGTTCCTTCTCTACAGCGGAAAACGGAGACACCAATGACAATCCAGCTAACGGAAAGAGCTGCTCGTCGGGTCCAGCAGTCCATCAATAGTCGCGGCGCTGGTATTGGGTTGCGCCTCGGAGTTCGCACGGCCGGCTGTTCGGGGCTGGCGTACACCATGGAATTCGCCGACCACAGACAACCGCAAGATTGCGAATTCGAGAGCCATGGCGTCACGCTGTTCATCGACTCGAAATTTTTGCCGTATCTGACCGGCATAGAACTCGATTTTGTGCGCGAAGGGTTGAACGAGGGCTTCAAGTTTCACAACCCTAACAGCAAGGCGGAATGTGGCTGCGGCGAGAGCTTTACCGTATGACGCTACCTGGTACCGTTTAGTGCCCCAGAGTTACTTCGCTTTGTTCAATCTCGAGCCACGATTCGCGCTCCCGCTCGAACAGCTCGACGTGGCCTACCGGGCGCTGGCGCTGCAAGTACACCCGGATCGATATGCGAACGGCACGCTTGCCGAACAGCGGCAAGCACTTCATCTCGCAACCGACGCGAATGAAGCGTATCGCACACTCAAGACGCCATTGCTGAGAGCGCGGCATCTGTTGGGCTTGCGCGGCATCGAAATTGCGGAATCGAGCGCATCGATGCCCGCGGCGTTTTTGTGCACGCAAATGGAATACCGCGAGGCCCTGGTCGATGCCCGAAGGGCGCGCGACGACGACGCGCTGCAGCAACTCAGCGCGACGGTACGCAATCACGCCGCCGCCTTGCGATCGCAGATCGAGCATCAATTGGACCACGAGACTGACAATCTCGCCGCCGAGCAAAGCGTGCTGCAGCTCATGTTCGTGGACAAGCTGATGGCGGAACTCGACGACGCGCGCGCCCTCCAGGAGGCCTGATGGCATTGCTCAGCATTGCGGAGCCGGGACAAAGCCAAGCGCCGCACCAGCATCGGCTCGCGATCGGCATCGACCTCGGCACCACCAATTCATTGGTTGCTGCCGTACGCGACGGCTCGGCCATGGTGTTGCGCGACGAAGACGGATTGAAGCTGCTGCCTTCCGTGGTGCAGTATTTGAGCGATGGGCGGGTTGAAGTCGGCCTCGAGGCGAGGCACCGGCAGGCCGCGGATCCCTTCAATACCATTGCTTCCGTAAAGCGGTTGATGGGGCGCGGGTTCGCCGATGTGCCCGAATCTCAGCGCCTGGCATATCGGTTGCTGGATGGCCAAGGCATGGTCAGGGTACAAACCGTTGCGGGTGCGCGCAGTCCCGTGGAAGTGTCGGCCGAGATTCTCGGGGTATTGCGGCTGCGAGCGGAACAAGCACTGGGCGGCGAATTGGTCGGTGCGGTGATCACCGTACCTGCCTACTTCGATGACGCGCAGCGTCAGGCGACCAAAGATGCCGCTCGACGGGCGGGGCTCAACGTGCTCCGCTTACTCAACGAACCGACCGCCGCCGCGATCGCGTACGGACTGGAACATGCAAGCGAAGGCCTCTATGCCGTATACGACTTGGGCGGCGGTACCTTCGACATTTCCATCCTGCGGCTGTCGCGCGGCATATTCGAGGTACTGGCCGTGAACGGCGACTCGGCCTTGGGTGGCGATGACTTCGACCAAGCGGTTTTTGAATGGATCACCCGGCAGACGAATTCGACAACCCTTCCGGCGCCGGATCATCGCCTGTTGATGCAACAGGCACGAAAAGCCAAGGAATGCCTGTCATCTCAACAGGAAGCCGAGATATATGCGCGCCTGAGCAACGGTTCGGTATTGGCTCTCACTCTGGATCGCGCCACGCTTGAGGCACTGAGTGCCGCGCTGGTTGCCAAAACCCTGGCACCGGTGCGCAAGGCGCTGCGCGACGCCGAACTGACCATCGACGACATGAAAGGCGTAGTTCTGGTCGGCGGCGCGACCCGGATGCCGGCCGTACGTCGCGCCGTTGCAGATTACTTCAAGCGCGAACCGCTGACCGATGTCGATCCCGAGGAGGCGGTCGCGCTCGGCGCTGCCCTTCAGGCGAATTCATTGGCCGGTAATCGCAGTGCCGCGGGCGACTTATTGTTGCTGGACGTCATCCCCTTGTCCCTGGGGTTGGAAACCATGGGCGGCCTGACCGAGCGCATCATCCCGCGCAACAGCACCTTGCCTGTCGCGCGCGGCCAGGATTTCACGACCTTCAAAGACGGTCAGACCGCCATGAGCGTGCATGTAGTGCAAGGCGAACGCGAGCGCGTGGCGGACTGCCGCTCGCTGGCGCGCTTTGAATTGCGCGGCATTCCGCCGATGGTGGCCGGTGCCGCACGCATCCGGGTCACGTTTCAGGTCGACGCCGACGGGCTGTTGAGCGTCAGCGCACGCGAACAGGTCAGCGGCGTCGAGGCCAAGGTCACGGTGTTGCCTTCCTTCGGACTCACCGATGCCGACATCGCGGCGATGCTCAGCGATTCTCAAACAAATGCTGCAATCGACTCGAAGCTGCGCGCTCTGCATGAACAAGTAGTCGAGGCAGAGCGGTTGCTGGAATCCATCAAAAGCGCCCTGTTGGGCGGCAGTGAGTCCTGGTTGAACGACGAGGACCGCGCCAGCCTAGAAAGCGCAACGGCCACGCTGCGCGAGGCGATGCAGTTGGACGATCCAGATCGGATCAGAGTCGCGGCCGAGACCCTCAATCAGCTCAGCACACCATTTGCCGCGCGGCGCATGGACGATGCCGTACGCAAAGCCTTCGCGGGCCGCCAACTCACTGATATCGCCTGAGAATGCGCCATGCCAAAAATCACCGTACTGCCGCATGAGCATCTCTGCCCGCAGGGTGCCGAATTCGACTGCCGCGCCGGCGCCCCCTTGTGCGATCAGCTGCGCGCCAATGGTATCGCCATCGAACATGCCTGCGAGAAGTCCTGCGTCTGCACGACATGTCACGTCCTCATTCGTCAGGGTTTCTCATCGCTGCGCCCGGCCAGCGACGACGAAGAAGACCAGCTAGGCAAAGCCTGGGGCCTCGAGGCGACCTCGCGGCTGAGTTGTCAGGTGCGGGTCGCCGGCACCGACCTGGTTGTGGAAATCCCTCGCTATACGCTCAACATCGTGAGCGAACACCGCTGATTCTTGCCGATGAGTACCATCATGCGCTGGACCGACACCCGCGAAATCGCAACCGCATTGTTGGATGCACACGGCGAAATAAATCCAAAGCAGATCCGTTTCACCGACTTGCACCGTTGGGTAATGGAATTGCCCGACTTCGACGACGATCCGCAACGCTGCAACGAAAAGATCCTCGAAGCCATTCAAATGGCGTGGATCGATGAGGTCGAATGACGAAGCCCTGTCGCAAATCGGACAAAGGCGGGGCTGTGTCGATTTCCCTCCCAACCGCGACACGCCCTACGACGTCGCAAATCATTGAATCATCGGCGCAACAGCGTTATTTCCGAGTTTGGCACGCGAGTTGCTTTGTATAGTTCTGAGCAGCGACTTTACAGGATGTCGACAATGCCGAATCGAGCCATCATCGTCAACGACACGACTCTGCGCGATGGTGAACAGAGCGCTGGGGTTGCGTTCACCATCGAGGAGAAGCTGGCGATTGCGCGTGCGCTCGACACCGCGGGTGTACCGGAAATGGAGATCGGCATCCCGATTATGGGAGGCGCCGAACGGGAAACCATTGAAGCGATCGCAGAATTGCACCTGTCGGCGAGTCTGATGGTGTGGGGTCGCATGACGCCCGAAGATATAGAGGCCGCCGTCGGCTGCCCGGTCGACATCGTCAATCTCTCGATTCCGGTCTCCGATATTCAGATTCGCAATAAACTCGGACAGAGCCGAGCGTGGGTGCTCGCGCGAATCGATCGCTGTGTCAACACCGCACTCGACGCCGGGTGTGAAGTATCGGTGGGCGCGGAAGATGCCTCGCGCGCCGACTTGGATTTCCTGGTCGCAGCGGCTGAAGCCGCACGCGCTGCCGGCGCGCGCCGCTTCCGATTCGCGGACACGTTGGGCGTACTCGACCCGGTGGCGACTGCTCTGCGTATAGGCTTATTGCGCAAAGCCGTGGATATGGAAATAGAAATGCATGCGCACGATGACTTCGGGCTGGCCACCGCCAACACGTTGGCCGCCGTCCGTGCCGGCGCCACCCATATCAGCACCACCGTCAATGGCCTGGGCGAACGCGCCGGTAACGCACCCCTGGAGGAGGCCGTGATGGCCTTGCGGCATCTCTACAATGTCGAATGCGGCATCGATCCGCGGCATTTTCCCGCCCTCTCCGCGTTGGTCGCTCGTGCCTCCGGCCGCAGCGTGGCGTTCAACAAAAGCATCGTCGGCGAAGCGGTGTTTACTCACGAAGCCGGCATCCATGTCGATGGACTCATCAAGAATCCGATCAATTATCAGGGCTTCGATCCCGCTGAAGTCGGTCGCGAACACAGAATGGTATTGGGGAAGCACTCCGGATCGCGCGCCGTGCGCCAAGCGTATGCAAGGCTCGGCATTTCAGTGACCGACTTGCAAGCCAATGAGATTCTGGTGCGCATCCGCAGTCACGCGGTCGCGAACAAGTGTTCGCCCGATGGCGACGAACTCAGGCGCCTTTACCTGGAGTTTTCGACTTCCGAGGCCGCGATATCCTAGGCAATACCGGGACACCATCAGCAGCACCTTATGAACGACATTTTAGAGGCATTGACGGGCTTATCTGCGGCGGAAGACATCTTTCATTTCTTTTCGATTGCCTATAATCCCGCGGTAGTGCACGTCAGCCGGTTGCATATTCTGAAGCGCTTCAATCAGTATTTGCGGACGGCCACGCCTGAAATCGCCGGTCTGGACGCTGATGGGCAGTTCCAGGGCTACCGCACGCTGCTCATGCGCGCCTACGAAGACTTCGTCCGCTCGACTCCGGCCCAGGAAAAAGTCTTCAAGGTCTTTCAGGACGCGGAAGGCGCGCACATCGGTCTCGATAGCCTGCGCAGCACCTTGCCGTCGCGGAAGGCCTTCTAAACCTCGAGGGAGTCAGGTATGCACATCGTCGTTTGTATCAAGCAGGTTCCCGACAGCGCGCAAATCCGCGTGCATCCGGTCACCAACACCATCATGCGTCAAGGCGTCCCCGCGATCATCAATCCGTACGACCTCTATGCGCTCGAGGAAGCTCTGCGTCTGAAAGACCGCTATGGCGGCCGTGTGACCGTCCTCTGCATGGGTCCCACACAAGCCGATGCCGCGTTACGCAAAACGCTGTCGTTCGGGGCCGATGACGCCATTCTATTGAGTGATCGCGCTTTTGCCGGTTCCGACACGTTGGCAACCAGTTACGCGCTGGCCGCGGCGATCAAGAAAATCATCGAAGACATGCCGGTCGACCTGGTGTTTGCGGGCAAACAGACTATCGACGGCGACACGGCACAGGTCGGTCCTGGTATCGCGAAGCGTTTGGGTCTGCAGTTACTGACCTACGTCGCGAAAATCGCCGCGCTGGATCTGAACCAGAGTGAAATCACCATACACCGGCGTGCCGAGGGCGGCGTGCAAGTCTTGAGGACCAAGCTACCATGCTTGGTCACGGTGCTCGAAGGCATCAATGAGATGCGCTTCGCCACCATGGACGATATGTTCCGGGCTGCGCGCCATCCGCTGCGGGTGTGGGACAAGTCCGCGGTGGGTATTGAAGATTTGAACAAGATAGGTCTCAAAGGCTCGCCGACGGTCGTGGCGAAAGTCTTTGCCCCGCAAGCCAAATCACAGAAGGCACAGCGCATCGAGACGCAGAGCGGTGCACCCAAGGACTTGGCGGCGACCCTGCTGACCAAGCTCTTCACCCACCATCCGCAGCTCGAACGCGAGATTGCCGGGCGGGCGTTATGAACTTCGATCAACGTGAGCATCGAGCATGAATGACGTTCAACCGAAAAAGGGTCCCACCGGACGCCGCAAAGTAGAGCTGGATCCGCGCCTGGCTGCCTACAAGGGCGTCTGGGTATTCATCGAACACCAACGCGGCGTGACTCACCCGGTATCCTGGGAGTTGCTGGGTGAGGGCCGCAAGCTCGCAGACCAGCTCGGCGTGGAACTCGCTGGAGTCGTTTTGGGGCCGCCGGGCCCCTCCATGGGGCATGCTTGCGATGAAGCATTCCGCTACGGCGCCGATCTATGTTACCTGATGCAAGACCCGGTCCTGGGCAACTATCGCAATGACCCCTATACCAAGGGGCTCACCGATCTCGTCAACAAGTACCAGCCCGAGATCCTACTGCTCGGCGCGACGACGCTCGGCCGCGATTTGGGCGGCAGCATCGCGACCACACTGGCCACCGGGCTCACCGCCGATTGCACCGCGCTCACCATCGATCTCGACAATCGCAGTCTCGCGGCGACCCGGCCCACTTTCGGCGGCAGCCTGTTGTGCACGATCCAGACCCTGAACTATCGGCCGCAAATGGCCACGGTGCGCCCGCGCGTCATGCACATGCCGGAGCGCGGGAGCGCACGCAGCGGACGGATCATCGAGGAGACACTCGACTTGGTGGAGGAAGCCATCATTACCAAGGTTCTCGAGTTCATTCCCGACGAACAACAAGACCAGGCGCAACTCGCGTATGCCGACATCATCGTCTCCGGCGGACGCGGCCTGAAGCGCCCGGAGAATTTTCAACTCATATGGGACCTTGCCGAGGTACTCGGCGCCGAAGTCGGCGCGACCCGGCCCCTGATTCAAGCCGGTTGGGTGACGGCCGATCGCCAAGTGGGTCAAACCGGGAAAACGGTCCGCCCCAAACTCTATATCGCCGCCGGAATCTCGGGTGCGATTCAGCATCGTGTCGGCATGGAAAGCTCCGATGTCATCATTGCCATCAATGAAGATCCGAATGCACCGATCTTTGATTTTGCCACTTACGCCATCGTCGGCAACGCGATGCAAATTCTGCCCGCACTGACCGACGCCTTCCGTCAACACGTCGCCACCGCAAAGCGTGCGGGGTAGCCTTCGGCGAACACCGAGAAGGAAAACATCACCATGAGCGAACAATTCGACGTACTGGTCATAGGCGCGGGCCCTTCGGGAAATGCCGCCGCCTACACGGCCGCCAAAGCGGGGTTGAGCGTGCTGCAGATCGAGCGCGGCGAATCGCCGGGCTCGAAGAATGTGCAAGGTGCGATCCTGTACTCAGATGCGCTGGAGAAGATTATTCCGGATTTTCGCGATGACGCGCCGCTCGAGCGGCACCTCATCGAGCAGCGCATGTGGATGCTGAATGATGATTCCTACGTCGGTTCCACTTACCGGTCGCAGGCCTTCAATTCGCCGCCGTACAATCGCTACACCATCATTCGCGCACAATTCGACAAGTGGTTTTCCAAAAAAGTGCAGGATGCCGGCGCGCTGACGATCTGCGAGACCACGGTCACCGGATTGCACATGGATGGCAATCGGGTCGTCGGCGTAAAAACCGACCGTGCCGGCGGCTCGGTGTACGCCGATGTCGTGATTCTTGCGGACGGCGTCAATTCCCTGCTCGCCAAGAAAGCGGGATTTCACCCCGAATTGGAGCCGCGCGACGTGGCGCTCGCGGTAAAGGAAATTCACTTTCTGCCTGACACAACGATTGAAAGCCGCTTCAATGTCGGGCCGGACGAAGGCGTCGCCATCGAGATGGCGGGCACGATTACGCAGGGCATGGTGGGTACCGGCTTTCTATATACCAACGCGGAATCGTTGACGTTAGGCGTGGGTTGCCTGTTATCGGACCTCCGTGCTCAGCGAGTCACGCCGCACGCGTTGATCGAACAAATGAAGGCGCATCCCGCGATCCGTCCGCTGATAGAGGGCGGCGAGATGAAGGAATACAGTGCGCACCTCATCCCCGAAGGCGGCTACAACGCAATTCCGACCATCTACGGGGACGGCTGGATGATGGTGGGGGATGCGGGCATGTTCGTGAACAGCGTGCACCGCGAGGGCTCCAACCTTGCCATGACGACTGGGCGGCTTGCGGCCGAGACGGTGATCGAACTGCGCAGCGAGGGCAAAGTCTGTACGGCCGCCAATCTCGCCCGCTATCGGACCAAGCTGGATGACAGCTTCGTCATGAAGGATCTCAAGAAATATCGCGATATGCCGGGCGTTCTCGAGAACAATCACCAATTTTTCACGCAATATCCCGCACTCATCAATCGTGCCGCCCACACCATGTTGCTGGTGGACGGTGCCGACAAAAAGAGCAAGGAACGGGAAGTCCGCAAGAGTTTCATCCGCAAACGCTCGCGCTTCGGATTACTCGGCGATGCATACAAGCTGTGGAGGGCCTTCGAATGATCAAGGTGGAAGAAAAGCTGTTTCAGAATCGATATAAAGTCGACACCGGCCGGCCCCATATTCAAATCCTTGACCCCGATGTTTGTCAGATCAAATGCGAAACCAAGGCGTGCACGGTTTGTTGTCCAGCCTCCTGTTACACCAAGGAGGGTGATGGACAAGTCACGTTGATCACGGATGGCTGCCTTGAATGCGGAACCTGCCGCGTGATTTGCACCGAACACCGGAACGTATCATGGGAATATCCGCGCGGCGGCTACGGCATTTTGTTCAAATTCGGGTGAATCAAGGACGGAGATGAACAAATCATTGGACCGTCAGAACTTTTTGACCGAGATGGCATGCTTGCGAAGAGCATAGCCGATCTGCCTTGCGGTCAGTCCGAGTATCCGCGCGGCCTTGGCTTGGACCCAACCTGCGGTTTCCATCGCTTCGACCAGACGAGCGCGATCGGTTTCAGGCTGACCCTCCAGCGGATCCACCTCAGGCATATCGACCGCCGGCGCAAGTCCCGCACCTGAAGTACACGAATCGGGCGGACTTGTGAGTGATGGCGCTCCCGTATCATCGGGCGAATTTGCGTTGCCATGCGACGGCGGAGCGCACACCACGGGCGGCATCACAGATTTGCGGAAATTGCCCGGCTGCCCAAGGGGCAGGGAAGGGTGCGCAGTGAGCGCATCTGCGGACGTTTTCCAGAGTACCGCCGATAAACATTCGTCATGGCGACAGGCAAAATCCTCCGCAACGATGCGAATGCCGCTCGCCAAGGTGGCGGTGCGACGTACGCAGTTTTCAAGCTCGCGGATGTTACCCGGGAAATAGCAGGAGTTGAGGACCTCCATGGCGCTGTCGGTGAGCGCGAGACTGGCCTCATGCTCCGCATTGAAGCGATTGAGAAACTCGTGCGCCAGCAACGGAATGTCGCCCTTGCGCTCCCGCAGTGGGGGCAGATAGATCGGCACGACGCTTACCCGGTAGTATAGGTCCGAACGAAAATCGCCCTTCGCGACCAACTCCTCCAGATTGCGATTGGTTGCCGCAACCAGCCGCACGTCGACCTTGACCGTTGCCGTACCGCCGACGCGTTCGAATTCCCCCAGTTGCAGCACCCGCAATAGTTTGGCCTGGAACGACGGCGAGATCTCACCGATCTCATCAAGAAAAAGAGTGCCTTGATTCGCAAGCTCGAACCGACCTTTACGTTGCGAGATCGCGCCGGTAAACGCACCCTTCTCGTGGCCGAACAACTCCGACTCCAGCACGCTTTCCGCCAGCGCGGCACAGTTCACGGCGACGAACGGTCCCTTGTGACGCGGCGACGACTCATGCAACGCCCGGGCAAACAATTCCTTTCCGGTGCCGGACTCGCCTCGCAGCAACACCGTAGAATGAGTGCGCGCCACACGATGCACCTTTTCGAGCACGGACTGAATGGTGGACGTCGTGCCGATGATGCCGTCCGGTTGCGCCGCCGAGCGTTTAGGTGCAGGCGCGGTCTGCGCAATCGTCTTTTCGAGGCGGCGCTGCTCCTGCAGCAACCATTCGCGATCGCGCGCGATGAGACGTTGCAGGCGAACCGTCTGCCCCAAGAGGTTGGCAATCATGGTCAGGAAACGAACGTCCTCGTCGAAACTGATGTACGCCATGTCGCCGTGTTCACGGTCGATAGTCACCGTGCCAATCACGTTGCCGCGATCCTTGATAGGCACACCAATGAACGAAAAATCCCCCTCCGTCGGATCCCAGGCCGAGAAGTCCCACTTCTCGAACAACGGGTCCTTCCTCATATGTTCGATCACGAGCGGCATTTTGGTCACGACGATACGACCAATCGCCCGTTCGGGTAAGCGATCAAAATAGCGTCTGGCCGTCGCGTCGCTCCAGCCGGTACCTACGACGACCTCCGGCGCGCCGCGTTCATCCAAAAGCGCAATCAACCCATGCCGCATGTCGAGGAAGCTGGCCAGCAGTTGCAGCACACCGGCCAGCGAGGATTCGAGCCGCGCAGGTACGCTGAGGAGCTTTGAGATTTCATAGATGCCGACCAGGGCGATATCCGAGCGGCGCAAGCCGCGTGCCCGTTGAATCGTGCCCGCTTTGTCCACCTCACTCGCCGTCATTTACTCTCCAGAGGGAGCACCGCAGAAGTCGTTGACTCAGCCGCTAAAATGGATTTGTGCAAAAAGCGTGCTAGGCTCGCTTTTTTTGCAACATCAGTGCAAGCGCTTCATTGGCAAGCGTATTTTTGTCAGCTTGTTGACACAATGCAGCAGTGCTGTTTGCTGCCCGCACCGTGTTCGTGCCTTGACCGAGAGTCACCGCGCATAGTTGGTGCGCCGCCGCTCAATCATTGACTGCAATCAGAACATGGGATGAATCGACCAGTGCGCAGCATGGGGTCCCCTCAGCCAGGTCGAGTTGCTCCAGTGCGTCGCGCGTGACGATCGCCGTCAGCACGCGGCCGCCCGCCAACTGAACCTTCGCTTCGCTGTTGACGCCGCCCGATATGACTGCGGTCACGACACCAGCCAGGCGGTTGCACGCGCTGACGCGGATCTGTTCGTCTAACGCCAGGAGAATGAAGCTGGCTTTGATCAGCGCAACCGCCTCACGTCCGGGTGCCAGCCGCAGGTCTTCCACGGCCTCGTTGGTGACGGTTGCACAAATGTCGAGGCCGTCGCCGATATCAAGAACGACGTCGGCTGTGACGCCGCCCGCACGCACGGATTTGACTGATCCGCGAAACTGATTGCGTGCACTCGTTTTCCAAGTAATGGCTTTCAGGAGCTGGTTGAGCTGATCGAAGCCTTCCACCTGCGCTTGCATCTGCATCAACAGTTGCTGGTACCCGGACTCGAGGAGACGATACATCCGCACAATGTCGCGGCCGTGCTGGGTGAGATAACTGCCGCCGCCGTAGTGATCGCCGGTGGCGGAAATGAGCAGCGGCTTGTCCGCCAAATTATTCATCGCATCGACTGCGTCCCAGGCCGTCTTGTAGCTCAAGTCGACGCGCTTTGCGGCCTGCGAGATTGATCCCACCTGATCGATGGCTTGCAGGAGATCGATCCGCTCACTCCCGAGAAGCCCTCCTCCCCGCCGTGAAGATCCGAGTTTTCCGCCAGGTTCCAAAGTTTCTGATGTGTCTATCTGCATGGGTCACTCCTGCTCTCACGATATGAAACCACTATGACGTACACCAGCGGACTCACTCGCGCGGCCGGCCACCGGACCGCGCGAGTAAGGTGAGGCTCTTCCACGTCGCTTCATTAACGATGTCCTGCTTCCACGCTGCGTGGCAGGCCTTGCAAGCCTGCAATGTCGTCGATAGTTCAGCAAGGATGCGACTGCGATCGTGACCGCGGGCGGCCGCAGCGATCCTGTCCGCCGTATGGTGGAACGCCAATGCCTGCTGCGTGAACGCCGGTGAAGCCGCTCCGAGGTGTTCGCACATTTGACCCACTTCTGCGGAGAAGCCGAGTCGCTTCGCTGACCGCTGAACCGCGTCGAAATCATTCGAGCCCAATGCGGCGACGATCTCCTGTACGGCCCCCAGATGCTCGCGCATCATCTGTTTCTGGTGAATCGCCATCATTGGCAATAGGGGCAACGGTCGACGCGTGTCAACCGCGTCATCGGGCGCCTGTACCGTGGCCAGCGGTTGATCCGCAGACCACGCCGGAAGGGCCGCAAAGATCACCCATATCAGGATCGCTTCGAATTTCACCATTAGAGACTCACTCCAGCGCCGCAATGACCGCGCGT